>Ga0213919_1000966_pt1 | contig 11281 bp, 12 predicted proteins | sample McNCre317MG_FD_161056 | JGI IMG/M metagenome (GOLD analysis project Ga0213919, IMG submission 161056) | Freshwater microbial communities from McNutts Creek, Athens, Georgia, United States - 3-17 MG | ecosystem: Environmental > Aquatic > Freshwater > Creek | place: USA: Georgia | collected... | reverse complement strand
TTTATCCTGTTTGCTGTTTTCTTTCCGCGTGCTGCAAGGTTTGCTGACAATTTACCTGTGGCTTCTGCCTGCGGACCTGTCGCACCTACAATTGTTTTACGTCCGGCGACAGGATGTTCAAGTGATGGGCTTTCCTCTACCTGTTCTTCCTCTTCGGTGCGCCTCTTAACTGTTCCCATTACCGCCGGAGACACTGCAATGGCCCCTGCACCTGTAGCTCCGCCGCTGCAATCCTCTTTAATTCCTGCTAATTGACGCATTCTAGCAAGGTCACCTGCATCCTCTGTTGTCGGCTGTTGTCCGGGTGCAATATTCTGATTTTGTCCGTTTCCTGCCATAAATGGCTCTAAAGAATCGAGGTTTGCCCATTCATCCTGCCCGGTGGTTGGATTTTTAACCTTCACACCTTTTGCAGCCATATCTACCTGGGAAACTTCTCCAGGTACAGGTAAACCATTTGGACCCTTAAGTCCTACAGTCATTCCTACTTCGACTCGGGCACCCTTTCCTGGCCAAATTGCCTTAACATTAGATGGAGCACTTGTTGCCTTCTGTTGAGCACCGGTTGATGTTGGTGCAATAGTCTGTCCGGACGGAGGAGTAATGGTTGCCTCTTCAAGTCTATAATATTCCGCAAACGACATTTGAGAAACTAATCCCTTAGCCTCATCAAAACTAATATTTCGGGACTCAGCTAAATTAGTAATTACCTCTTTATGTAAAATATTATTTGTAAGGTCTTTTAGATTCATATACTTTCCATCCTCGTAAATGCAACATTCTGGGCCCAGCCGCTAGGGCTTCCTGTAACAGTAGTAATACGGACGCCGCTCGGAATGATAACTCCATCGAGGTCGTCAATTAGAAGACCCACCGGACCAGGTGTGCCGTAAGGTGTAAAATTATAGAATTGAACTCCGCGCTCAACTGCAAACTTCCAAACAAACCCCTCTCCCGAAAGTTCTAGTGTATAATCTGCAAGTTGCAATACAGGTGTTGGATCAGAAAGTACGACTGGCATAGCCCTTAGACCGATGCTCATTAAAAATACTTCGAAATTCTTTTGACTCTTATCTAAGGGGCTACCTGTCACCTGAATGTTCACTAATCGTGGAATTTCTTGGCTTGGCGGGGGATCTGGATTAGGATCTGTGAATGCACCAGGTGAGGATGCGTAGCAGACATAATATTGAAGGTCTGCTGTCAAGTTTTGCATTGACGTTGCTGCACCGTGAATCTGTATTGGCATTTTTATTCCTTGTTATCTATTTACCAGGGTTTTATTAGAGCACAGAACCAATCTGGAGGTCCCAGGTCGAAGTTCCGTCGAATATGAATACGCACTCTTGCGTGGCATCAAATTCAATAGATGTGTCATTACCCAAGTCTGTAGCAATATCGTCGGCACCTACTGCATTGATAAAAATGGTGTCTCCGGGTTTCTTTGTAACCTTGACGAACGTTCCTGCCGTGAGTGAACCGGTACCTAATGGTAGAGTGACTGCTCCGGATGATGTGACATAATATCTTGTATCGGGTAATAATGCGGTGGCAGGAGGAACAGGAATGTATAAACCAGATCCACCGCCTGTTGCATCAAACGTAACTGTTTTTAGTAACGCATTGGTTGTGATAACCATATTAGTGCCAGCTATAAGCGTGAGTGTGTCACTTCCTACTGCTGTAACCGTTGGTTGAGATGGTGATGCAACAAATGCAAAGGCATTAGATGCTGTTGCTGGTGTAAATATTAATCCAGTTTCTCCAGGATTTACAGTAACAACCATCCCTGCTGCGCCTGCATAACTATCTGGCGTATCTGTTAAGTCTAAGAAAGATTCTGCACCCATATCGCAGCCCCAAATATATGGGACCCTTTTAACGGTACAGACAGAACAGTTAATGTGATCAACACCAACATCTGTTCCAAGTGATTGAATCATTTGTGTTAATGAAATTTCATCCCAGGTAGATCTTCCTTCTTCGAGTGCAAACGAAAGGTTGCAATCGTTTGGGTTCATAATATTAATATATGCACTCTCTGAAATGTTAACAAATATAATTTCTGCTGCCGATCCCGGGACAGGTTGACCAAATGAATTAATTGCACCACTAAAGTCAGCACCGCATACAACCCAGTGAGAAAGGGATCCTGTTAGCACCTGTTCGTCAAAAACGCCACCCGATTGTCTTACTGGCATATTGTCATTCCTTGAATATTCTTGTATTTATCAAGAAATCCAGTTCACGAGATCAAAAGAAAAGGGCCCTAAGGCCCTCCCCGCTACTATATTATCTATTAAGCTAAGGTATAGTAGGTTGCTGTTCCTAACGAGAATGAAACCTCTGTTACTGTTACCGCTGCAAAAGATGCTACTGCCGAAACTGGCGGTGTTAATGGGTTTGGAGCGCCCACCGAGACGTAAACTGTTGCATTTGGCATTGCCTGAATTGCTGCCTGCATTTGCAATGCTGCTGCCGTTGGGCTTGTTGGCAATTGCTCTTCGTCTGCATTTGCAGGAGGGACATCATATGGAGGGACATTTGAACCCCATCCAAGTGCTGACGCCGAAAGTGCGATGTGAAGTTCTGTTGTTGCACCGTATGTATTTGGCAATAGGCCAATAACTACGATATCAGCTTGTTTGCTGATTTCTTTAAGAACAAGATCCGCTGCACTATTTGGAACGGGACGATCATTACCTACCACGAAATAGGAAGTGATTAGGGGATCGCCACCATTGAAAACAACAGGCAAATTTACCGAACCATCCGAAACGGTCCAAGCAAAGGGGCCTACAATCTTGAAAAATCTCATGCCGCCTGTCAATGTCTGATCGTTGATAATGCCGCCATTTACTTTGAATACCATTTTGTAATCTCCTACAAGTTAATGTATTTATCAAGATGTGGCAAATTGATCAATGTACTGAATTGCTGAATTTAATATATCTTTATTTTCTCTAGACATTCCAAGAAGAATATTACAATTATTGCATAACAACATTCGTATCTTACCAGTAGAGTGATTATGGTCAACTACGGGGGTTTTCATTAGTCCTTACATATACCACATTTATGTTCCTGAGATGACAACATTGAGAAATACATTTCATTTGTTAGTAATTCTCCACCATTTTTTAGTAATTTCAGTCGTCTACTGCGAATTTTTTTAATATCGGGATTTCTCCTATAATAATCTCCTTCGGCGCCCTTAATACAAATTTTACAATATATAGTTAGTTTGTCGTGGAGACTGTTATTTACATAAAATTCTTCTAAATCTTTTTCCTCTTTACATCGTACACATATTTTCATAAAAAGCTCTTTGCTGTTGCTTTTTTTATTTATCAATAAGAAAGGCAGCCGAAGCTGCCTTTCTGAACAATCTCACACTGATTATAGTGGAAGATTTGTTGGGTACCAACCTGGAGCACCTGTTGGGGTGTTGCCTGGGGCTGGGATGTTGCCTGGTGTTGAACCTGGGCCAAATGTCAATCCGCCGTTTGCAGATGTTGCTAGTGGCATTGTTCCGTCCATGTGTACGAACGAGAACGAAACGGTAAGTGCGCCATCATCAACGCCAACTGTTGCGCCAACTACGTTTGTTGGTGCTGCACCTGCTGTTGTAACAACGGCTTGTGCGCCAACTACTGGAATTGGAGTTGCTGTGATAAGACCTGTAACTGCGTCTGGAAGACCAGCTGCATCACCTGCCGAGAACCACGAAGCTGCGTGGCCAAGCATAACATCATATGTTAGGCCGGTGTTCGATGTGCTGATTGCAAGGATTGTCGAACGTGTAGCAAGTGTCTTAAGAGCACTAACCATTACGCTTTCAACAACACCGAATTCCGAATTTGCAATTGTACCTGCACCGGCTGGAACTGTTGGTTGGCCAAGGACGTGTAGATCTGCATCTGTAAGAGCCTTGATGTTCTTGTTGAAAGTAAGCTTAACGAATGTTACTTGCTTTTCAACCCAAATGCCTGCATATGCGGCACCATTTACTTTTGTTGTCATGATAAATCTCCTGATTTTGTGATGGGGTTATCCCATTCATAAACTTATTTATCATTTGGAGGTAGATATGCAGCAATTTCTGACGGATATTCAAATAATTTACCCTGAGGCCAATCATAGAAATTGGCTGCTGAACGTCTCCATACACGCTCACAATCAACCATTCCATAATTTTCCTTCGCGGCGGCCATTATTGTTTCCATGCTATTGAACACATCTATATTCTGTGACAACGGAAATAAAATGCTCGCAATTGTCTTTGGATCGGTATATGGGCCAGCAAGAACAGTATCTTCCTGCTTTTTCTTCCAATGTCCGTGTTTATCCTTAACACTATGCCTATTTACTTGAATGAAGCCATTTGAGCCCCATTTCCACCTAATAATACTAGCGGGCCTATCTCCCTCCCAGACAGTTGGGCACGGATCATCTAAATCAATATAAGAATGGACATTTAGCTCGGATGTGATTGCTGCCAACATCAGATTTCGATGTGCGCCTTTGTATGCCGAATTCTCATCCGAGTAATGATAGAATTGCTTCCATTTTGCATTACCAAACATGAAATCAATTTGCACAAATCCCGTACGAGGTTGCGCCCCTTGTAGTTCTTCCTTGTACGAGACAATGGGATACTTAAGGTGCAACATGTCGCCATTGCGAGCCACGTTTTCTTTACCAAAGGCCTCCTCAAGATTAGCCCTAAATGGTGCAGGACCGTGGCCCCACCAAGCATCATCAACAACTAGATCGATGTCACCGGAATATTCTCGTTTTCCTGTCGATCCCAAAACGTAATCATTGAAATCAAAAGGCATGTCCAAGTCGTCGGACAGATTAGTCAACGTGCCTTCGATTTCAGATTTGTGGATAGTTCCGCAGCCGGGAACGGCTGTACCGCCTAAGTCAATAGGCGGATTCTTATATTTTAGTTTCATTATTTGATTAGATCGTTTAGGCTTATGTCGATTTTAGAAAGAAGGTCGTCATAATGCTTGCGATTCTTCATTCCTTTTTTCCATGACTGGATAACTTGATTCTTGATGCGAGTAACATTAATATCATTCCCGGCCCTAGTGCTTATCATACCAAGTATTTTCATATACTGGTCTGCTTTTAGCACGTCATTTAATGTTACTATCTCATCTAGTCTCATGTCAAATCTCACCTAACTGTTTTCCAACTAATATTATGAGCAGGTCATTTATATCGGTTGCTATTTCTGTATCTTCTCTTATATTTCCAATTTTTTCAAATATAGAAGCGAAAGTCTGCAATGTTCTCTGCCTGATAGCTTCTTCCAATGGATTCTTAGCGGCCGTATCTTCTACATATTTATCTAAATCCCTGCCAAGATCTTCTTCTCTAATATCTAATAGAGATAACCAGTACGACCTTACAGTATCAATATCGACGCCAGCAGACAAGGTATCAAGTCTTTCTTCTGTAATTGTTCCCGCTTTACGCAGGTAACTCTTAGCTTGCATAGTGCCTAATTCGGGATGGCCAATTGAAGTTGCCATATCTAGGTATAGCTTACCTAAGAAGCTATTACTGCCAGCAATACTCCTGGCACGCTCAGTAAGCATGTTTCTTTTTTCCCATGCGGCTTCTCGAACAGTTCCGAACACGTCCTTATCGACAAGCTTTACCATTTTGCCTGTCGCTCGATGCCTTAGAACTACACCCTCTATCCAACCACCTTCTTCGAGCGTCGGCCCAAACGAACTAGGTGTATTTCTGACTAGGCCATTAAGTAAGGCTTCCTTAAGGTAGGGAATATGCTCAGTCTCAATAACTACCCTAATGAGTTCTTTGGATTCCTTAATATGTTCTTTTATTTCTTTCCAGGAAGATGGCTCTATCCATTTAGGTATTTTGTTTAACGGTGTTTCGGACAAAGTTAGGTATGTTTGCCCTGTGAGGGTATCCTTTACATTGAGAAACTTTGCCATTTTTGTAGCACTATCTTTGACAAGATGGAATTCATAGTTCTTTTCAATAATAGGTACACGAGCAAATTTCCAATGGTTGATTTGTTCTTGCAATCCTATATTTCTTCCATCATCTGTAAAAGGTGTCACAAGGGACACGGAAACCGATTGACCATCGAGCTTTTGCTTTAAACGATCAATATTCACGGTTCCCTCGGTAGTGCGCAAGAAGATTAGATAGTTTGTATCTGCAGAATACGGAACAACATTTGGAACGTGTCCATATAATACTTCTGCCTCAACTTGATCACCGGATCTTAATCCAGCACCTTTTAAGACGGGCAATACCTGTTCCAATAATTTGTGTGCGGAACGCTTGTATGTCGAAGAGAACTCTATGCCATAGTCCGCTTCATTGTAAATCCTGTCTCCACCCTTAGTCTCGCGACTGGTGTAGAATCCATTCTCGTCGATGCCAAATAAAATCTGGGCACCGTCTACCTTTTCGGTAATTTGATAATCTGGAAGATTGATAACCACATTTATAATATCCTTGTAGGATAAATCTTCAATGTGTGCTATACCTTTTGATATTTCATTTATGATCATTTTTTTCCGCGGCCGAGTTGGTTTATATCATGTTTCTTCATGAGTTCAACACGGGCGGTTCTTTCTTCATGCACAATTGCTGAAAAAATCTGTCTAACATCTTCAATGACTACCTTTCCGGGATAAAGAATTGATTCGTCGAATTCATATTCTCTACGCATAAAGGCAACAATGTCATCGGCAATCCCGGCCTTCTTGGCATAGTCTGCTATCTTCTGTATTGTGGGGCTGGCCACTGGATCCTCAAATCCAGTATCTGTGTCTGCCTTACCAAAGACTTTAGAAAACACCTTGTTTATTTCGGAATCACTAAACCCGTGACCTTTTAGTATACGCGCAATATCTGCTGTGTCATCCGAGAATCCATCTTCCTTCCAGGCTTGCTGTAAATCATTTATGTCCACAGTGGCTTTTCTTAGGCCCTTAAATACTCTACCCATACCGGATGGTTTATCGCGCAGGGCAGATGCATCCTTGAAGATTGCCTTCACATCTGCATTATTAATCTGTGTTTCATTTACATTACGCATCTGTTAGCGCCCTCCACAGAGCCTTTCTTTGCGCATCTGTCATTGTATCACGTATCATTCTTTTTAATCTATTAAGCTCTTCAACTTTCTTGGCGGCGGCTGCCTCTTGGTCGACCTCGGGCTCGGCTTTTGGTGCCGGTGGAGCTTCGGGTGCTGGAGAAGACAATATTCTAAATATTGCCTCAACATCATCTTCGTCTAGTGTGCTACCCGGAACGTCAACAAGTGCTTCATTAATGTCCCTATAATCGACATCCGTTGCATCCTTATTATCGTACTTCTTTTTAGGTGAAACAGGTACATTAGAACCTAGTTGTTTTGGTTGATTCTGTGGACCACCGATTTGTTTATTGGGTTCCTGCTCGGGTGGTGTATTTTTAAGTTTAGGTGGCTGTTTGCCTATTGTCTTCTTAGCAAGAACCATATGAATGGCTTTACTAATAGCTTCTTCGCCGAAATCTGTAGAATTTTCTAAATAGCGGGCAATATCATCGGCTGTTACGGGCTTCCTATACTTAAGGCGCCCAGTCTCTGGGTCGGACTTTAATTCTACAATCTGGTTGTTTTTTAAGAATTCGATCCAGCCCTTGGTGAGTGCTTTTGCATTAGTTGCCATCGCAATCTTCGTCTCCCTCGTAACCATTCTTGATTCGTTTTACCATTCTTGTGAAACGATTAGGATCGGCACCACGTATACTGGAAACAAAACGCTTCTTTAATGCTTCGGCGTCCTCGGCCGAAAAAGATTCGTCAATGGATTCTAACAAATTAATTGCCGAAACTATAATATGTTGTGCCCTCGCTTCAATGAGTTCTTCTTTGCTCCTTTGTGGAACATAGGCACTAATTTCTTCAAGAATTGATCGGCTTCTGCGGTTAATAGACAATTTGTCACTCCAAATGCGTTTAACTATTTATCAGCTAAACAATTATTTTAACGCCTCTTTATGAATGCCCGTATTCCCGCCGCGGCATCAAGTGTATCTGTCCTTGCCTCATTCTGTGTGAACTTGGTAATTTCGCCCGACTCTGCATCAAGCTTCTCCCCCGACCTTACTATACTTTTCTTCTTTAGTTGCTCATAGATTCCCTTTGAGGCTGCCATAACTGCACTATCGGCATCTTCCTCGAGATCACTAATTCTAAGACTTTTGTTATTGAATGCTAGGTCAACCTTAGATCCAACACCAGAACTAGAACGTGTCTTCATAAACTGAATTTGGTATCTGCCACCCTCCTTCATTGCTGCACTTGTGAAAATACCAATTACGTTATCTGCTGTGTTGACTTTGGAAATACCGCCCGCAATATGGCTTGGATCAAATTCAATTTCTTCATACGAACCACGGTTCAACTGCGATGCAGAAACTGTTACCATGTTTAGTTCTACAGCAAGGTTACGAAGTTCTTCTGTTACATATTTGTCCTTAACGAATAAGTTTTCTGCTGAAATTTTCTTACTCATCGGCGACATAAGGTCGAGATAGTCAACTAAGATTGCATCCACTTTCTTACCGGAGTGGATTTCGTACTCCTTGATAAATGCTCTAAGGTCGTTTGTTGTGCAACCGTTGGGCATTTGCTTGATACGGAGCGAGCCTTGACTCTTTTGCTGCGATGCACGAATCTTCATATGAACATCTTCAATGTTACGCATAACATCGCGTGTTTCATAATTTGTATGCATTGCATCAATACGCATTGCACAAAGCTTTTCACTCAATTCGAGTGATAGATAAACTACATTCAGCCCGGCCATTGCCCAGTTAACTGCAAGGTTCTGCAAGAACAGCGACTTGCCTGCGCCAGATTGTCCAGCAAAGATTGTAAGTTCTCCTCTGTTCAAACCACCGAAGAGTTTATCATCAACTGATTTCCAGCCGGTTGATACTTGTCCCTTATTTTCCTTTAATGCTTCGAGTCTGGATTTAGGATCGGCGTAATAGTCGAGCCCTAAATCCTTAACCAGCGCAATTTCAACAGCAGCCTTAATACCTGCTAATACTTCTCCGTACCTACCTTCGTCTAGCTTCTGTGGTGATGCTAGAATTTCATCACGCAAAGCCTTATGCTGACAAAACTTTTCAAACTCACGCAAGAACCATTTGTCATGGACGGCTGCGTCAACCTCCATGATTTTTATGTCTTTCTTGGTTACAGCACGTATTTCATCCAATGATGGAATGATTGCAAAATCTGTACTATAGCTTTCAATGAATGCTACCGTATCCCTATTCTGCTTATTATCAAAGTAACTAGATTTTATAATGCCTTTGCACCGTACAAACAGGTCTTTATTGCTCATCATAAAACTGATGAACAGATCCTCTATGTCCGTACTATAATCATTAATTTCGCTGGCGCTTTCATTCATCTTTTATCTCATTCTCTTACGGGCGTTTTGCTCAATATCCCATTTTAAATATATCTTTTCTTTACCTGACACTGCCGACGAAATAATAGAATGGGTTGTTAACAACCTTCCATATTTTTCTGCTGCCCTTGCGGCATCTTTTATATCTTTGTCCCATTTAGGAAATGATACTGCCCAATTATTCTCGATAGCGACCTCGACAAGGTCCCATCCTTTTTTATCCCTGTCCGGACATACAATAACCTGTTTCTGTAGGCGATTAATGATGTCTATCTGCGATTGACCTACTTCACCTAATATACTTATGCCGTCCGTGACCCACGCATCAAGCACACCCTCTGTAACGAGTGCATATTTACGATGCCAGCCCTGTTGATGGTCCAAGTTATAGACAAAGTCAGGCGGACACTGCTGATAGTATTTTGGTATGGATTTATCTGGCACATCGTAGTGTAATCTGGCGGTAAATCCTACGATTTTAGACTTATATATGTAAGGTATGATTAATCTATGATTCAGATTAAACTCTTTAGATGGCGACCAATAAAAATTGTCTAAATCTAATATGTTGCGACCAATGGCGTAATTTACAACATTCAGGAAATCCGGATCTTCTAAGCCATTCTCGAGCCACTGAGTTATAGGATACGAATCTTCGGGCAAATCCATTGGTTTCCATTTTTGGAACAATGCCTTAAACTTCTTCTCTGGATCCTCGTTTTTTCCTTCATCGCCCTCTCGTATGCTTTGCATACGATTACGTTGTTTGAATATCTCAAATTCTATTTGCTTGATAAACTTTTCATCAATGTTTAATTGAGTAAGAAAGAATTTAAAAGACTTTGATAATTCTCTCCCCTCTGTATATCCTGCATTGAATGAACAGTTGAAACAGTGAGCTATAATGTTTTGTGGGTTGAACTGGATTCCAAAACGATTGCGAGTATCTCTACCGTGCCCCTGAGTATGACAAAGCATGCAATGACGTTTGTGCCAACCCTTCGGGGCTTGCTTCAATGGTCCAATATTTTGGAGGATGGCATCTTTGATAATGTCAATGATCATTTAAATATGTTGAAATACAGATTTTTGATCTGTTCGATGATCTGTTTCTTCCTCGTATTCTATTTCAACCATAATGATATATTTTCCAATTCTATTCTTATCAACAACATATTTTTTCCAACTGCTATGATATATTGTTGGAGAATCACAATAAACAATTGTCCCACGATCATGGTATGGTGAAGTCACAACTGGATCCATGTCTCTGAGTGATTCTCCAACAAGATCTCTAGATTCGTATTTAGAAACACTTAATATCTGGGGTTCCTTCTTGGATATTTTTCCATTGTACGATTTAGAAATATTATTGTATTCATCCTTAGACGGTTCGTGGTCGAGTTCAATCGGAACACATCTCTTAGAATACCCACCCTTAATGACTGACATTCTACCAGATAATCGCTTATTATACTCTTCTTTATTCATATATCCGGCATTTACCTTAAAAGCATCTATGCTTGTATAGATAACTATATCCACAGGATTTTCTATTGGATTATTTTCCGGAGTATTATAAAAAATAGGACGGCCGTCGGCCTGAATAACTGTGTTATATGCAGTGTTTGCACGCTCGGCACCATGCCAGAAACTAATATATCTGTGAAACTTTATCTCTGTAGATCTCGTTGCAGTCTGACAAACAACAAGAATAGTTTTATCATTTAAGACTACTGCCCCGTACCAGGATGCTTCGGATCCGCTACCCCAATTAAAGGAATTCTTCTGGCCGATAAATCTTACCGAAA
>Ga0213919_1000965_pt1 | contig 11282 bp, 14 predicted proteins | sample McNCre317MG_FD_161056 | JGI IMG/M metagenome (GOLD analysis project Ga0213919, IMG submission 161056) | Freshwater microbial communities from McNutts Creek, Athens, Georgia, United States - 3-17 MG | ecosystem: Environmental > Aquatic > Freshwater > Creek | place: USA: Georgia | collected... | reverse complement strand
GGGCCAGGCAGCACGCGCGCGGAGAACGCAGCGAGCTCCCGGGCATCCTCGGCCATGTGCTGCGCGCGGGCGCGCCACGCCGCCACCAGCTCCGAGCCAGCGGCCACGCCTGCGGCACTGCCGCCCGAAACCCCGCGCTCGTCGTGATCAGAACTTGCCATGATTCGATGCTCCTAGTTGGGCGCGGCCCGCGAATGTGCGGCCGTGCTTGGGGGGCTCAGCGGGATTCGAACCCGCACCGCGACGCAAGGCCGCATGCTTTCCGTTTGCACCATGAGCCCCATGAGAGGCGGCAGCTGCCCGATGCGGCGTGCAGGGCTCGAACCTGCGATCCACCGTGGCGCCCATCGGCGCAACTGCCACCTCCACACGCGCGAACGGCTAGCTTCGTTCGCCCGCGCGTGTGTTGTCTTGCCTCAGCCCCGACGACGCTTCGGACGCGAGTCGTCCGCGACTTCGCCCGCGCCCGCGCCGCGGTTCACGCTCTCGATCACCTGCTCGTCAGTGAGGTAGCGATCGACCTTGGCGTTGGTCTTCGGCTGCGGCTCGGGATCGGCCGCGGAGGGCTTCGGTGTGTACGTGTCGAGCTTGCTGCGCAGCCACACGCCCTGCCCCGTGAGCGACGCGCAGAAATCCTCCACGTCGGCGAGCCGCGAGCTCGGCGGGGGCGTCACGCCGTTGCCCACGCTCTGCACGAGCTGCTTGATCCTGAACGCCGCGGCCATCGTCAGCGTCAGGTTGTCGTACATCGTACGGGACAGGCTGTCCGGGGCCTCCCCGTGCGCCTGCGTCACGCGCAGCGTGAGCGAGATCGCGGGGTCGCCCTTGCCCGTCGGGCGCGGCTCGGCCTTCACGATCGTGGCGTAGTAGTGGCCCGGCGCGAGGGGCGGGGGCGCCTCGGTGTTGACGTCATCCCAGTTCGGGAACTCGGTGGCCTTGTCGTCCGTCCAGCCCGTTTGCGTGGTGCTCATGTGGTGTGATTCCTCGGTGCGATGCGATTGCGATGCGATTGCTTGTTAGTGGCAAGTCAGGCTAGCGCGGCTCGGCGTTATCGGCGCGAAGCGCGGCGAGAGTGAGCGCCAGGGCAGCGGCGCGATTCGCGCTCATGCCCTCGCGCACGAGCTCGGTGCGGATCCCAAGCTCGGTGCGGTAGTCGGAGTGCAGCGCGTGCAGCTCGCACAACATCACCGCGAGCTCGCGCGAGCTCATGCGTTCGGCACGAGCGGCGACGGCTTCGCGCTCCTCGAGCGTCAGCGTCCCGCGCGTCACGCCCCACCCTCCGCGACGAGTGTGCGTGCACTCTCATCCCAGGGCCAGGGGGGCGTTGCGCTCCAATCCTCGATGCCCGTCGCGAGCTCGCGCGCCGCATGCCGCCGGCCGGCGGCATCGAGCGGGAGGCCCGGCGTCAGGTGCGAGAGCCTCGGGGGGGCCTCCGCGCCCCACACGTGCTCTGGCACCAGCACGCCAGCCGCGCGCAGCTGCGCGCGAATCTCGGCGCCGTTCACGAACGGCAGGGGGGCGATCGGAAGCTTGTGCGTCAGGCTACGCATGATGGGAGATCCTCGCGTGAGTGGGGGAGCGGTCGGGACGCGCACCATGCTCGTCCCGGCCGCCCACGCGAGCAGCCTAGCGCGGCTCGCCGCTACCGGCGCTGCACACATCGCACGAGGCATCGTCGCACGTCGCGGCGGCGGCTCGCGCCGCCTGCGCGCACAGCTCGAGCGCATGCGCGAGTCGCACCGCGCTCCCCGGCGAGAGCACGATGGCGCCGCATAGCCCGCCCAGCGCGATCTTGAGCGTCACGTGCCCCGCGCTCGCGCTCTCGTGCACGACACTCACAGAGTCGTGGGGGTCCTCCTCGCAATGCACCGTGGTGATGCCGTCGTCCGCACGTGCGGCTTCGCCGCTCATGGTTCGATCCCCAGCTCGGCGAGCAGTGCCGGCACGGTGGCCTCCACCTGACACGAGCGTTTGATGTTGCGCCCGCCGGAGGTCCACTTGCCCTGAGGCCCGAGCAAGAACTGGCGCTCATGCGGCTTCCGCCCCTCGAGGAAGTCGAGCAGCACCCAGTCGTCGATGAGCGCGGGAATCAGCGTCTTCGCCTGCCCCCCGATCATCGGCATGATGCCGGGCTCCGTGTCGTGCCCGGCCGTCATGTGGCCAATTACGAACACATGCGCGTCGAGCTGCATCAATTGCTTCAGGCCCCCGACCAGCTTTGCCTTGACGTCATTCCACATGTCGAAGCCGGAGAGAGTGACGCTGGCATCGTCCACGATGTTGTCGGCGAGCAGCGTGATGGTGTCCACCACCACAGTGCGCACCAGACCCTCACGCACCGCGGTGCATGCGGTCTTCACGGCCTTGACCCACGTAGCGCGGTTCACGGCATCCACCACGTGGAACTCCGCGCCCTGAAGCCGCGCGCCCTTCGTCGCGCTGCGACCATCGCAGTTGATCACGAGCGGGCGTGGCGCGGTGCCCACGATGCACGTCGTCTTGCCCACCTTCGGGGGGCCCAGCACGAGCACGCGCGCGAAATCATTCTCGCCCGTGGAGAGCTGGTCGGCGATGCCCAATGCCGCGAGCCGCGCGAGAGCCGGCGACGCTGGCGCGCTCACGGCATCGGGGCTCGGAGCCGGCGGGGCGCTCGGAGCCGGCGCGCTCACGAGCTGGCCCCCGTGCGCTTGCTGCGCGACTTGGGCAGCGCCGCGATGGCGGGGGCGAGCGCGTCGCGCAACTCGCGGACGCTGCCGTACAGTTGTGTGACGTCGCCCCGCACGGCGTCGCGCGTGCCCGTGGCGAGGTCGTGCGCGTGCGCCTGGATCTCGCCCCGGAGCGCCGCGAGCTCGCGCGACGTGCGCCGCGCCAGCATCGTTGCCGCCGACACGATGGCAGCCCACTCACACGCAATGCGAATCAATTCGTTCATGACTTGATGTTCTCCTTGGGTTCCTCGCGCTCGAATCTTTGGGCTCGAAGCTCGTCGCTCCCGTGGCACCACGCCTGCCATCGGCACGGGCTGCCAATCTCGGGCGCGCATGCGGCGTAGTTCATGATTGGCAAGCGCCGCGCCTCTTGCATGCGCGCGAGCTCGCCCGCTACGCGCTCCTGATTGCTCGCCCAGCGTAGCACCGCGCCCGCATCCAGCGGCACGAGCACGCGCGCAAACTTCGGGACCTTGGTTTTCACGATGGCATCCACCCACACGGGCGGGGGCACCTCGAGCTTGAGGGCGCGCATCGCGAGCCATGCGAGCCCCAGGAATTGCGGGCGAAGGCCCCAGTGCTGCGCGGCGTCTTCGGGCAGGGCCTTCGCCCGAGTCTTGATGTCGGGGATCGCGAGCGAGCCATCGGGCAGGCGCACCAGAGCATCCGCGCGTGCAGTGTAGGGCAGCGCGCCGAGCTGCGCTTCCCACAGGCATTCCACTTCGAGGATTTGCACGCCCTCTGGCCAGCCGGCGTTCTCCGTGCCGTGGTGCGCATCGTACGCCGTGAGTAGCCGCTCGCACTCCCACAGCACACCGGGATCCGTGCCGGCTTCGCTCGCGGCCTGGATCACTTCGCGCCAGTCGGCGGCCCAGCCATCCCGCGCGCCGAGCTGCGACCACGCGCGGCACGCATGCACGAGTGAGCCGAGCGCGAAGTACGACGGCTCCCCACCCGACTCCCCGAAATCCGGGTCGGCGTACTTCTTGGGGCGCAAGCGCTGCACGAATGCCAGATCGTGCGCCTGCTCGCACCGCTGCGCCTCTGAGAAGCGCGACGCGCCCCAGGGAGACGCGGTGCTGCCGAGCATGCTGGCGGGCGTGGGTCGGATGATGTTGGTCATGGTGCGATGTTCCCCGTCGCGTGCAGCCCAATCAGCATGCGGCCAATTACCTCAGCGCACTGCGGAACTACCGCGTTGCCGAGTTGCTTCAGGCGGGCTCGTCGGCGACCACCGTCCAGCCGAGAGGAAACCCCATCAACGCTTCTACGAATGCAGGGTTCAGGACCACCCGCGGCGATGTAGCGCTCCCACCCGGGCCCGTCTCCCCGAAGTGGTGGGAAGGGTCCCGCACCGGGCCCCGCGTCGACTCCGAAGCCATCGGAGCCGGCCACGCCAGCTCGCCCGTCTTCGCCATGGTCTCCAGCGACGGGCGCACCTTCCCCGCGCGACCCGCCGCCCCACCGCGATTCGTCCCGTAGCTCGACGCGCTCGGTGTTGGCAGCAAGCACGAACACGCGCCTGCGCAAGTGCGGTGCTCCGACGTCGGCGGCAGAAAGCGCGAAGGCACGGGTTCGGTACCCCAGCATGCGCAGGTCGCGCCGCACGAAGGGCAGCCAACGCCGCTTACCGCTGGCGACGTTTTCGATGATGACGTACGTCGGGCGAATTTCCGCGACGAGCCTTCGGAACTCTCGCCAGAGGCCGGAACGCGCGCCGGCGAGGCCTGCGCCCTTTCCGGCGCCGCTGACATCTTGGCAAGGGAATCCTCCAGCAAGCGCATCCACAGGGGCAACATCGGCACCTCGCAAGGTCGTGACATCATCGTAAATCGGGAGCCCTGGCCAGTGCCGCGCGAGCACTACTCGCGCCTTCGCGTCGCGCTCGCACTGCCAGACCACATTCAGCCCGGCCCACTCGAGCCCCAGGTCGAGCCCGCCGATGCCCGAGAACAGCGAGCCGACCGTCAGCATGTGAGCCCCAGCTCTCTCGCGCGTGCCAGGAACCTGAGCCGCGCGCCTCGTGGCTCCTCGTGCATGCACTCCCAGCCCGGCGGGGGCTCGAGGTCGCCGCGTGGATCCCAGCCTTCGGCATCCGCGTAGGGCAGCGCCGTGAGGTCGCGGCGCTCCACGGCGAGCGCCTGGCGGTCTGCGCGCTTGATCTCGGGGGCGCTGAGCGCACCGAACGGCAGGCCAGCCCACAGCTCGATCGCCTGCGCCCACGCATGCTCATGCGCGCGCAGCTCGGGCGCGAGCTTCTTCCACGGGTGGGGGATGTCGCAGCCCATGTAGGCCTCGGTTGCGTCGTGAAGCAGCGCCGCTCGCGCATGCTCGGGAGGCACGAGCCGAGAGACCATCACGCTATGGCTCGCGACGCTGTAGTAGAGGTCGTCGCGCAGATGGCCCCCGAAGCGGCATAGCCGCGAGAGCCCCGCGGCAATCACGCTGATGTTGATCTGCGTGCGGCCGGGAAACTCGCACCAGATGCGCCCGCCGAGCGAGTCGCGGCACCACAGGGGGGCGCCGGTAGCCCCGCGCACAGCATGCGCGTGGCTCATGGGAGCACCGGCAGCGCGTCGCGCAGCACGGCGAGCAAGGGCGCCCGCTCTGCGTTGCTCAACGCGCCCCACGGCAGCCCGCCGGGCTCGATGAGCGGCCACACGGCCGCGGCCAGCACAGGCGCCAGCTCGGCAGGGTCGAGCACGCACCGAAGCGCCGTGATGAGATCCTCGTTGCGCGAGTCGAGCTGTTCCAGCTCCTCGACCCACTCGGCCGCCGCCGCGAGGTTTGCGCGCAGCTCGATACACTGCTCGCACTCACGCGGCATGCGCGCGATCTCGAGCTCCTCGCGCAGCTGCGCAAGCTCGACGCAGCAATCGCACAGCCCCAACTCGCTCATCGCCCCACCTTCGGGCGATCGTCCACTCCCGCAGTCTCGCGCAGCGCGAACGCCAGCGCGAACAGCACTTCACATGCCGCGTGCGCCAGCGGGTGCAGCCCCGTTTCCGGATCGCGATCTAGCCCGAGCTGAAACCAGTCGGTTAGGTGCCGCTGCGTCGCCGCGAATGTGCGGGAGTGGCTCAGCCCGCGCTCCCAATTGCGCTCAGCGTACTTCCGGGCGCCGAACCCCAGCACGGCCACCACCGCGCCGATGGCGTCATAGGGCAAGAGGTGCCACGGGGCCTTGCCAGTGTCCGCCTTGCGCGCCGGGGGCGCCGGGGGCGCCGCGGCGTCGAGCGCCGCCGCAAGCGCCGCTGCGCCCTCGGGGGTGAGTGTGATGCGCGTCGATGCTGCGTAGCTGCGCGCTTGTGATGCCTGTCGGAGTGATCTCGCCATGCGGGCAGGTTAGCGCGTGGGGTCGCATCCGGCGGCCGGGCGTCAGCTCCGTTCGACGCGCGAGCGCAGCTCGGCGCACGCGGCCACCGCGGCGCGTTCGATGGCATCCACCGCGCCGCGCGCCATGGCGCGCGCTTCGGCCAGTGCCTCGGCCTGCACTTCGGCGCGGCCTTGCTCCCGCGCTGCGGCGATGACCTCGGCGATCGCCTGGGTGTTCTCCCCCGCGCCGAGCGGCGACGATGCGACCGCGTCGTAAAGCTCGCGGGCGGCCTGCAACGACTGAGAGGCGAGCGCCGCCCGGCCGCGCGCCGTGAAGCGCGCGGCCAGCGTGAGCGCAGCGCTCACGGGCGCACCCGGTCGGGGTGCTCGGGCGCCGGACCGGCGCAGGTGTAGAAGCAGAGGCGGCCCCAACCGCCCAGTGAGCAGTAGCTCGCGTTAGAGTGTTGCAGTTTGGAGGGCGTCGCGGTCGTCGCGTTGGTCATGATGTGCAGGCTACAGGGCAGCCGGGCTGCGCGCAATGCCTATTGTTTGTTCAGTGACTACGCGCTTCGCGCCTGCCCGACTGGGCGCCCTCATCTTAAATCTAATCCCTTGTTCCCGTTCTTCGCCGCATGGTTCCCGATCCACCCCCTTAGAAAGGGGGTGGTTGGGAACCGTCAACATGCCCGCATGGTTCCCGCATGGTTCCGGATCGGTTCCCGCCGTGGTTTGTTGGTTCCCAGACGCATCGCGTTATGGTTCCCGCATGGTTCCCGCATGGTTCCCGCATGGTTCCGGGGCATGATTCCTGCCGAATCGTGAATCAAGATTGCACCGTTAGGCTGAATTTCTGCGCTTTTCCGTCGCTGCGCGCTGACACAATTCCGCGCGCCGTGAGGCCCGCCAGGACGGCCAGGACGTCGGCTTTTCGCTTCCGTGCGGAGGCTGCAATTTCACTCGCGCTGGAGCCCGGCGCAGCACGCACGGCGGCCAGCACCGCGCTCGTTGCGTCCTCGCCGGGGCTCGCGGGCTCCTCGAGGGAGCCCACGAGGCGCCACGGCACGTGGGGTCCGAGGTCGATGTCCGTGTGGGGCGCGGCGGCACGTGTGAGCCACACGGGGGGCCGGAGCCCGTCGCTCATCTCGTGGGCGCGCTCGTGCGTGAGCTTGCGGGGCTCCGCGCCGCGCCCGGAGATTGTCCAGACTGCGCCGGACGCCCCCACGATCGCCGAGCTCCCGCGCGCAGCGTCGATGCCTGAGCGCTCCCCCTTCCCCGCGTGGTGCAGGTAGAGCACCGTGCTCCCTGTGCGCTCTGCGGCGCGCCCCAGCCGATTCACGTACTCGCCGAACTCGCTCTCGTTCTCAGGCACGCCCGGCGTTGCCGCGCGAGCGTTGTCCACGATCACGAGCTCGTAGCCCTCGAAGCGCGCCGCGAATGCCCCCACGATCGCGCGCTCAGCGCCCACGAGCGTAATCGCCGGATGCGCGCACAGCGTGAGCTGCCCCGCGAGGTCGGCGCGTGTGAGCCCCATCCCCGCCGCAAGCTTGCGGTAGCGCAGGGCCGTGCCCCGCGCCCCCATGTCCCACGTCAGGTGTAGCACGCGCCCGCGGCGCACCGGGAACAGCCCCAACGCGGGCAGCCCGGTGGCCACCGCCAGCCCAATAGCCTGGGCGGTGTCATTCTTGCCCGCGCCTGGCGCGCCGATGAGCCCGCACGGGCGCCCCGGCCCAAGGTCGAGCCCCGGGCACATCAGGGGCACGTCATGCCACGGCGCCCCGAACACAGCATCCGTCTCGAGCGCATGCCACGGAGCCGCGCCCCGCTGGGGCTCGGCCGTGGGGGCCGTCGCCAGGGGCCCTGGCGGGGGCGTGGCGAGCCTCGCGCCCCCGCCGTGCGCCAGGGCCTCGGCCTCGTGTTCCCCGCCGTGCTCGGCCAGCGTGGCGGCCTCCGCGGCCTCGATGGCCTCCCAGTCTGGCTCGTCGTCGATGTAGTCCGTCAGCGCGTGCGGGGCGTGCATAGGGCAGGGCAGGCTAGCGCGCGGGGCGGTTACGCGCGGCCTCCCGCGATGCTCGCGACCAGCCCGGCCAGCAGCTCCTCCTCGCTCCCGCCCGCGAGCCCGTCCGCTAGCCCATCCGAACTCGCGCCGAGCACATCGGCCTCGATGCCTAACCGCGAGAGCACCCGTTCGCGCACGACTTCGTCCAGCGTCCCGCGCCCCACTAGATACGTGATGGTGACTGGCCGCTCCTGACTGATGCGATGCACGCGAGCCTCACCCTGGAGCAGCGTGGAGGGCAACCAGTCCAGCCCCACCATGATGAGCTGGTCAAATCCCGTGAGGTTGATCCCGGTCGTCACGCTGTAGATGGTCGCGACGGCGCAGGGAGCGTCTGCGATCAATGCCCGACGATCGGCAACATCCACGTCCCCATCAGCAACCGGCGCGCGGAGCTGTAGCCCAAGCTCGCGGGCAGTCGACTTGCGGGTGGTGAGGAGCAGCACGCGCGAGCCGCACGCCAGAGCCTCAGCCGCGAGCGCGCAAGCCGCCCCCACCTTGTAGCTCTCCACCTCGCTGAGCAGGCTGCTAACGCCCGCGCGTTGCGCCCCATGCCCCGTCCAGTCGATGGCCAGCGCCGCGGCGCGAAGCGATTTCCGCGCCGCTGCCGGCAGCTCCACCTCGTGCACCACTCGCGTGAGCGGCGGGAGCTCCACCGCGACGCTGTGCTTCGTGCGGCGCAGCATGTAGTGCCGCAGCCGTGCTGCGAGCTCGGGCGCATGCGTCACGCCCTCGTACGACCACACGGGACGCTCCACGCCCTCGATCTCCACCCACCGGCCCCCGCAGTATCGCCGCGTGAAATCCCAGAACGCCCCGAACCTACCCGGCCATCCCACATCCAGGGGGTGCCAGAGATCGGCGGGCTCGGCGGTCATCGGCGTGCCGCTCAAGAGCACCACGCGCGGGCGCACGGTGCATCCGTGGAGCCACGTCGCGACGGCGCGGGACCGTGCGGCGCGGCTGTTGCTCAGGTAGTGGCACTCATCCACAACCAGCGCGCCCACCTGCGCGGGCAGGGACGGGATTTTCTTGGTGCCGCCCTTCACGGCGCGCTGGAAACCCTCGTAGCTCAGCACGCGCCAGGTCAGGCCCTCGGGGCCCTGCGCGGCCCAGCGCTCGAGCTCGGCGCCCCAGTGCGGCACCACGATCGCCGGGCACACCACCACCACCACGCGCGCCGGCAGCTGGTCGGCTCGCGCGAGGGCGTCGATGGCCGCGATGGCCTGCGGCGTTTTGCCGATGCCCATCTCGTCGGCAAGCAGCGCCGCGCCCGTGCGCGCCACCTGCGCAACCACCCACGCCGCGCCGGCTACCTGGTAGGGGCGCAACGCCGCGGGCAGTCCGGGCGGCACCGGCGCGGGCTCGTCGGGGTGGTGCGCGGGGCTCGAGCGCCGGTCGCGCACCACCGCGACGCGCGCAGCCGTCAGAGTCGCGCACACCGCGTCGCACGCCTCGCGGGGCCCCACGTAGAGCCCGCGCCCGTTGGGCGCCTCGCGGAGCGCGAGCCAGCGCACGCCAGGCATCGCACGCACCTGCACGCGCGCGGCCTCATCGTAAGCGTGCGGGACCATCCGGCACGCGCCCGGCGGGTCCGTGGGCGCAGGGTCGCGCAGTTCGATGAGCGACGGCATCAGCGCCAAGCCTCCCGCAGCGCCTCTCGCTGCCCGACGTCGAACGCCTCATCCTCGTTCATGGTTGGGGGTCCTCTCGGGTGATCTGCTCGTCGTCCTCGCCGTCCTCGTCGTCCTCGTCGTCGGGCAGCCACGACGGGCGCGATCCCAGCGTAGCAGCATGTCGCGGCACGGGCATGGCGCCCTCACCCACACGCTTGAATTCCTGCCGCCGTCGCGTGCCGCCCACGCCGCGCACGAACACCAGCTCCCGCTGCGCCCGGGTGATCGCCACGTAGGTCAGGTTTTTCTCTTCCTGGCCTGGCCACTGCCCGAACGTATCGCGCAGCATCCACACGCGCGGGAACTCGAGGCCCTTTGCGCGGTGCGTGCTCGAGCACACGATACTGCCGGCGCCATCGGCATCCGAGAACAGCCGCTCGCACCGCTCGAGCACTTCCGCCGGGCTTGCAGCCCCAATCGTGAGTGCCTCCAGGCAAGCAGCGCGCTCGGCTACGTGGTCGCACGGGCGCTCGGCCGCGATGAGCCGCGCGGTTTCGCGCTCGCTCCACGTGCGGATTGCCCCCACGAGCTCGGGCACAGTACGCGCGCGCTGGCCTCGAACCCACGCGATGAGCCCCGCGCCGATGTCACGGCCGCGGATACTCGCGCGCCGGCCTTCCGCGAGCCACCGGAGGCACAGCACGATAAGCGGCGCATTCGTGCGAGAAATCACCGCGTCGCCCGGCGCGGCGTGCGCCGTGAGCTCGGGCGCCTCGCACTCACGCACGACGCCAGGCGCGGCGCCCGGGGCTGCGCACAGTGCCGGCACGTAGCGCTGAGCCTCACGCACCACCGCCAGCGGGCAGCGATAGGTCACGTTGAGCGGCAGCGTCGCGGCGCTCAGCCTCGTGATCATCCGCGGAATAGCGGCACGGTCGGCGCCCCGAAAGCCGTAGATGGCTTGGTGGCGGTCGCCAATCGCCACGATGCGCCCGCGCGCGCCAGCCGCGCGAACGCACAGCTCGAGCTGCGTCGGATTCAAATCCTGAGTCTCGTCCACGAACACCCAATCGTACGTAGGGATTGGCAGATCCAGCACGATCGGCAGCCAAATCATGTCGTCAAAGTCGATGGGGCCGCCCGTGCTGGCCAGCGTTTCGCGCAGGATGGCTTCCGCCTGCCGGCACATGCGCGCCCGATCGCACTTCTCCGGGAACTCGAGCCCGTAGCGATCGGCGAGCGCGTCGAGCTCGTCGGCCGCGAGCGTCAGCGTGGCTTTGGCTAGGCTCACGAGCTTGCACAGCGCCCGCCGCGCGTCGCTCGAATCCCAGCGATTGCCGAGCAGGCGTTTCGCCCTGGCCATCGTTGCGTCCCCGTCCACCTCGCGCCGGCCCTGCGCGGCCGTGAGCGCGCGGAGCCCGAGCGAGTGCAGCGTGCGGCAATCCACGTCGGCTGGGAGCCGCGATGCCAGTTCCTTCGCGATCGCGGCGTTGAACGCGCACACCAGCACGCGCTGGCTTTCGGGCGTGCGGCACACGGCCTCCACGAGCGTGGTGGTTTTCCCCGAGCCGGCGAGAGCCTCTACCA
>Ga0213919_1000964_pt1 | contig 11283 bp, 10 predicted proteins | sample McNCre317MG_FD_161056 | JGI IMG/M metagenome (GOLD analysis project Ga0213919, IMG submission 161056) | Freshwater microbial communities from McNutts Creek, Athens, Georgia, United States - 3-17 MG | ecosystem: Environmental > Aquatic > Freshwater > Creek | place: USA: Georgia | collected... | reverse complement strand
GCTTTGACCATGCGGCTTTAAGTCGCGTGTACCGCGTGTGCGGCTTTCCGCCACCTAGCTCGGGCGCGATTGCCATTGGTCAGATCTTGGGGCTTTTGCAACACACACCTGCCTCGTTGATGTCGCCACCCACCGAGATGGTGGACGGCGCGCCTGACCCGCGCTGGTTGCATCTGTACACCGAGGCCTCACGCTTGGCCTTTGCTGACCGCGCGCAATACGTGGCAGACCCTGACTTTGTGCCTGCCCCCAGCGGCGAGTGGCAAAGCTTGTTGGTGCCTGCGTATTTGCGCGAGCGCGCCAAACTCATTCGCCCCACCGCCATGCCGCAAGCCTTGCCTGGTGTGCCCGTGCGTGCGCAGCGCAGCAGCTTTGCACCCATGGCTGAACAGCCGGAGTACGGTACCTCGCACATCAGCATCGTGGACGGGCAGGGCAACGCGCTGGCCATGACCACCACCATTGAAGACGCGTTTGGTTCGCGCCAAATGGTCAAGGGTTTTTTGCTCAACAACGAGTTGACCGATTTCAGTTTTGCTCCGCGCGATGCACAGGGCCGCCTCGTGGCCAACCGCGTGCAGCCCAACAAGCGCCCACGTTCGTCCATGTCACCCACCTTGGTGTTTGACAAAACCACGGGGCAGTTGGTGATGAGCGTGGGCAGCCCCGGCGGCGCGATGATCATTCACTTCACCGCCAAAACTTTGGTGGGTGTGTTGAACTGGGGTCTGAGCCCGCAGCAAGCCATCGCACTTCCCAACTTTGGCAGCGTGGGTGGCCCGTTGGTGTTGGAGGGCGGGCGCTTTGCGCCTGCTACCCTTGCGGCCTTGCGCGAGCGCGGCCACGAGGTGCGCGAACAAGCATTGACCAGTGGCCTGCAAGCCGTGGTCAAACAAAATAGAAATGAAAAACCAGTGTGGGTGAGCGGTGCTGACCCACGACGCGAAGGTGAGGTGATGGGTGAATAAATTGAGTCGTCTTTTGTTGGCCGTTGTGGTCGTTGCGCTGTCAGCGTTTTTTTCCTACAAAGCGCCGCACAGCTCACCGAGCACGGCGTCCCATGAAAAAGCCAAGTCGGTGGCGGTCGTGCAAGAGGCTATGCCTCAAGCCGCACGCACCGCCGAAGCTGCACTGCCTGCCAGCAACTCGCCCATTGATTTCAAACACATCATCGGTGCCGACTACAAGCGCCACACTGGCGAACCCACAGGCGGACATACTTTGCTCAACGGCGATGTGCGTGTGATGGAAGGCACAGCATCTGCCCCAGATGCCACCGGTGTGTACCGTGCCCAAGTGCAAATGATGGACCCCAATCACCCAGGCCAGTGGCTCACCAAAACTGACCGCAACGGCAACCCCATGCCCAACACCATGTTTCCCAAAGACTGGACAGCAGAGCAAGTGGTGAGCGAAGTCAACGCGGCCTGGTTCAGCCCCACCAAAACCATTCGCGGTGACAAATGGAGCGCACTCACGCCCAGCGGCGTGCGCGTCGAAGGCTACCTAGAGCCACGCGTCACCGCGTATCCCGTGTACAGCAAACGTCACTGATTCATGACACTTCGTTGTTTCATCCAAACACAAGCCCCCGTGCCCGGCAGCGGGGCGCAGCCCGTGCGCTACCCCGCGTGCGAATGGGTGGATGACGATGGCGCAGTAGACCAGCAGCATCCGCTGAATCGTTTTGTGTGCAGCTGGCTGACCAGCGATGTGAATACCGTCGAACGTTGCCAAGAGGTGTTGGATGCGATGGCGCAGGTTCAAATGGGTCAACGTTCGCAATGGTTTGCCGATGGTGATGCGTTTTGCGTAGATTTTTCTGCCAGTGGTGTGCAGTTCAACCAAAGCAATGTCGGACCGGAGGACAAGACCTATTGGAATCAGCCTGACGGGCGATTTACTCTTTATGAGTTGATTGAAATTTGTACGTCGTGGCTAAATTTCTTAGAGAGTTTTGACGAAGCATAGAGTTGAGACAATACTTACTTTAATCATTAATTGACGACTAACTGTGAAGACACTTTTTACCTTGGCACTTATTGCTCTTGGGTTTTGTTGCGTTGCTTTCGCACTAGGAGGTGCAACAAGGTTATGGGAGCGTTTGAAATCTGATAGCCAGTTTGTCGATGATCATTACTTTAAGTTCTTAATTGCAGTAATATTTTTACTCACACTATTTAGTTCGCTTGGCGGAAGCTGGAATAGTTTCTTGGTCGTTATGTCTCTTGTGATCGTTTCATTGGCGATTTACGAATACAGATGTTCAGAGCATGAGGCTCGCGGTAAAAGTGAGCAAATAAATGAATTGGTAAATGAAGCAAAACGATTGCGTGAAATGCAGTTGTTAAGCGGAGTTGGGTGGGGGCGGTACGATGTATTAAGAAAATTTAGAACTACCTTGTATTACAGAAAGTTCGGAAGCTTAACGACTACTACTGGTTGGCGATGTGCAGCATGTTCAAAAAATTTGTACAAAGAACGAGATGCGGAGATTGATCACATCCAACCAAAGTCAAAATATCCAGAACTTGTAACAAGTGAAAATAATTTACAAATTTTATGCCGTAGCTGCAATGCACATAAAAATGCATATGACGGAGATGACTGGAAAAAAACTATTCACAAGCGTAGGCGATTAAAGAATAGAAAAAATTAGCAAAATAGAACAACTGTGCGAACGTTGCCGAGTTTAATAAAAAAGTTACTTGTGCTTGCGTTAAATACATTGCCTATGTGTACTCTTCGCCATCCAAAATTTGTAACGTAAATCATTTTTTCTGTAGCACTACCTTTTACATTGTTGAAGTTATCTACAGCTTCTTTTATTGGAAAGAAAACTACAGGAATAGGTTTAGAAGTTAAAGGTTGTTCAATGTCAATCATTGCTATTTGAAATGCAATCTCGCATTTTTTTCGACTACGAAAAATTATTTCTCTCATGACTGGTTTGATTGAGGTACTTTCTTTAATCTGCGCTCATTTTTTTAATCCATCTCAAGGTTCCCTAGTCCCTCTTTGTGCTTCAGCACATCACGCATCAACGCGTAGCGCGTCATACGCTGGCCTTGCACCAAGCGAATCACACGTTTGAGGGGAATGCCAATGTGCGCCAAGGTTTGGCTGGCGAGCATCAAGCTGCCTTCAATCACTTCGGGCACCACTTCGGCAGCGCCTGCGGTGCGCAGGTCTTCTAGGTGTTCGTCGTCGTGGGTGCGCACAATCACGGGCACGTTGGGCGCGTGCTCTTTGACCCACGCCAACACCTTCAGTGCAGAGGGCAAGTCGGGGTAGGTCACGGCCACGGCGGCGGCGCGCACCAAGCCTGCCGACATGAGGCTAGAGAAGCGTGTGGCATCGCCCAGCTCGACATGGTGGCCGTGGTCGCGGCCCATTTGCACTTGGTCTGGGTCAGAGTCGAGTGCCACGTAGGGAATGTTTTCAAGCTTGAGCAAATCCACCAAGTTGTGGCCGCTGCGTCCGTAACCGCACACGATGACGTGGTTTTCAATTTTGAGGGTGCGCTGGGCCATGCCGGTGAGGGCCAGCGATTGCAGCAACCAATCGGTGCTGATGAATCGGTTGACGATGCGGTCTGCATTCATCACCAAGAAGGGCGTGGCAATCATTGACAACACCATGGACGCCAAGATGGGGCTCATCCAGGCCGCAGGGATGAGCGAGTTTTGCAAGCCCAACGACAACAACACAAAGCCGAATTCACCCGCTTGAGCAAGGTACAAACTGGTGCGCAGACTCACACCGGCAGGCGCGCCGGTGATGCGCGCCAAAACAAACACCAAGCCCGCTTTGAAGAACACAGGAATGAACGACAGCAGCAGCACCCAGCCCCAGCTGTCGATCAACACTTCCCAATCCAGCTTCATGCCGATGGTGATAAAGAACAAACCTAGCAGCACATCGTGGAAGGGGCGAATGTCTTCTTCCACCTTGTGTTTGAAGTTGGTCTCAGCAATCAACATGCCGGCCAAGAAAGCGCCCATGGCCAACGACAAACCTGCGAGTTCGGTGAGCCATGCCAAGCCCAAGGTCATGAACAACAAGTTGAGCATGAACAGTTCATCGCTCTTGCGACGTGCCACCAAATGCAGCCAACTGCGCATCACGCGTTGACCGCCCCATAGCAACAAGCTCACCAGCGCGGTCGCCTTGAGCATGGCGATGGCCAGCACCTTCCAAATGTTGTGCTCGCCCATATCGGCCAGCGCAGGGATAAGCACCAGCAGCGGCACCACAGCCAAATCTTGGAACAGCAACACGCCCATTACGCGTTGGCCGTGGGGTGACTCTAGTTCCACACGGTCCGCCATGAGTTTGACCACGATGGCCGTGCTCGACATGGCCAAGGCACTGCCCAAGGCCAAAGCCGCCTGCCAGCTCAAGCGCCAGAGGTAGCCCAGTTCTTTGAGCGCAAAGCCGACGGCGAGGTTGAACAGCAACGCGCCCACAAGCGTGAACAGCACTTGCCCCAAGCCCAACCCAAACACCAGCTTGCGCATACGCATGAGTTTGGGTAAGTTGAATTCGAGGCCGATGACGAACATCAAAAACACCACGCCAAATTCGGCCAAGTGCTCAATCGCTGCGGAGTCTTTGGCCAAGGCCAGCGCGTTGGGACCAATCACCACACCTGCGAACAAATAGCCCAACATGGCGGGCAGTTGCAGCAGTCGACACGCCACCACGCTGACCACGGCAGCGCACAAATACAGCAGGGTGAGTTCGAGGGATGACATACCCCCCCAATGGTACCGAGCGTTTGTGACACGCCCGCGCCTAACGCTCACATAAACTCAGGGCTTACTGGTTATTTTCACGAATGAATTCTGTCCAACGTCCTGCTTTGTCGGGTCTTCTTTTAGCGGCTGCGGGTGCCATTGCGTTCAGCGGCAAGGCCATCATCGTCAAGCTGTCTTATGTGTATGGGGTGGATGCGGTCACCGTCATCATGTACCGCATGTTGTTTGCGCTGCCGTTTTTCATTGCCATGGGCTTGTGGGCTGAGCGTCAAGCCATCGCGCGTGCGAACCCGCTGACACGCCGTGATGTGTTGAACATCATGGGGCTTGGTTTTGTGGGCTACTACCTGTCAAGCTACCTCGACTTTTTGGGCTTGCAATACATCACGGCCAGCTTAGAGCGGCTCATTCTGTACCTCAACCCCACACTGGTGGTCGTGCTGGGTTGGGCGCTGTACAAGAAACCCATTCAGCCGATTCGCATGTTGGCGATGGGCGTGAGCTACAGCGGGGTGTTGCTGGTGTTCGCGCATGAACTCACGCTGTCAGGTGCCGACGTGGCCTTGGGCAGCGGATTGATTTTTGCGAGCGCTGTGACCTACGCCATGTATTTGATTTTCAGCGGCCAGATGGTCAACCGCATTGGCTCTTTGCGATTGGTAGGGTGGGCCACCAGTGTGGCGTGCGTGTGTTGCATTGCACAGTTTGTGCTGCTGCGCCCACTGTCGGCGGCCCATGTGCCCGTAGAAGTTTTGTGGCTGGCCTTGCTCAATGCCTCGGCCTGCACGGTGGCGCCTGTCCTCATGGTGATGATGGCCATTGAACGCATCGGTGCTGCTTTGACCGCACAAACGGGCATGATTGGCCCCATGGCCACCATCGCGATGGGCGTGTGGGTGTTGAATGAGCCGTTGAACATTTGGATTGGGGTGGGTACCCTGCTGGTGTTGAGTGGCGTGTTTATTGTTTCTAAGTACGGAGCGAAGTGATGGATTTAGGTCTCAAAGGTAAATGGGCATTGGTGGGTGGCGCAAGCAAGGGCTTGGGTTTTGGCTGTGCGCAGTCACTCGCACGCGAAGGCGTCAACGTGGTCATCGTGGCGCGTGGTGCTGAGGCGCTTGAAGCTGCGGCCACCGAGCTGCGCAAGCTGGGCACCACCATCCTCGCGGTGGCGGTGGACATCACCACCGAGCAAGGTCGCGAAGCCATTTGGTCGGTGGCCGGTGGCCCCGGCAAGAACTTTGACATCGTGGTGACCAATGCCGGCGGTCCGCCACCCGGCGACTTTCGCAACTGGGAACGCGACGATTGGATCAAGGCGGTCGACGCCAACATGCTCACGCCGATTGAACTCATCAAAGCCACCGTGGATGGCATGGCCGAGCGCGGCTTTGGCCGCATCATCAACATCACCTCTAGCGCCGTGAAAGCACCCATCGACATCTTGGGTTTGTCCAACGGCGCACGTTCAGGATTGACGGGTTTTGTGGCGGGCGTGGCTCGCACACAAAAACTGGCGGCCAACAACGTGACCATCAACAACTTGCTGCCTGGTGCGTATGACACCGATCGACTCAAAGGCACGATGAAAGGCGCGGCAGACAAAACTGGCCAGCCGATTGAGGTGATTGCCGAAGCGCGCAAAAAAACCATTCCTGCGCAACGCTTTGGCAACCCGCAAGAGTTTGGCGATACCTGCGCGTTTTTGTGCTCAGCGCAAGCGGGCTACATGACGGGTCAAAACATCTTGACCGATGGCGGGGCTTACGCAGGCACTTTCTAAGTTACTTGCGTGACGACACCACAATGCCGCCGATGATGAATGCAAACGCCGCAGCGTGATACAGCTGCGGCATCTCGCCCAGCACCAGGGCTGACAAGGTGGCGGTGAACACAGGAATCAGGTTCACAAAAAAACCAGCAATGTTTGGCCCCACGCGTTGCACACCCAAACCCCAGCAGCGGTAGGCCAACACGGCTGGGCCCACGGCCACATACACCAGTGCGGCCACCAAGGGCCAGCTCCAGCTGATGTGTGCATCGGCAATGCCTGTGAAGCCCGACCACTCTGCACCGCTGAATGCAGCTGACCAAAACAAGCCAAACACCATCTGCGACATCAGAAAGTTGGCCCAGTTGCTGCGCGCTTCGGTGGGTTCTTGTGTGCGTGACAACATCCAGCTGTACCAAGACCAACACGCGGTGGCCATCAACACAAAAACATCGCCGACGACCAGATGCACATGGGCCAGCGCTTGCCAGTCGCCACGGCACAGCACCACCAACACGCCCAAGATAGACAGCAACGCACCCGCCATTTGGCGCTTGCGCACGGTTTGTTTGAAGAACAGTGCGCCCACCAGCAGCATGAATACAGGCATGCTCGACCCCACCAAGGTCACGTTGATGGGGGTGGAGGTTTGCAGCGCCAAATAGAGCAAGCTGTTGTAGCAGCCCACGCCCAACAGACCCAGCACGGCGTAGTGCTTCCAGTGCGCCCACAAGGCGCTGGTGCGGCGCAACATGCGGTGCGCCAGTGGCAGCAACAACACAAAGGCCAAAGCCCAGCGAAAGAAGTTGAGCGTGATGGGCGGGACGAGGTCCGCAATCATGCGGCCCACCACGGCGTTGCCAGCCCACAACAGGGGAGGTATCAATAAAAGCGCTGCATTGCGCGGCGTGAGGGCGTGAGGAACAACAGACATAAGGGCAGGACTTTACCCGAGGGGCCGAATAACCCAGGCGACACCCTCGCTGCTAATTTCATGGCAGGATTCAGCGTCTTAAAAAATTCACTCACATCTGGAGCATCACCCCATGACCAAAGCAGTCATCATCGAACAACACGGCGGCCCCGAAGAGCTCAAGCTCGTTGACGTGACCGTGGGCCAACCCGGCCCAGGCGAGATTCGCATTCACCACAAAGCCATTGGCCTGAACTTCATTGATGTGTACCAACGCAGCGGTGTGTACCAACTGCCCATGCCTTTGCATTTGGGCATGGAAGCCTCCGGCATCATCGAAGCCGTGGGCGAAGGCGTGACCCATTTGAAAGTGGGCGATCGCGCGGCTTACGCTAGCCAACCCCCCGGCAGCTACTGCGAAGAGCGTGTGATGCCCGCCAAGTGCGTGTGCAAATTGCCAGACGCGATTTCGTTTGAAACCGGCGCAGCCATGATGCTCAAAGGTTTGACCGCGCAGTATTTGCTCAAGCGCACGCTGCCTCAAGGCGGTTTGAAAGCCGGTGACTTCATCTTGTTCCACGCAGCCGCTGGTGGTGTGGGCTTGATCGCTTGCCAATGGGCCAAGGCCTTGGGCTACCAACTCATCGGCACCGCAGGCAGCGATGCCAAGTGCGCTTTGGCCAAGGCCAACGGTGCCGCCCACGTCATCAACTACAACACGGAAGACTTCTTAGCCCGCGTGAAAGAAATCACAGGCGGCAAAGGCGTGAAGGTGGTCTATGACTCGGTAGGCAAAGACACCTGGGACAAGTCACTCGACTGCTTGGCCCCGTTTGGTTTGATGGCCAGCTTTGGTAACGCTTCGGGTGCACCAGCGCCTATTGCCCCCGGCATCCTGGGCCCTAAAGGTTCGATTTACCTCACACGCCAAACCTTGTTCAGTCACATCGTCACGCGTGAAAGCACGCAAGAAATGGCAGACGATTTGTTTGAAGCGGTGACCAGCGGCAAGGTGAAGATTCACATCGACCAAACTTACCCCTTGGCCGACATCGCCCAAGCACACCGCGACTTGGAAGCCCGCAAAACCACGGGTTGCACCATCATCACTTTGTGATGACAGCGCAGGTGTTTCAGGCGCTCGGTTCGGCGTCCTGAAACTTGTCTGCGCGGCAGGTGAGCACCAGCGTATCGCGATGGCCGCCCTCAGCCAAGGGCTGAATGGGCGTGCTTTCGTGAATCACGCGGGTGTCGTCTAACAACATCAAGGACCAAGGTTCGCTCAGTGTGAAGCGTTCGCCTCGTGGGCCGTTGGCTTCAAACACGCGGGTCTCGCCACCTTTGATGTTTGTGCGGTTGACCATGAACACTGCCACAAAATCTACACCATCGCGATGTGCGCCCTCGGGCGTAGGGCGACCAATGCCGTCGGTGGTGTCAATGCGGAACTGATGCGCTTCGATGCACCACTTGGTGTTGGGTGTGCCTCGCACTTGGGCTGCTGTGCGCGCAAATGCGGTGAGCAATTGGGTCCACGCGGTCGAGGTCACGGTGGCTTCGTGCATGGGTTCAAACCAACGCTCCATGCCGCCGTGCAGCGCGTTGTAGTCGAGTGACTGCCAATGGGCGCGGTGGGGCACTGGGTGCAGTGCGCCGTTTTCAAATACAAAACTGCTGTGACGGCGGCGGCGATAGCGGCCACCGTCTTTGAGATAGTTGTCGGGCGGCATGTTGTCCCAGTCGGGCGACAGGGCTTGCAGTGCGCTCAATTCACAACCCGCCCACTCGGCCACGCTGGTGGCGTTGAGCATGCCGTAGCCTTTGTGTTGAACCGTGGTGTTCAGCTCGGCGACGGTGATGGTTTGGGGTGACAGTATTTGCATGGTCAGTTTCCGCGACGCACGCGCAGCACTTCGTCCAAGATCAAGCAGGCTGCGCCTACCGTGATGCCGCTGTCGGCAATGTTGAACGCGGGGAAGTGAATGCCGGCGTAATAAAAATCCAGAAAGTCCACCACGTAGCCGTACAAGACGCGGTCAATCACATTGCCCACGGCGCCGCCCAAGATGCAGGCGATGGCAAAGCCAAACAGTTTTTGACCGGGGTGTTTTTTGAGCATCCACACCATGCCGAAGGTGGCCACCACACCGAGGCCCGTGAAAAACCAACGCTGCCAGCCACCCGCCGTGGCGAGGAACGAGAACGCAGCGCCTTCGTTGTGCACGCGCACGATGTTGAAAAAGCTGGTGACGGGAAAGCCTTCACCCAACTGATACGCGCTGACCATCAACACCTTGGTGAACTGGTCGGCCAACAGCACCACCAGAGCGAGCCCTAACCACACCCAATACGAGGTGGTGTTGCGGATGAAGGTGTGGCGTGCCATGGCGTGCTTTCGAGAAGGCTTTAAGCGAAGTGACGCACTTCACCGTCGCCGTGCAAGTTGCTGTCGCAACGGCCGCACAGGGTGGGGTGAGCTGGGTTGTGGCCCACGTCGTCGCTGTAGTGCCAGCAGCGTTCGCACTTGGTGGCTGCGCTGGCTTTGACGTCGACGGTCAAGCCTTCGCCTTTTGCCAAAGTGACCTTGGAGGTGATGAACACAAACTTCAAGTCGTCGCCCAACGAGGCCAAAGCGTCATACGCTGCGCCATCGCAGTGGATGACCAACTCCGCTTGCAGCGACGCACCCACCAAACCTTCGGTGCGTTTGTTCTCGATTTCTTTGTTGGCGATTTCGCGCACTTGCTGCACGGCATGCCACTTGTCCATCAGTGCCTCATTGCTTGCGCCGAGGTTGGTGAAGGTTTCCAAGAAGATCGACTCAGACTTGCCAAATGTGGTCCATGCTTCTTCAGCGGTGAAGCTGAGGAACGGGGCCATCCAACGCAGCATGGCGTGGGTGATTTGGTGCAGCGCGGTTTGTGCGCTGCGGCGTGCGAGCGACTTAGGCGCTGTGGTGTACAGGCGGTCTTTGAGCACGTCCAAATAGAACGCGCCCAAATCTTCCGAGCAATACAGCTGCAACTTCGACACCACGGGATGGAACTCGTACTTGTCGAAGTGGCTCAAGATGTCGGCCTGCACTTGCGCAGCGCGAGACAGCGCGTACTTGTCGATTTCCAACAGGTCGTCAAACGCCACGGCGTCTTTGGCAGGGTCAAAGTCGCTCACGTTGGCCAGCAAGAAGCGCAGCGTGTTGCGGATGCGGCGATAGGCATCCACCACGCGGGCCAAGATTTTGTCGTCGATGTTGAGGTCGCCCGAGTAGTCGGTGCTGGCCACCCACAAGCGCACGATTTCGGCGCCCATCTTGTCGCTCACTTCTTGCGGTGCGACGGTGTTGCCCAAGCTCTTGCTCATCTTGCGGCCTTGGCCGTCGGTTGCAAAGCCGTGGGTCAGCAGACCTTTGTAGGGCGCGCGGTCGTACAAGGCGCAGCCGAGCAACAACGAGCTGTGGAACCAGCCGCGGTGCTGGTCGTGACCTTCCAAATACAAGTCGGCTTCTGGGCCTTGGTCGTGGTGCGGTGCGCGGTCGTAAGCGTCTTTGTGGCTGCCGCGCAGCACGTGTTGGAAGGTGGAACCTGAGTCAAACCACACTTCCAAGATGTCGGTGCTCTTGGTGTAGCTGGCGGCGTCGTCGCCGGGCTGGTTGAGGATGTCTTCCACCGTCACGCGGCTCCAGGCTTCGATGCCGCCTTTTTCGACGATGTCCGCCGCTTGGTCCATGATGGCCATGGTGCGTGGGTGCAACTCGCCGCTGTCTTTGTGCAAGAAGAACGGCACGGGCACACCCCAGCTGCGTTGGCGCGAGATGCACCAGTCGGGGCGGTTGGCAATCA
>Ga0213919_1000963_pt1 | contig 11304 bp, 14 predicted proteins | sample McNCre317MG_FD_161056 | JGI IMG/M metagenome (GOLD analysis project Ga0213919, IMG submission 161056) | Freshwater microbial communities from McNutts Creek, Athens, Georgia, United States - 3-17 MG | ecosystem: Environmental > Aquatic > Freshwater > Creek | place: USA: Georgia | collected... | reverse complement strand
GAGGGCGTTGGCCGCCTTCTGCTGGACCTTCTCGTTGTTCACAATGGCGGGCAGGCCGAAGATGAGAACCGCGTCCTTCGTGGTCGGGAGGAGCCCGATGGCGGCCCCCAGCGCAAGGAGCAAAAGCACAAGCGCCGGGGAAGCGAACCACTTGGAGAACCTGCTATCCAGCGCCCCGATGCAGATGCTGAAGATGACAAAGAAGGTTATGATTCCCGCGACGACGAGGGTCGCCTGAAGGAACTCCCGGAAGTGGTCGAGCTGCGTGATGCAGTAGACCTGCCCGGGGGTGATGAGAGTTTCTGCGAGTAGCATCTTACTGACCCTCCACGCCGAGCTGCTTGGACGAAGACCCGCCGGTAAGCAGGGCCTTCATGCCGGGGGTGAGGCCGGCGAGGATACGCTCGCGGGCGGTCTTCTTCGCTTCCTGCTCGCGGGTGTTCTTGAGAGCGTCAATCAGGATGGCGTCCCGCTTCTCGGCTTCGACAAAGGCGGCGACATCCGCATCCACGGAGCCGACAACCCAGCGGTACTCGATGTCAGGCCGGTCAAGGTCGATTACCGGTTCGGCATCAACCTGAACCACGGTGGCCACAGAGAACCCCTTCCTTGTGGGAACGATGACGAGGCTGTTGAAGGCGAGCTTCGCGGCGTGTTCCTTGCGGACCTTGTAGGTGTAGGTGGGTACCGACAGCTTACCGCCGGCGAGAAGAAGGTTCTTCGAGGATTCGGAGAACTGGTTGCCTTCGATGAAGGCGACTTGGACGGTGGTCAGGTCATCGTCAACGAGGGCGATGAGGTGGTTGAGGGAGGGTTCCGTATTGTTCATGGTCTTAGTGGGCTGGGTAGGATTGGTGGTGGGAGCTGCTAGGGGTGTGACAAGGGGGTGGAAACCGCGCTCCATCTTCGGGGCGAAGCCAGCGAGTTCCTGCTCGGAGTATTCGGCGCTCTTCAAGTGCTCAGCCTTGGCCGCCTTGTACATGCCGGCTACGCTGCTCTGTGCGATGGAGGTACAGTACGAGCAGAGGTCCCGCACGGGCCAGGGAAGTTGGCCTAACGGAGCCTGAAGGCGCACGGTGACGCGGGCGGTGGTCTGTCCGCAGACGAAGCGGAGCCTAAATACCGGGCAGCCCCAGTCGGTGGGGTTGTTTCCTGCGATACTGACGGACCCCTGATTGTCAGGGAGCAGCATGCAGTTCTGCTTTCCTCCCGCAGCGATGAGCTGCCCGATGATGTCCCCGCAGGAGTTCTGCAAGTGCTTGTTCACCATTCTCCCCATCAGGGCTTGGTGGATGAGGGTGCCGGGGTCTGCGTCCCGTCCCCGCTCCGGGAGCATGGTGAAGGTCACGGGGTCATTGTCATAGTTTGTCGCGCTCCCGAAGGGGCCCTGCTTCGTCACGGAGATGTGTGCTTCAAAGGAGTAGCGCGTCTGCACGCCGGATGAAAAGTCGGGGTCGAAGTGGTGGTCGGGTTTAGGCATAGGTCTTTGCTTTGGGTTTGGTTAGAGTAGTGCGAGGACCCACACGATGAGGCCCTCAGTGGTGTGCCCGCAGAGGATGAACAGGAGGCCGAGGATGAACCATCTCATGCCCGAGCCTCCAAGAGGGTGACGAGTCGTTCGAGGCGGCTGTCGATGGAATTAAGCAAGCGGTTGCCTTCTTCGACGGCCTCGCGGAGGGTCTTGCCTTGCTCGCTACCGGACTTTTCGGTGGCGGTGGCGGCCACCCCCTCGGCTCGGCTCGGCTCGCCGAAGCAACGCAATTTGGACAGCAGCGCATCGAGGCGCTCGTTGCCCGGGAGGACGGTGAGGTCCGACAGGGGGATGAGTTCAGGCAGCGGGGCCCGCATCCAAGGGCGAAGATGGTGGAGGGCGCGGTCGCGCTGGCAGAGCGCCATGTCCAGTTCCTTCCACGCCCCGAGGTAGTATTGGACGCCCATCACGGAGATGAGCAGGCGGTACTTGTTGCTGGTGGCGTACAGGAAATCGGGGAGTTTGGCGGCTCCTCCGGGGGAGTTCAGGGTGACTCGTTCGGTTCGTCGGGACATGAGGGAAGGTCAGTTCGGTGGGTTGATTTGTCAAGCGCGTGGCGTTGTCATAGAATCGAAAAGTTCATAACTATGTCAGCATGAACCATTAAAAGAAGAAAAGAATACCTGCGTGGGCGTGCATACGCGCACACACGCACCCGCGTTACCGTGTTATTCTTTGAGGACGATATGGTTCATGCTGACATAGTTATGAACTCTTCAAACTATGACAACGCCATACGCAGTACGATTAGCTAGGTGGCGGTGGGTCGGAACGGCGCTAGAAGAACCCCAAAGAGGAGGCGTCTTCCATCTCCGCGTCGAGGTGGGTGGTAGTGTTTCCACCCTCCCCCTCCTCGGGTTCATACCCTTCGGCGACACGGGTGTCGATGGGTACCTCTCCGTCGAGCAGGAGGTCGGCATCGTTAATCCGGTCCATGTCGTTGAGCTTCCCCTGCACCTTTCGCAGCACCTTCGTCTCGACTGTGCCGGAGGCGAAGAGGAACTTGTACATGGATTTGGACTTGGACCCGGCGCGCGGCAGCCGTCCGGTTACCTGCCGCATGATGACCGGAGAGTAACAGGGGTAGACAAAGCCGAGGCGGGGCCGGATGCCGTTGATGTCGTGCAGCCCGAGCCCGGCACCGCCGGACTGGGCGTTGACCAAGATGAAGTGCGTCTCCCCGTTCTGGAAGCGTAGGCGCTCCTTCTCGCGGGCCGCCTCGCTCTGCGAGCCACGGATGACGGCCGGCTTGAGGTGCTTGCACTTCTTCAGCATCTCGTTGATGGTCGAGTTGAAGTTGGTGAACAAGGCCACGGCCATGCCCTCCTCGATTGCATCCTCAACCAGCCCGACCGTGCCGGGTATCTTGAGCAGCTCGACCTTCTGGCGTGCCCGTAGCTGGGCCACCATGGCCTTCGCCCGCTCCTTGACGCGGTTCTCGTCGGCCTCGATTTTCTCTTCGAGCTTCGCCAGCTCTTCGGCCATCTCCGCGTAGACCCTTTCGATTCCCTTGCTGTCCCCGAAGTCGAATGCCTCGGCGTGGATTTCGCACTCGGGGAAGTTCGGGATGTCCTGCTTGCGGACACGGATGCCATACGCCGGGAAGAGCATGGCGTTGAGCTTGCGGGTTACCGCGACACGCTCGCCGGCCTTCAGGACCATCTTTCCCCAAGGGTCGTAGGTGCAGCCCAGCTTCAAAGCCCACCCGAAGAAGTCCACCCCCTGATGCAGGCCTAGGCTGAAACCAACGGCCCGGAAGTGCGCGGGGCTATCGGCCATCGTGGCGGACAGATACAAGTGAGGGACCCCGGCCAGCTTGCTGCCAATCGCCAGCTTGCTGTTCTTGGTCCCTTCATAGGAGCGGATGTTGTGGGCCTCATCGAATATGATGAAGCCCACCCGGGTCTTGTTGAACCTGTACTTGCCATCGGGGTCCACGGAAATGATGCCGGGGATGCCCTTCCTGTCGCGGGCGTTCTCGTAGTTGGTGACGAAGAACTCCTCCTCCCCCAACCCCATCGCCCGGAAGATTCCCTTCCAGCTAGGGATGACGGCCTTGGGACAGATGACGAGGATGCACCGGCCGTCCCGCATGGCGTTTGCCACGAAGGCCCCCGTGTAGCTCTTTCCAGTTCCCATGTCGGAGGCATCCAACCCGGCCCCCACCCGCTGCACCACGGACAGCAGGGCCGGGTAGGCTTCTTCCTGCCAAGGCAGAAGGGTCACTTGTCCGATACTGAATGGGTTCGCTGGGGTATCCATGTCACCCTCCAACCCTGCCTTCCTTCGCGGCGGCCCAGTCGTTCGTGCAAAGCCGGCCTAGGCTTTCGCCGTCCGCCTTGCACTTGAGGATGTCGAGGTTCGACATGCGGTAGAGCACGCAGCCGTCAGGCAGAACATGCGTGTGGGTGATGCGGTGGCCGGCCGCTTTGGCATTCATGAGGGCCGTGGTGATGGAGGGCTTTATCATTTGGTTACCCGGTAGAGGTTGAAGATTGAGGCGGTGACTGCCAAGAGCTGAAGGGTGATTCCGAAGAGCCCTCCAAAGCCCCCGAAGGTTCCCTTCGAGATGACAGTGGTGATGGTAGCGAAGAGCAGGCCGAGGTTGAAGCCGACCACAATGGCGGCTGGGATGGATGCGTTCACGGGAGATTGAGTCTGGTTGCGTCCGTTCCGTACTTGTCGTTTCGACTACGACCTGCACGGCTCCGGGCTATGATGCGATTGTTACCTGCACCCCTGCTTATCCGTGGGTCTCGGAAGGGCAGGTCAAAGCGGATGATGAAGTTACGCAGCCTCGACCCGGTGAACCCGTGGTCAAGGCTGGTCTGCTCGACCGTGGTATTCCCCTCGAAGTAAGCGACATACGCTTTCCACAGAGCCTCGAAGTCCTTCGTGTGGGCCGCCTGCTTCGCGCTGGGCTTCGGCTTCGGGGGGAGTTTCATCGGGCGTCCTTGGAAACGAGGGACTCGGATACCGTCAGGCACCGGCCGTCCTCCGAGGCGATGGAGAGGATACACGATTCGAGCATCGTGGTGGAGCGGTGGGGAGTGCCACGGTACCCGACGATTGCGGTTACCGTGTAGGTGCGCCCGTTGTAGCGCACGGTATCCCCCACGGAGATGTCGCCCTTGCATACGCCGACGATGATGGCGGCGAGGATGGCGATGATGACGAGCAGGATGAGAAGCTCCATGAGGGTAGCGGCGCGTTTCATTGCTTTGCCCCCGCCTTGGCCGCCGGGATGGCAGCGGGTGCCTTTGGCTTGCTCGCCCGCTTCTGCTTCCCGACGAGTAGGGTGATGGCGTACTCGCGGTGCTTGCACAGCACCTCGACGGCAGCGTCAACGCCCTTGAACTCGGCGGAGGTGAGCCCTCCGATATGCTGCTCAAAGAGCCCGGTCAGGTTCTTCCTGAGAAGGGTCTGCGAGTCGTGCTCGTCGGCGGCCTTCTCCGTCTGGTGTTCGGTGCCGTCTTGGGCACGGTATTTTATGATGCGCGTTGCCATGGTTAGAGTCTCTTGGGGTTTCCGTAGTCCCTGCCTTTCCCGTAGCGGGAGCCGGCGATGTCGTATTCGGAGACGAGCTTCTGGTAGAAGCCGTTGAGCGGTGCAAGCCCTCCGTTCTTTTTGTAGATGAGGGAGAAGAGGCGGTTGTAGGACAGTCCGCGCTCCGCAAAGAACTTGCGCTGCGGGACACGCCGCTTGCTCGCGGCGGTGGCCTGCGCCCATTCGGTGAGCGCGGCCTTGTACTTCTCAACCTCGGCGTCAGTACGCCAGCGGGTGTGCGGTGTAACAAGTAGGTCGGTGGACATTTATTTACCCTCGGAAAGGACGATTTGATTCTGCTTACCGCAGAGTTGTTTATGCGTATGCTCAAGCGTATTTACACGCTTCAACACGACGGCCTCAAAGCACTCCCGTGGGGAGAGCTTGTACATATCACAGAGAGCCCGCAGGTCCTCCCCGGGATTGGTGCGGTCGTAGACAACGACGCCGGCCAGCGGGATGATTGTCATAAGGGACATCATCTCACGCTTCGCCAAGGCGGTAGCGTTGTAGCGGGCGAAGGACGCGGAGAGCTTGGCGGTCTTCTCACGGATGCCAGACATGATGGACACCCACTCATCGAGCGGGCGGTCGGGGCCTCGGTTGGACCACTCATGGTCCTTCAACCAAGTGCAGGGGATGGAGCGGCTGCCGTCCTGCTTGTGTACGAAGTGCATGAACAGGAACCACATCAGGGCCTCACCCAGCAGTTCCTTCACCTCGTCCTTCGTATTACACTGCCCGAGTCCATTCAATTTAAGGACTGCGGTGAGCAGATGAAGGAAGGGTGTGCTCTCGTTGAACCGCTCCTCCGCAGCCGTGCAATAGAATGCAACGACGCAGGCGGTATTGACAGAGGCAACGACGCACTTGCCGTCCGCTATCGTTATTGAAATCTCTTTTTTCTTGGGGTCCTTACTGGACATAAGCGTAAATGGTTGGCCGCCCCATCACTTGGATGGGACGGCCTTTGGGTTGGGAGGACTAGGCGAGAACCGAAATCTCATGGGCGCTACCGTCAACGACGAAGCGCGCATTCGGGAATCGGTTGGGGAAGCGGCAGCGTAGGAACCGCCCGGGGGCTCTTGGCAGCGGGTGCGGGACGCGCTGCGGGCTCGGCAGCCTTCGGCTTGGCAGGCGCGACAACGGCGGGCTTCGTGGGGCCGCGCTTGCTCGCACGGTAGCGAGCATCGCGCTCACGCTTGAGGCGCTTGCTGCGTTCAGCCGGAGTCTCGGCGGCCGGCTTCTTCAAGACCGGCTTACTGGTCTTGACGGGCACCGGCTTCTTCACGGGCTTCACGACAGTCTTGGCCTTGGGCTTCACGACAGTCTTGGTCTTGGCCTTGGCCTTGGCCTTGGGCTTCACGACAGCCTTGGCCTTGGGCTTCGCGGTGGACTTGGACTTCTTGGGGGAGGACTTCTTTGCCATGTGTGTATCTCGTTTGGGTTTGTTTTATCGGGTCTGCTTCTTCCGCTTGCAGAGAGGAGAATAGTCTATCGCGTCGGCCTGCATGGACTTGACGATGGCGTCACAGCAGGCGGGTATGGACACGGTTGGGAGGTGGGTGAAGGTGTCGGAATCGTACACCGCTTCGACAGTACGGGGGAGCACGCCGATGATTTCCTCGCGGCGCGGTTTGCTCATCAGGTCGTAGCAGAAGCCCACTGTCAGGGGCTCGCTTTCGTGGCGGACCAATCTGAGTTTATCTTCGTGCCGCCACAGCACGGCCCCTCCCGCAGGGGCGTGGGCCGATGCCATGAGTTCAAGGAACTCGAAGGACAGCTTAAACGGGATGATGTTGTCAGGACGGTTGGGCATAGCCGTTGGGGATGAGCAGGTAGCTGCCGGAGGCTTTGGCGCGGAGGATGCGGACGACGAACTCGATGACGCAGAAGCCCTTCAGTTCGTCCGCCGTGCTGAAGGTGGAAGCCTTCGGGTTGTACCGGAACTCCCCGCGCTCGTAGTGCCAGCACTCCATGCGCTCGGTGATGATGGTTGTCCAGCAGCTACCGAAGGCGGGTGCCGTCAGCAGCTTCACGGACCCATCGGGGGCGACCCCAATCCCGTAGGCCACAAGGTTCCTGCGGGCATCAGCGGTCAGGATTCGGTTGCAGTACGGCTGGCCGAACTTGTGGTTGAAGGGTATGAAGACCTCCCCGGGGTTGAGGTCCAGCAGCTCAGGAAGGCTGCTGAGATTCTCCCGCGCCTTGTCGGCGATGGAGGCAAGCTCTTGAACGAGAAGCTCCCGGCGGGTGTGGATAGCCCCGAGGGACATGTCATCCGGCGGGGGCGCGGCGGCCTTCGGGCCGCCTAGGATTCTTGAGAGGGGGGGGATGGGCATTTTAGGTGTACTCCTCGACGAGGGGGATGAGGGACTGGATGGCGAGGGCGTAGTCGGCTTCCGTGGAGGTAGCCGGCATGACCATGCTCTGGTGGGTGAAGAGGGTGTGGCGGGGTGAGGTCAGCTCCACGAAGATGACCGTCTCCTCCGTGAGGCGGGCGGCTCCGGGATTCTTCAGGGCGAAGAAGGTGGTCGGCGGAATGTAGGTGGGGCGGTCCTTGGCGCAGCCCCGCCAGACCGGAGCATTGGTGACCTTCGTGGCGTACAGGAGGTTGCCCTTCTCGGTGGTCTTGGTTTCCTGAAGGGGCTCGAAGACAGGCTCGACAAGGTTGTCGCCGAAGGCTTCCAGCAGCTCATCGACATACTCGTACATCGGGAGCGAGCCGGCATTCACGCTCATGAGCTTGCCCTCGGCACGGGTCAGCACCCAGTCGGTTCCGGTCTTGCCACGGATGGTCACGCGGAAGGCACGCTTGTCGTGCTCCAACATGACCTGACCCATGGCGAGCCGGTCGGCGTGGTTCTTTGCAAAGCCGGTGACATCGAACTCCCCGGTCGAGGGCCACTCGTAGGTGCTGTCCTCGGTGAAGTACACGGCCACCCCACGAGGGGATGTCTCTACCTTGACCCAGCCGTCCGGGTAGCTCAGGGCATCCCTCACGAACTCTTCGAGGTCGTGGCACATGGCGTCGAGGCTGCGGGAGGGGCGGCGGATGCCGGGGACGGTGAGCGGGGCGCGCACCTTCTGCTTGTCCTTCTTGCCCTTCCCGCTCTTCTTGGTGGGCCATCCGAGCGCATCGAGGGCAAAGGGCTGAGTAGCCTGACGCTCCGCCTTGTCCGCAAGGTCGGGGTCGGTTCCGTCCCCGTAGTACATGGTGCCACCGAAGCCGGGCTGGTATCCCGGGTAGCGGGAAGGCTGACTGAATCCGGTGTACACCGGAGCCGGGGATATGGTCCCGAGATTCTCCGTGTCGGAGGCCACCTCCACCAGATGCAGGGCGAAGTTCAGGGCGCGGGTGGCCTCGCGGATGTTGACCGTTTCGACATCACTGTGGGGATTGTGGTACCCGGAGCCGATGTTGATTGCGGGCACTCCGCAGGCCGGGCCGAGCACACCGATGTCCGTGCTGCTCCCGTAGTTGGGCTGCATGCCGTGCGAGGGCATGAGGGTTTCGAGCAGCGCGCGGAACTCGGGGCTCCACACATCGCACCCGTTGGTGCGCTGGATGGCATCGCCGTACTCCCGGCGGTCCAGTTGCAGGAAGCAAGTGGCCGAAGCGAACCGGTCCTTGTGCTTGCTCACCGCGTAGTTGGAGCCGACGCAGCCAATCTCCTCGTCCACCGGGAAGAACAGGCCGACAGGTTTGCCGCCGGCATACTTCTCCCACTGGGCGGCTTCGAGGGCGGCCCACACACCGCACTTGTCATCGCCGCCTATGCCGGTCTGGCGCGGGGCGGACTTGCCATCCTTGCCGTTCCACACGGCCATGAGCCAGCCGTTGGACTCGACAATCGTAAGGGGTTGGTCGTCCACATGGGTGCGGTGAACCGTGTCCATGTGCCCGACGAGCCACGGCTTTCGGACGGATGGGTCGGGGTCGGAGTAGATGTTACCCTTGCCGTCCTTCGTGTAGGGGCGGCCAAGGGTGCAGAGCATGCCCTCGACATACTCCGACACCCGCCGCTGCGTGGGGCAGGCGAGAGTGTTGGAGAGGCGGGCGAGGAGCAGGTCGCTGTGCGCCCACCACAGCATGTCGGGTGCGGGAGGGGGAGGTACCGTCTCAGTAACCGTGACCGCCAGCGTTCCGCCGGATACGGTTACGGGAACCGTGACGAGCTCGGTCGGTTGCGTGACCGGGGCGGTCGGTTCAGTTGCGGAGGGAATGGACTCGGGAGTCATCGAAGTGGTGTAGCTTAGGTTGTTTGCCTCACGCATTAGGAGGAGGGGAGGAGGGACTTGAGGAGGTCGCGGACCTTTACGGGGTCCTCGCCGCGCTCCTTGATGGCGTTGGAATCGCTATCGAACCACTTGGGCTCGGATAGGTAGGTAGCGTTGAAGACCGAGGGTGGAGAGAAGGCTTGGTGGAAGTGGCACCGCACCGCAATCTTACCGTGGATGCGGGACGACAGAGGATTCCATGGGTCATCCTCCATCCGGCCGAGGATACCCTTCGGGAGCCGGTAGGTAGCTTCCACCCCGCCCAAGCTGTTGCGGGATTCCACGGTGTCAAACGCCTCCACCGGGCCGATGTAGTAGGCGTTGCCGAAGTGCGGGCAGCGCACCGCGAGCAGCGGGTTCTCTGAGCGCACGGCCTCGGACATCTCGGCGGGGGAACGGAAGACCTTGCGCTCCCATTCCGAGCCTGTCCACAGCATGGCGTAGCGCGGCTTGCTCTCGACTGATGCACCCGCTTGTATCAGGCCGCGCTCCCTCGCGGATTGCATGTCCGCCGGAGGAATACCTCTGTCTTCGGAGCTGATAGGCAGGGTGAAAGCCCTGAAGCTGTCTAGCGATTCCACGGAGCCCGAAGTGATTCCGACCTCGTTGCCGGAGTCCAGAGGGTATCTTGGGTTGCTCACCGACCGGGTACCCGAACTCGAAAGGTCCTCGAAGGACAGCAGGGACTCGTCGGCGGTGTACACGCCGACGAATGCCATCCCTAGGTACATGGAGTTCGGTTGGAGTCGCGGAGCGTACCGGAAGGTGTCCAGATAGGGCACGACGGTGGAGAAGCCATCACACCCCACCCCAAAGAAGGGGGTACCAAAGGTGATGTCCTTACCTCGGAACTGCTTGACGCCCCGGAGGAACAGCGTGCGCCCGCCACTCGGGCGGTGGTAGTATCCCTTCTCGTCCGCATAGGCCGCGAAGGTGCGGGCCGCACGGGGGGAGGTGACATACAGGCGGTCCATGAATGGAGCATCCAAGGTGGTGCTCTCGGTGTACCCGCCGTTGGTCGTGGAGGTACGGGAGTAGACCTTCACGGAGGGCCAGATGAGGGCGCGACCATGCACCTTGCCGTTCGTATCCACGACCAAGGCCACACGGCAATCCGTGCGCTGGGCGTAGAAGGACTCCGCTGCCGCCCCATAAAGACGCATGCAGGACTGCGCGGCCCACTGCTGGTTGAAGGTGGCCCCCACCGTTGCATCGTGCCCGGCCCCGCCGGACTGGGTTGCCCACACTCCGACTTGGTTGGCCCAGTCATAGTCAATGATGGTACGCAGAAGCCCGGGATACATGGAGGGGTCGAACTCGACCACCGACAGGTTGTTGCCCGAGCGGATGGCGTGGAGCACGGCATCAAACTCCTTCTTGGCCTCGTCCGGGGCCATGCCCATCAGCTCGAAGACACGCTTCGCGCTGACCCTGACCGGCACGGGTGCCACAGTTTCGCGCCCATCGTCCGCAGAGACTTGCGAGAAGGTGGCGTTCCAGTCGATAACATCCAGCTCGCCGGCGTTGGTGAACCCGCTATCCGCCTCCGGGTTGGCGAGCATGCGCCTGACCATCTCGCGCGGGTTCTGCAACCCTCCAAGGCCGGAGGGTTGCAGCGGCCCGAAGCCGGGCAGGATACCGCAGTTGATTCCCTTCGGGTCGCTGAGTAGCGAGGTGTGGGAGGTCGGGACGCAGGAGCGCGCGGCACTCCGCAGGATGTCCGAGAAGCGTTCGTCCAGGTCGGGGTTGGGGCAGGTGACCTCACGGCCCGCAACCGCGAGGCGCAGGGCGGTGAGATACAGGGCGGCCTGCGGCATCAGCACGCTGGGGTGTTCCGCCCGGCGCATCATCTTCCATCCCTTGTTGAGGAAGGGGAAGAGGTCATCGCAGGGGATGAGGGGCTTGCTCTGGTCCGTGCGCTTGCCGTCCCGGCGGGACAGGAAGGG
>Ga0213919_1000962_pt1 | contig 11307 bp, 10 predicted proteins | sample McNCre317MG_FD_161056 | JGI IMG/M metagenome (GOLD analysis project Ga0213919, IMG submission 161056) | Freshwater microbial communities from McNutts Creek, Athens, Georgia, United States - 3-17 MG | ecosystem: Environmental > Aquatic > Freshwater > Creek | place: USA: Georgia | collected... | reverse complement strand
GGGCCGGCCGGTGCAGGTGGGCTGGCTGTCCCTGCTGCTGATGATGCTCGGTCTGGGGGCAACCTTGTCGAGCCGGATCGGCTATGCCCGATGGCGCCGCCTGCATGTCGGGCTGGGGCTGGCCGTGCTGCTGGGGCTGTGGCATCTCGCGCTCCTCGGCATCGACGAGCCGGTGTGGCCCTTCATGGTGGTGGCGATGGGCCTGCTTGGCTGGCGCATGCTGCGCGGTGACCTCGGGCTGGCGGCCCATCCTTATGTGGTGGGCGCTGTCGACCACGTTGGCGACGGGATGGTCGAACTTACGCTGCAGCCGCTGGGGCGGCCCGTGCTGCCGGCGGCGGGCCAGTTCGTGCTGGTGGCGTTCTTCTCGGGCGCAAATTTCCGGGGCTGCGGGGAATTCCACCCCTTCACCGTCAGCGCGAGGCTGGCCGACGGTGCGCTGCGCATCGCTGTGAAGGCGCTCGGCGACTGCACCCGGCACATCCAGTCCATCGAGACTGGCGTCATGGCGCGGGTGCAGGGGGGGTTCGGGGCCTTCCTGAGCGACCGCCCGCCGGGACCGCAGCTGTGGGTCGCCGGCGGGATCGGCATTGCCCCCTTTCTGGCGGTATTGCGCGAAGGCCCCTTGTCACAGCCGACGGATCTGCTTTACCTGTATCGCCACGATGCGGACGCCGCCTACCTTGCCGAGCTCGCGGCGATCGCCGCCGGTCAGCCCCAGCTGTCGCTGCACGCCCTTGCGACCGGCGACGATCCGTCGTCCGACCTCAGCGGCCTCCTCGCCGGCACCCGATGTCGACATCCCGTCGAGGCCTACCTGTGCGGACCGCCGGGACTGGTCGCCGCGCTGGAAGGGGTACTCAGGGCCCGGGGCATCGGGGCCCGGCACATTCACTGCGACAACTTTGGATTCCGCCCATGAAACGACTTTATCTGGTCGCGACCGCCGTTTTCTGGCTGGCAGTCGCCGGTTTCTGGGGGGCCAGCCTGTGGCTGCCCGAGGAGGGCAGCACGGTGCTTGCGGCCGGCGACCGACGGGTCAGTGCCGATGAGCTGGCCCGGCACGCGCGGCCTGACGACTGCTGGATGGCGATCCGCGGCAGCGTCTACGACCTCGGCGCCTATCTCCCCCAGCATCCGTCGCCGCCGGACGTCGTGCTGCCCTGGTGTGGCCGGGAAGCGACCCAGGCCTATCTGACCAAGACCCGGGGACGTGCCCATTCGCCGTATGCCGACGAGTTGCTGGCCCGATACCGGATCGGGGTGCTGGTGCGGGCCCCTTAGGGTCGGGGCGGATGTGCCGGCGGCCTGTGTTCAGTTCTGCTGGAGCATCTGGCGCAGGGCCCGCACCTGGCCGAGTGCGTCCCGGTCGCGCAGGGTCGTGAAGGCGTCTTCGGTGACCTCCAGGGTCTGGAGGGCCTCGTCGAGCAGGCCGCCCATCGCCAGCACCTGAACCAGCAGCAGCCCGATGCCGCCGATGGCGTCGGGTTCGCAGTGCTGGCAACTGATCTGGAAAGCCTGGGAGAGTTCTTCGTAGATCTTCTGCAGGCCGCCGCTTTCATGTTCGCCGCGGGCGAGCCGGATGTTGGCCATCGAGAACAGGATGTGGGCGATGCCCTCCTGGTCGCCGAGGGCGGTGACCGCCGGCAGGCGTTCGTTCTGCAGGCTCATCGCTTCGTCCAGGCGGCCCAGGGCCACCAGCACGTCGGCGATGCGGCCCTGGGTGATGGCTTTCTCGCGGGCCTCATCGGCGTGTTCGAAATGCGGCAGCACTTCCGAGATGAGGATCGCCAGGGCCTGCTCCAACTGACCGTCGGCGAGGAGGGAGTCGGCGATGTCGCGGCGGGAGAGGGCTTGCTGCGTGTCCGGGATCATGGTCATGGTCTTGAATGGCGGCGGGGAAGGGGCACGATGATACCGGCTGGCCCCCGGGTCGGGAATTTATCCGAGGCTGCGGCCGGGTTGGTTTGGGGCGCCCACCGGCTGCCCGACGGCAGCCAAAGTGGGACGCGCCGCTCAGTGGTGCAGGTCTTCCAGCGCGGCGACGGAGTCGAACTCCCGCTGGTTGGCGTCGTGGCGGCGCTTGACCAGGTACATCGTGCCAGCCACGAACAGGCCGAAGGCGACGACGACCGTGTTGATCGAGAAGTCCGCGCTGATCAGCAGCGCGTAGAGTCCGGTCATGATCAGGATGGACAGGTTCTCGTTGAAGTTCTGCACCGCGATCGAGTGGCCGGCGCCCATCAGGATGTGGCCGCGGTGCTGCAGCAGTGCATTCATCGGCACCACGAAGAAGCCTGAAAGCGCGCCGATCAGCACCATCAGCACCATCGCCAGGTTCATGTCGGTGACGAAGATCATCACATTGACGATGATGCCCATCGCGATGCCGAGGGGAATCACCTTCACCGAGGCGCGCATCGTCACCATCTTGGCAGCCAGTACCGCGCCGACGGCCACGCCGATCGCCACCACGCCCTGCAGCATCGAGGCCTTGGAAAGATCCAGGTGCAGCGCCTGCTCGGCCCATTTGATCACGATGAACTGCAGCGTTGCGCCCGCCCCCCAGAAGAGGGTGGTCGTGGCGAGGGAAATCTGGCCCAGCTTGTCGCGCCACAGAAGCTTCAGGCAGTGATTGAAGTCATGCAGCAGATAGGCCGGGTTGGTCTTGAGAACCTTGTGATCAACCCCGGTGTCGGGCACCTTGAGGTTGAACAGCGCAGCGATGAGGTAGAGCAGGCCGACCACGCTGAGGGCCATTTCCGGCACCGTGTCGAGGCCGGTGTCGATCAGTGGGAGGTCCATGCCGAGCAGGGTCTGGGAGATCGCCGGCTTGATCAGCATGCCGCCGACGAGGGTGCCGAGGATGATCGCACCGACGGTCAGGCCTTCGATCCAGCCGTTGGCGACGACCAGCATGCGGGCTGGCAGGTACTCGGTGAGAATGCCGTACTTCGCCGGCGAATAGGCGGCGGCACCGAGGCCGACGACCGCGTAGGCGGCGAGGGGGTGAGCGCCGAAAAACATCATCGAACAACCGACGATCTTGATCCCGTTGCTGATCAGCATCACCCGCCACTTGGGCATCGAATCGGCGAAGGCGCCGACGAAAGCCGCCAGCAGCACATAGGACAGCGTGAAGAACAGCTTGAGCAGCGGCTCGTATTCCTGCGGCGCCTGCATCTCGCGGAGCATGTAGATGGAGGCGATCAGCAATGCATTGTCGGCCAGCGCAGAGAAGAACTGCGCCGCCATGATCATGTAGAAACCGAAGGGCATCGCGGGGGGACGGAGGCTCGGTGAATTTGACTGACCGCGCTTTATACCACGAAGGTCGTGAGTGTTCTGGCGGGCAGGTCAATGTTGTGCTCCAATAATGCCACGCATAAAAGGGATTTATGAACCATGGCTGATCGTCGTCTCCAGGTTTTCCGCGCCGTGGCCCGGCATGGGTCCTTCACCCGCGCTGCCGAGACGCTGTTCATGACCCAGCCGGCGGTGACTTTCCAGATCAAGCAGCTCGAGGAGCAGTACAACACCCGGCTACTCGATCGCGGTCATGGACGTGTCACGCTGACGCCGGCCGGTGAGCTGGTGCTGGCCTATGCGGAGCGGATCCTCGAATTGTCGGAGGAAATGGAGGCGCGTGTCGGCGAACTGACCGACGAGTTGTCCGGTGTGCTCCACCTGGGGTCGAGCACGACCATCGCCGCCTACTGGCTGCCCTGTCTGATCGAAGGCTTCAAGCGGCGTTACCCGCGGGTGGTGCCACGGGTCGCGGTCGGCAATTCCCAGACCATCGAGGGCCGCGTGGTGGAGCGCAACCTGGACGTCGGCCTGGTCGAGATGATCACCGAGCAGCCCACCCTCGAGCATTTCAGTCTGGGACGGGACGAATTGCAGGTGACCGTGCCGCCGGGCCACCCGCTGGCGAAGGAGACGTCCGTGCGCGCGGAGCAGCTGGCGGCCTATCCGCTGCTGCACCGGGAGCCCGGCAACGGTATCCGCGATCTGGTCGACCATTTCTTTGCGTCGGCCGGCATCCGCTACGAGGATCTCAAGGTCACGGCCGAACTCGGCAGCCTGTCCTCGGTCAAGCAGTTGGCTGCCCACGGGATGGGGGTTGCCGTGGTGTCGCGGGCGGCAATCGGCGCCGAGATCAAGGCCGGTCAACTGGTCGGCATTCCCCTCGAGCCACCGCTGTACACGCCGCTCGAAGTCATCGTGCTGAAAGACAAGTTCCGTTCCCGGCTGGTGAATGCCTTTGTAGACTTTGCGGCGGAGGAGATCCCCCGCCTGTCCGCCGAAAGAAATTGATGCCCCGTCCCATCTGTGCCTCCATCAACCTGGAGGCCCTGCGTCACAACTACCGGCTCGCCCGGGAAAAGGCGGGCCGGGCGCGTGCCTTCGCCGTCGTCAAGGCCAATGCCTACGGCCACGGGATCGATCAGGCGATCCGCGCCCTCGGCGATCTGGCCGACGGCTTCGCGCTCCTCGACCTCGCCGAGGCCCGCGCGCTGCGCGCCGCCGGCCTCACCCAGCCGATCGTCCTTCTCGAGGGCTTCTTCGAGCCCGCCGACCTGACCGACATCGCCGCGTTGCGGCTGATTCCGACCCTCCACAGCGAGGCCCAGCTGGCGATGCTGCAGCGGGCGGAGATCCGCGAGCCGATCGACCTCCTCCTCAAGATCAATACCGGCATGAACCGGCTGGGCTTCAGCGCAAGCCGTTTCCCGGCTGTGCTGGCGCAGCTGCGCAGCATGCCCGGCGTGCGCGGCATCACCTTGATGACCCACTTCGCGCAGGCCGACGACGAGGTCGGCATCGGCGTCCAGATGGCTGCGTTCAAGGGGCTGACCGACGGGCTGGCGCTGCCGGTCAGTGTCGCCAATTCGGCGGCGCTGTTGCGCTTCCCGGAAGCTGCCGGGGACATCGTGAGGCCGGGGATCATGCTTTACGGCGGTTCGCCGATGCCGGCGCTGCAGAGCGCCGAGGCGATCGGCCTGCGCCCGGTGATGACCTTGAGCAGCGACATCATCGCCGTGCAGCAGATCGGCCCGGGCCAGCGGATCGGCTACGGCGGGCTGTTCGAAGCCGGCGGGCCGATGCGGATCGGTGTCGTCGCCTGCGGATACGCGGATGGCTATCCCCGTCACGCACCGACCGGCACGCCGATTCTGGTGGGCGGGCGGCGTACGCGCACCCTCGGCCGGGTGTCGATGGACATGCTGGTCTGCGATCTCTCCCACCTCGAGGAGGCCGGGATCGGTTCCCCGGTCACCTTGTGGGGCGAGGGCTTGCCTGCCGATGAGGTGGCCGCCGCGGCCGACACCATCAGCTACGAGTTGTTCTGCGCGCTGGCGCCCAGGGTGCCGGTCCGCGTCCGGGACGCGTAGCGATCATGGCAAAGGCGAAGACGGAGTACGTGTGCTCCGAATGCGGCGGCAAGTCGCCCCGCTGGCAGGGGCAGTGCCCGCATTGCAAGGCCTGGAACACCCTCCTTGAGTCGGTCGTCGAGGCGGAGGCGCCGGTGGCCAAGCGTTTTGCAGCGCTGGCCGGCGACGGCGGCCGCCTGCAGAATCTGGCCGAAATCCAGCCGCGCGAGACCAGCCGCGTGCCGACCGGCATCGAGGAGTTCGACCGGGTGCTGGGCGGCGGGCTGGTGCCCGGCGGTGTGGTGCTGATCGGCGGCGATCCGGGCATCGGCAAGTCGACGCTGCTGCTGCAGGCGCTGGCGCTGCTGGCCGGCCGCCTGAAGGCGCTCTACGTGAGCGGCGAGGAGTCCGCCGAACAGGTCGCGCTGCGCGCCGCGCGTCTGCAACTGGAGGCCCGCGGCCTGCAGTTGCTGCCGGAGATCAACCTCGAGCGCATCCTGGACAGCCTGCGCGGCGCGCGGCCGGATGTGGCCGTCATCGATTCGATCCAGACCGTCTATTCGGAGACCCTCGGCTCGGCGCCCGGCTCGGTGGCCCAGGTGCGCGAATGCGCCGCGCAGCTGACACGCTTCGCGAAGCAGGGCGGGACCACGCTGATCATGGTCGGACATGTGACCAAGGACGGCGCGCTGGCCGGTCCCCGGGTGCTCGAGCACATCGTCGACACGGTGCTTTATTTCGAGGGCGACACCCATTCGAGCTTCCGCCTGGTTCGCGCGTTCAAGAACCGCTTCGGCGCGGTGAACGAGTTGGGGGTCTTCGCGATGACCGAGAAGGGGCTGAGGGGTGTGTCCAATCCCTCGGCGATCTTCCTGTCCCAGCATGGCCAGCAGGTGTCCGGTTCCTGCGTGCTGGTCACCCAGGAAGGCACCCGGCCGCTACTGGTGGAGATCCAGGCCCTCGTCGATTCCGCCCATAGCCCGAGTCCGCGGCGGCTGTCGGTCGGCCTCGAGCAGAACCGCCTGGCCATGCTGCTGGCGGTGCTCCATCGGCATGCCGGTGTCGTGTGCTTCGACCAGGATGTCTTCGTGAATGCGGTGGGTGGCGTGAAGATCGCCGAGCCGGCGGCGGATTTGGCGGTGCTGCTGGCGATCGTCTCGTCGCTGACCAACCGGCCGCTCCCGCGGCAACTCGTGGTGTTCGGCGAAGTCGGCCTGGCCGGCGAGATCCGACCGGCGCCGCGTGGCCAGGAGCGCCTGAAGGAGTCGGCGAAGCTCGGCTTCACGCTGGCGCTGGTGCCCAAGGCCAACGCGCCGCGGCAGGATATTCCGGGCATGCGGATCGTCGCGGTGGAACGTATCGAGGAGGCGCTCGAGCGCCTGCGCGAACTGGGTGACGCGTGAACATCGGTTTCTTATGACTGTGGCAGGACGGAAATCCATTCCGAGGGCCGAGATTCGTGCCACAGCTGGAATAGACAGATGTAAGCTACCGGGCGTGGGACGTCGGGCGCGCCGCATACGCCAGCGTTACCTGGGACGCTTCTTCTCCACCCATTTCTTTCACCTACATATCAAGAGCTATGAACAAGACTGAACTGATCGAAGCGCTGGCGGGCAAGAGTGGTTTGACCAAAGCCGATGCCGGCCGTGCAGTGGACGGGGTCATGGAAATCATTTCCGAAGCGCTCGGCAAGGGCGAGAGCGTGACCCTGGTTGGTTTTGGCACCTTCTCGGTCGGCGAGCGTGCCGCCCGTGTCGGTCGCAATCCGCAGACCGGCGCCGAGATCAAGATTGCGGCGTCCAAGCAGCCCAAGTTCTCGGCGGGCTCGAAGTTGAAGGACGCGGTAAACGGCTGAGGGCCGACATCCCGCGCGTGCCGGGCACGCGACGGAATGCATGAACGGGCGACCCGATGGGTCGCCATTTTTTTGCCTGGCGTTTGCCCGCGAGGCGGGATGGGGCTTTCGCTTCCTTCGGTGTTCCCGGACGGCCTGGGTGTGACTCCGGTCACGGAGGGGAGCTTTATAAGCGAATTTCGTACATAAACATCGGAAACACGCAAAACGAGAAAATTGAAATTTTGATTAGAATGAGATCAGCCAGTCAGGTAGTTTCACGGCGTGACCGGGGCAGCGCATCTGCGCAAGGTGCCGGCCCGAAACCTTGAACGGGTCGGTGTCGTGCCGCGAGCACGTCGGACAAGGAGAAGATGATGACGATGACCTACCTTCGCGAACCGAATCCCGCCGGGACAGGCGGGCCTCGTGCGCAACCGACGAATGTGTCCGGCGACGCCCTCGCCGTGCTCCAGTCGCGGCTCGACCGGATGACCCAGGCGTGTCACGCGCTGCGCCGCTCGCTGGAAACGGTGGGGGAGGACAGGCTGCTTCGTCTGGCCCGCGCGGCCGAGGAACGGGATGGTGAAACCGCCGGGCACCTGCGGCGGATCGGCATCGTATCGGGACTGATCGCCGAGGCGCTCGGCTGTCCGGAGGATTACTGCATCCTGCTCGTGAAAGCCGCGCCGATGCACGACATCGGCAAGATCGGCATCCACGAGAGCATCCTGCGCAAGCCTGGCCCGCTCACCGCCGACGAATGGCGGCTGATGCGCGAGCACCCGCGGATCGGTGCCGGCATCCTGGCGGGGTCGGCGGCGGGATCGCCGCTGCTCACGCTGGCCGCCGAAATCGCGATGACCCACCATGAGCGCTTCAACGGCAGCGGCTACCCTGCCGGCCTCGCCGACGAGGCGATCCCCTTGTCCGGACGCATCGTCGCGCTGGCGGATTTCTTCGACTCGCTGGCCATCGACCGCTGCTATCGCAAGGCGCGGCCGGACGAGGAGGTGCTGGCGATGATCCGCGAGCGCAGTGGCGAGCAGTTCGACCCGCGTATCGTCGGGGCCTTCATGTCGATCGTCGACTCCATCATCCTTGCCCGCGATTCGATCAACGAGGTGGAGGAACTCTGCCAGCTCGCCAGTGACCACGGCGATGGCGGCGGCTGGATGCTCTACTGAACTTCCTCGAGGCTCAGGCCGCTTCGTCCTGTCCGTCGAGCACCCGCGCGACGAAGCCGGAAACCGCCTCGAGGATGGCGCCGGGCTGATCCCGGTGGGGGGAATGACGGCAGTCGGCCAGCTTGACGAGATCCACGTCGGGGGCCAGGCCTGCGATACGGTCGATCTGCGCCAGCGTGCCGTATTCGTCGTCCTCGCCCTGGATGGCCATCACCGGGCAGGCGATGCGCGGCAGGTATTCTTCGATGTTCCAGTCGCGGAAAGCCGGGGACAGCCAGATCTCGTGCCAGGCGCGGAACACCGAGTCGGCGTCCCGGTGGTGGCGGGAAAGGCGGGATGGCAGGTCGGTGCTGCCGTAGATCTTCACCGCCTCGCGGATGCCGGCCAGCGTCACCTCCTCGACCATCACGTGGGGCGCCATCACGACGACGCCGGACAGCGGGCCGGGTGTTCCGCCGGCATGGATCAAGGCGATGCTGCCCCCGTCGCTGTGGCCGACAAGGAAGGGGCGATCGAGTTCCAGTGCCTCCAGCAGCGCAGGCAGCACCTGCAGGGCTTCGTCGTGCATGTAGCGGGGGCCGCGGGCCTCGCCCCGGCGCGGCGTCGAGCGGCCGTAGCCGTAGCGCGAATAGACCACCGCCTCGCAGCCCGTTGCGTCAGCGAGCTGCTGGGGAAAGTCCCGCCACAGGGAGATCGAGCCGAGGCCTTCGTGGAGGAGAACCATCGCCGGTGCGCCGGGCCGTGGGTGGGCGGAGGCGAGGCGGACGATTTCCAGGTCGGTGTCGAGGATGCGCAGGGTTTTCATCGGGGTTCCGCCGGCGTTCTTGGGTGAAGCGCCGATTATTGCTCAGGCTGGCTCGAAGAAAAAACATCGAAATGCAACAAAGGGCTTTCCTTTTTCGGATGACTATATATAATGTCGGTCTTTCAGCGCGCTCGTAGCTCAGTTGGATAGAGTACTTGGCTACGAACCAAGGGGTCGTGGGTTCGAATCCTGCCGAGCGCGCCAGTTTCAAGCAGAGTCGCTTCGTTGCGGCGCTTTTCAACTGTAGGGAATCGATCGATGAAATCGATCTTTCCCGCCGGATCATCCGGAAAGTTGAATATGTGTGTTAGCGCCCGTAGCTCAGTTGGATAGAGTACTTGGCTACGAACCAAGGGGTCGTGGGTTCGAATCCTGCCGGGCGCGCCAGTCATGCAAAAAGGGCACATCAGTCGATGTGCCCTTTTTGCGTTGGGGGCCGGAAACCTCAAGGACGTTTCCGGGAGGCGCTCAGGGACGCCGTAGCAGCGCCTCCCCCATGCGGATCGGGCTGCCGTCGGTGATCCCGTCGACGAGGCGGAAGCCCTTCGGCGCGAAGACGATGATCGTCGAGCCGTGCTCGAACCAGCCCATTTCCTGCCCCTTGGTAAAGCTTGCCCGACACGGGATGTCGTTCGGTCCTCGATAGCGGAGGTGGAGCAGCACGTCCAGCCAGTGCAGGCGGATGCTGGCGACGAGGATTGCAGCGACCGGGACGAGGGTGATCGGGGCGCCGCCGTCGGTGAGGCGGGTGCGGATCACCGCCCGTTCATTCTTGCAGTAGAGCTTTTCCACACGCTTGAGGGCTGGCGGATTGACGTTCCAGACGTCGCCCGAAATGTAGGTGACATGCTCGACGCTGAGATCCGCGGGGGCGTGGAAGCGGTGGTACATGCTCGACTTGAGGCGCAGCGTCACGTAGCTGCCGTCCCGGTAGGTCTCGACCAGCGCGGGGTCGCCGAGCAGGTCGATGAGCGGATAGGGGGCGCCCTTGGCCTGCAGCACGGTGGTGCCGGCGATCGGGCCGCAGGCGCCGACGATGGCGTCGCAGGGGCTGGACAACACGCCGGGATCGGCGTCGATCGGGCGGGCACCGTCCTTCAGCTCGCGGGTGAAGCAGTCGTGCATGCTGGCGAACCGGGATTTCTTCGCCTCCGACAGGTCCAGCTCGGCGAACAGGCGCCACACGCCGATGGACAGGCGCGCGACGAGGGGGTGCTCGATCTTGCTGAACCAGCCCATGAAGCGGGTGAGGAGGGCGCGTGGCACCCGGTTGGTGAGGAGGAAGTTGAGGTCTTCCTGGTTGCTTGCGCGGAGAAGAAGGTTCTGAGTATTCATGGCTTTGTAACTGCGGTCGGTTAAATCAGTCATCTTTCAGTCGTGGAGTTGAAATCCGTGGAAGATGCAATCGTGTTGGCCGGGCTGGGCGCCCTGACGCTCCCCGGCCTGGTTCTGAAGGCGAAACGCCGGCTCGAACTGTCGAAGGGCAAGCACCCCTCGCTGGCCGGCCACGCCAAGATGTCGCGCCGGGTGGCGAAGCTGCTGCCCTTCTACGAGTACGATGAGGCGACTTTCTTCCGCTCGGACGACGCGCCGGAAGACGTCGCCGAGCGCCGTCGGGCGGCCTTCTTCCGCCTCGCCGGCCTGTACCGCGAACGCTTCGCGGAGAGCGCCGCGCTGTCCGCCGAGGTGCAGGAAGGCGTCTCGGACATGCAATTCACCGGGGCCTACCGGGTGCCCTTCCAGTACAGCCGGCTGGTGCGCCAGCACCTCAAGGGCGGCTCCTTCCTGGAGGCCTCCAGGGGCGTCACGCTGACCGACCTGGACGGCAACCTGTTCTACGACCTGGCCGGCTCCTATGGCGTCAATGTGTTCGGCTACGACTTCTACAAGGCCTGCATGGCTGCCGGCCACGAACGCGTGAAGGCGCTCGGCCCGGTGCTCGGTGCCTACCATCCGCTGCTGGCCTACAACGTGCGACGCCTCAAGCAGATCTCCGGGCTGGACGAAGTGTCCTTCCACATGTCCGGCACCGAGGCGGTGATGCAGGCCGTGCGCCTGGCCCGCTACCACACCCGCCGCACGCACCTGGTGCGCTTCTGCGGC
>Ga0213919_1000961_pt1 | contig 11334 bp, 3 predicted proteins | sample McNCre317MG_FD_161056 | JGI IMG/M metagenome (GOLD analysis project Ga0213919, IMG submission 161056) | Freshwater microbial communities from McNutts Creek, Athens, Georgia, United States - 3-17 MG | ecosystem: Environmental > Aquatic > Freshwater > Creek | place: USA: Georgia | collected 2017-06-12 | reverse complement strand
TACTTTCGAGATTCTCGGGGTCCAACCCGGACGAGAGATCGGGTTATTCATGATCTCTAGGATGTCGGCTATCCTAGAACAGCTAGCGTAAGGCCATGAACAATCGCTTCTTTCACATCCTTGGAACTCCGCGGTCTGGTACCGCTTTTCTAGCTTGGATGTTTAATCTGGTGCACGAGGGATACTGTACCCACGATCTAGCTGCCGATTACTACGACTGGTCTAACGCCCATCGAGAACTGGCTCGTCGGTACAGATACGTTGGAGCTAGCAGCACTTACGTTAATGGTCTTGGGGGCATAGCACCGGATGCCGTGGTATACGTGGAACGTCGTCCAGAAGACTTTGTTCCTGCTACCGCAGAGGCGCTTGGGCTAGACCTTGCAGCAGTGGCCAAGGAAGCTCCCGTCTGGCTAGAGCACAACCGCCGATATGCTAGCAAGTACGAGGCTTTGGAAGTCCCGTTCGATGAACTTTTTAAGCTGGACACCCTACGGGCGATATGGTCTCATGCGCTCGGACCGAGTGTCCAGTTTCCGGCCGATAAGGTTGGTTACATGATTGATTTTAACATCCAACGTAACAACCCGGCGGAAGCCTTCACAATCTCTAAGGAACGACGAACATGGGCTTTATTGCCGCAGGTCTAGCAGTTGCAGCTATCGGTGCCGGCGTTTCCGCCAAGGCTAACTCGGATGCGTCCAAGCGCGCAGCACGCACGAACGAGCAAAACGTCAAGGATACAAACGCGGCTAACTACCAGTTGTTCCGTGAGAGCCGGGGTTCCGAAGGCAACGCCATCCTTCCGATTTACGCGGGCGGGTCTGAGAAGCAGATTTTCAACAACCTCATGTCGGCTTACGGCATGGGTGGTACGGAAGCCGAGCGGTATGCTCGCGGTCAGAAAGTTCTCGAAAGCCTACAACCTTCGATTACCGGTACTACCGACTACATTAACTCGATTTATAACGGAGCTAACCTAAACCAACAGCTGGCCAACTGGGCTCCGTTGTGGGACGCGCGTACAAACGCGGCGGAGGTCAATGCACAAGCCATTCGACAGACTTTGAATGACAGCCTTGCTGCTCAACGGGCCGGTCAGGCACAGCGTGGATACATTGGCGGCTCTACCTACGATGCCAACGAGGCGCGGCGCGCGATGCTCGGAGCTACGCAGGGGGCAGCCGGAGTTCGCGCTAACGCGATCTTCCAGAACGCGGGGGAGCAGGCGCAGACCCGTAATGCAGACTTGGCCAATCGCCAGAGCATGCTGTCGGCTCCATTCGCGAACGCCCAGAACGTTTCGCAGATTTACAATCTTCCGAGTGAGCAAGCTTACGGCGGCCTCGACGCGTTGCTTAAGCGGATCAACTTCTTCAATATCGGTACTGGTAGATTTCAACAACAGAACCTCCCGGAAGTTCAGCCTACTACGGGTTCTGGTGGAATCTGGGGCCCGGCCTTGATGTCTGCGGGTAAGATGATGTCTTCCTACGGGCTCGGTGGAGCTAGCGGGGGATTTTCGCAAGCTGGAACCGAAGCGGCTGGTGGGGCGTGGGGCGCCAACAACGGTGGGGGCAAAGCGTGGTATCCTACCGCGTCGTCTCAAGGTTGGTCTGATCCGTACGGTGGTGGATAAACATCATGGCAAACGAAGTAGCACAAAATCTAGCGTTGTTCGACAACGCCTTTTCTCCGGTCACGAACTACCTCGACCGCCAGCTTGCTATTCGCATGAAGCGGGAGCAGGACGCTATTGACGAGCAGCGTCAGATCGCCCGGGAGCAACGCACTTTCGCACAACAGCAGGCCCTTAATAAGTCTAACCAAGACTTTCAAGCGGGTCTGGCACGGGAGGCTCGTGATGCCGGCGTCGCCGAGAAGAAGCGCGAAGAGACCTTGAAGATGCGCAACGACTTGGTCAATGCGCGTATTGATCCATCCAAGATGACGGATGATCAAGTAATGGCGGAATGGGGTAAGCTCGGAACCAAGCGGATGGACGATGCTGCGGGGGATGTCACCGCGCTCGAAAAAGAAAATCGTCAACTCACGAAGCAGCTTGTTACCCAACTCGGAAGTGGGAATGTTACTCTTCCGCCGGGAGCAGAGGATACTGCTGTTCGCGGGTGGCTAGCGGCAGCGGACCCAAGTCTAGTGGCCAAGATCACTAGCGCGGTTCAGAAGCGAGCGCCCGATCTGTACGCTAAGCTTAATTCTCCCACGTCCCAGCTCACGTTTAAGGACTTGCAGTCCATCCTTACTGAGGAAGGCAAGGAATCGTGGTGGCATCTGTCGAACAAGGAAGAGGCCCAGATCTTTCAAACCATTAATTCGGTTATGCTGTCTGCAAAGCAGGCCGAAGAAGCGGACGGAAAAAAGAACCCGAAGCTAAGCGCGGCGATGGCTACGATGGATGAGATTCATCAGAATCTTGCCCAGATGCGTGACATTGCGAAGGCTACCCCGGGTCTACAGAAGCGGTTGATGGATGAGAAGGCCATAGAAGACGCTAAGGAAGAGGCCGCTCGGGCGGCCTCTTTGACTGATCTAGAGCGCGTAACAGCTACGCGAGTTGCGGTCGATAATGCAAGAGCTAAGGCTGCGGCTGAAGCATCCAATACGAAGCCGGAAACCGCGCCGCCGATTACTCCGGCTGCTGGATTTCAGGGTGTGCGGGCCTTCCCGGCACAAGCAGCCTCGGGTCTTTCTGGTTTGTGGAATGACGCGAAAACCGCTGCGTCGATTATTGCCGTCTCTCCCCAAGTGCAGGACCTAAGAAAAGGAGCTGCTTATCTGTGGGGTGGTCAGTCTGAAGCCGACCGAGTCGCATCCGGTTTCCCGCAAGAAATGGCGGACGCTGCCCAAGCGTACTACGGCAAGCTATGGCAGCCGGAGGCTACTCCGGCTCCAGCGGCTTCGTACTGGAATCAGGTTCAGCCAGCACACCAAACTCTTCCGTATCCAACTCAGACCCCGTACCAGCCCTCGCTAATGCCGACGGCTCCGAACGTGATTCCGGCTGAGGGATACGTTGTCAGGGCGCCGGATTGGCAGCAACCGGCTCCGAACGTGATTCCGGCTGAGGGATACGTTGTCAGGGCGCCGGATTGGCAGCAACCGGCTCCGAACGTGATTCCGGCTGAGGGGTACGTTGTCCCAGCCAGCGGCCCAGTTATTCCCGCTCCAAGTTGGCAGCAGGGTGGCCCCGCGTTTACGCGTATCCCTACCGCTCAGGAAATCCAAGCCTATTTGGATTCTCAGGGTATCCGATAAAATAAGTTCAAGATAGGCCCTTGACGTTGGGGGCTGAATTGAGTTGACTCTTCGCCATACCAATCATGGCGAACGAGTACGTTGATCTTTACCGGCAGCGCTTCCCCGACGATACGCGATCTGACATCGAGATCGCCGGACTTTTCGATAAGTACAAGCCCGCGCCGGTTTCGGACGATACTCCCGAGTACACCTCGGCCGGAGAAGAGTTTGTAAAAGGCCTATCCTCGGGGCTGTCCTCACTTAAGTCTACTGCATACGGTGCCGGTGCGCTAGCCGCGGACTGGGTTCCGGGCGAGACAGCAAAATCTGTAGCTAAGTCGCTCAACGAGGAATCTCAATACGCGGAAGCAGAATCCTCGAAATACCGCCCCGTGGTTGGTAAGTGGGAAGACGTTAAAAACGGAACGGACTTTCTAAATTACATGGCCTACGGCGCAGGTACGGTGGCTCCGTCGATTGGAGAAGCGGTGGCTACGTCTCTTATCGGAGGAGCTGTGGGAGCGGTGGCAGGCTCCGAGGTTCCCGGAGCAGGAAACGTAGTTGGGGCGGGGGCCGGTGCGGCCGGAGGATTCCTGTTTCGTCAGGGCGTTAAGAGCCTAGTTAAAAAAGAACTTGCTCACCTAGTCAAAGAAGGCATGGCCCGGGAGCTTGCTGAGACGGTGGCAGAGCAGACCGTTAAAGGACTTATCAAGGCGGACTCTCGAATCGTAGCTCGCGAAATGGCGCACATTGGTTCCGAGGCGGTTACGGCCTTGAACAGCTACGCGCTGAGCGCGGGTGAGCTGCATAACGATCTACTTCAGAACGCCAATGTGGACCCGGATCAAGCCCGCAACTGGGCTACGGGCATGGGTGTTCTCGCTGCAATCCCGGATACGTTCCTACCGAACTATCTTAAGAGCCGTTTCTTTCCGGGAGAACATGACGTTTCTAAGGAAGCACAGAAGCAGGCTGGTAACTTTCTCCTTCGTGCTCTCGTAAATACGAGCAAGGAGACTACGCACGCCGCCGTTCTCGAAGGCTCTACCGAAGCGTTCCAAGAGTGGGTTAATGTCATGGCGGATCACTTCGCCGATCCGACCAAGAATAATAGCTTCGAGCTGAGCAAAGACGAGTGGAGCCGCATCAGTAACGCGGGGGCGATTGGCGCCATCGGCGGTGCAGGAGTCGGTCCGGCCGTTGGTGTATTTCAAGCGGCTACGTACAAGGCTTCGCCGGAGCTGAAGCCGGGCGAGACTGCGCCGACGGTGCCGGGCGCTCCGGATGTTAAGCTAAAAGATTTTCAGGACGAGGTAGCGAAGATTCTCTCGGCGAAGAAAGCCGCCGAGGAGTTGGCTTCAAAGGAAGCCACGCCGGCTCCCGCTACCCCAACTAGAAAGGCTCCATCTTTCGCAGTAACTCCCGTTACTGCTACAGCGGAGGAACTTGCAGCCCGGGCAGCTGCGGCCGAAGAAAAAAAGAAGCAGGCAGAGAGCACGGCTGCCAGCATGGCCAAGTTCGATGAACAGAAAGCCGCGGATAAGAAGTCAGCCGAGGAAGCCTCTGCGGCGAATTCCAAGTCTACGGTAACCGTTACTACCCCGAAGATTGATCCTGTCGACGATACGGTTCAACCGGGCAAGGTAGTCGTTAATACTCCCGAAGGTGATAAGCCTTTAGAACAGGCTCGCGCAGAAGGTGTACAAGTCGCTCGCGTTCCCAACGCAGTTGGAGACGGTGTTAAGACCCCGGAACAAATCGCGGCAGCCGTCGAGGCAGTTCCGGCCGAACAGGCTGCAACGCTTCCGGCTACCCCGCGAGCGCACGTTCCGAACGTCGAGGATAACTCGCTCGGCTACAAGACCGAGGAGCAGAAGAAAGCGGAGATTACCGCCCAGATTTCAACGGAGCTGAACAAACCGTTCCAAGGCTCGGTCACGGAGCAGATTGATCAGCCGCTATTCCGCGCTAAGGAGTGGGTTCCGCTGGCTCCGGGTACTCCGTTGCAACAGATTGGTATGCTTGCCATGTCGCACGGTACGTCTTCGGATAAGCGTGTTACAGGGGACACCAAGCGAGTGCTCGCGGTAAAAGACAACGCTACGGGGGCAATCTCCTTGTTTCCGGTCTACCTTGCCAGCGCTGATGACAAGGCGATGCGTATCAATATCGGCGGAAAACTCGGAAAAGAAATCACTCGCTCAGCCGTAGCCGCTGAGGCTGGAGTTTCTGACGTTACTGCCAAGAAAGTTTTGGAAGGTCAACCGGGAGTTAAGCCGGAAACCGCTAAGAAAGTTTTGGATGCGGTTACTGCTCTCGGGTATAACCCGGTAAAGAATCCTACTCTGCGCGAGTGGTTGCTGAAGAACGAAAAGTCGGTTACCCCGATTGGCTTCCTGTCAGCCAACGACACGATCCGAGAACTCAAGGCCAAGTACACGAGCGAGGAAAAGTTCCAAGCGGCGCTGAAAACTTCTCGTGAACTCCACGAGGCTGCGGTCGCTGCGTCCGAGGGCAACAAGCTTCTCGGTGCAGTCTCTACCAGACTTACCCAGCTACTCGGCGCTTCCGAAGCGGCCAAGACAATGGCGGCACTACAAGACGTGGCTCTTGCGGTTGGGGGTCGCCCAGAAACCTCGACTACCGCTTTGCGAGTCGACCCAGAAACTGTCGCTCTTGGGCTTCTGTCGAAGGAAGCGGCGAAAGACCCGACTGCGATCCAAAGTGAACAGGGAATGTTCCGAGGAAAAGAAAAAGTTCTCGGACTATTTCAACCGTTGGAATGGAACCGGCTGAAGAATCTATCGGCTACGGATCGGCTATCGGAAATTTCCAAAGCTGTTCGTAAATCGGAAAAGCTGGATGCGTTGAGCATCCTGCAAAAAGGGCAAGCGCTTCGCGAGGGGTCAGTTAAACTAGAGTCCTATTCCGAAACTGGTAGCGAACAGGGTAATGCTACGGCAGAAGAAGCCGCGGCTATTGCTACGGGGCCGCAAGCGCCTACGGAGGAGAGCAATCCGCAGCGCGACGAAACAGTTTACTTCGAGGCCAGCAAGCCCGAGGAAATCACTAAGGATACTCCTGCTGCTGCGGTTATTGCGTCGGCAGACGACTTCTCCAAGCTAGCAATTGAGCGAGCCCTAGATAAAGCAACTTCTGAGAAGAGGGGATACCCGCGCTTCGCTGAGCTTCTGTCGGCTATCTGGTCTTCGCCGGAGATGGCCAAACGCTCGAACATCAAGACAGAGGTTCTCAGTCCGGAGAAGACCAAGGCGATGTACGACCTGCTGATGGCGCAGCAGGCCGCCGCGCTAGCGGCCCGGGATAAGCGTAAGACCGCGACGGAGCGATTGCGGGAGCGTGGAGAAAAACGCCAGCCATCGTATACCCGGGCGAAGCCCTCTATCGTCCGCGCCACGGCTACACACGTCGCCCAGTCTTTCGACCGGGTATTGTCCGTGGCTTCGCATCTCGGCATTGACGTACGCTTGGTTCAAGCGGCGATGTACAATCCCAGTCAGTTCGTCGAGTACGAACAGGGGCTGTACAAAATCGAAGGTGAGTCGGGTAAGCCGATGATCGTGCTGGCGATGCACGACTTAGAGCGCCCGACCAACGACAATCTACGGGCCTTGCTCCACGAGCTGGCCCACCATGTTGTGAAAGACATGGACACGTGGTCGCAGAAACTGACGCACGAGGCGCTGGAACGTCTGATTCTGAACGACGGTCTCCTTCGTTCGAGCAACGATCCCCGCCTTACTAGCTGGGAAGTGGCACAGGGCTTTGGGCTCACTCGCGAGCAGTATCTAACCGAACGTTTGGTTGAACACCTTACGGCAATGGGTATGCAGTCGGAGCGCAGCCGCGGTATCGCGTCTAGTGTTCTCGGATTCTTCCGGCGCTTGTTCTCTTCGGTCGGTCGATTCTTCAGCCAAATGGTCGGGCATAACGCGATTACTGATGACGCGATGCTCGACTTTGTGAACGACCGCTACCAAGCGATCCTTGATGGGGGAACCTTCCTAGGCAGCTCTACGCTTGGTAAGCTCGGCCTATTCAACAGCCCGGAAGGCCGCACCCGCATGTTTCAATTGCAGGAAGGCGAAGGCGCGTTGGAGTACGTTTACGACCCTGTTACAGGGGAGCGTAGTGCCGCGGAGTTTACTGTCCTCAGCCCTGCCAGCGTGGCCGAGCAGGTCAACGCAATCATGGACGCCCGCAACGTTGAAGGAATTCAACGGAATGAGGAGTGGTACACGAAGCAAGAACCGGGCGAGCTTGGGAAGATGGCCCGACGGGTTATCAACGTTTTCAATCACGAGGTCGTCAAAGAATTCGACACCCTACAAGAGGCTCGCGAGTTCGTAAAACGGGCCGGTAAAAAGGAGTGGGAATCCGAACTCGACTGGCGTTTCGGCACTGACATTGTTCCCGGCGAGTTGAGCGTCGGCGAGGAGATGCGCCTGCTTCAGCGCATGGCCGGGCTCCGGGCTCTGGCCGAGAAGGTTGTCGGTCCGGAAGTAAAAGTTGCTTTCACCAAGACCCTGACGGAGAGCAAAGAATCTGCGCGTAGGGGTTACGGAGAAGGCACTGCCAAGAGCGCGTCCCAGCTAACGGATATCCGCGTTTCCGGGTTGACCGACGGGGAACTTATCGCTTTGGCTGCGTCGACCATCGGAATGTTCAACCCAGCAGGGGACGCGAAGGCTAACTGGGAAGAGATCGGCACTACGCTGCACGAAGCTTTCCACGCGCTACAGAATCTTAAGCTGTCCCCAGCAGAGCGGGATATTCTCAAGGCCCGTAGAAAAGACCTGATCGAGTACGTATCGAATCATCCGCGGCTGAAAGACTTATACAACTGGGAGAAGATGCCGCAGGACGAGCTGGAGGCCTATGCCTTCGACGGCTACTGTTACGATCGCTTCGTGCTTGGGGCGGAACCAGAAATCTCCAAGGAAGTTAAGTCGGTATTTGCTCGCTTGGCGCAAATCTTTCGTACGATGTACAACGAGCTGACCAAGCTTGGGTACACGAAGATTGAGGACTTGACCCCGCAGAAAGTCTTTGAGAAGGCTATCGCGGGCGAGATGGCTCGGCGCGAAATCTTTGGCGGTAAGGCTATGAAGCTCGGAGCGAAGTTCGCAAAGCCTGCTCCGGAAGTCTCACCCAAACAAGTCTACGATCTAGAGACACTGGCCTCCACGATCAATAGCGTCGAGAAGGCCGTGACTGACGCCTTCGGCCCGATCTTGGCCAAGGACGAAACGCTAACTTACTTCTTGGGTACGGAACTCGGCGTCAACTTCCACGAGATGTCCTTGGCTAGACTCAAGGAAGCGATGGACGAACGGGTCAAGCAGTACGGACTGCAAGGAAAGTTCCGGGACAACATGTCTCTGTTCGGTGCCAACCCGATCCAAGACCCGATCATGCGACAACACGTCGAGGTTCGGGTATACAAGGCTATTGCTTCACTTAAAACCAAGATTGCGGAGAAGGAAGCGTCGGAAACCAACGCGCTGGCTAAGGAGACTAAGGAGAATCTGGAGGCGAAGAATCGTTTTCTTAAAGTTCTCGGCGACGTTAATGACGGTGCCACGCTTCAGACTATCGCACGCGAGGGCCTGACTCCGATCACGGGTAAGCTCCGTGCCGATCTCACTTCGGAAACTTCTAAGGGGCCGGCGGCCAAAGTCTTGTACGACCTTCTTGGCATCACCGATTACGACATCAAGATCACGGACGCTTTCTCTGGGGCAGTCGACGTGGCGGAGCGTGATCTTACTTCGGGTTCCGTACTTCTAGACTCCATCACAGAGATGGCGAAGACTGGATTCGATACCAACGCGTCGGTCAAAGACTCGCTGGAGATTCTGCGTAAGAGCGAATCCCCGATTCTTCGGGAGCTTACAAATGGCGACCCGGTGAACCGGGTGAAGCTATCCTTGCTGCTTAGCCTCGCCAATAAGAACCCGTATCTCTTTGGGCTCGCTCGCCTGCGCGTGGAGAAGAATATTCCGGGCAAGCTAGCGCTCATTAAGCTACTCGACAAGGCTCTCGCCGGTAGCGATACGGAGTGGAAGAAGCAGATGGCGCAGGCCCGGTTGAACTCGGGCGCGAAACTCCCGGAGTATTCCGAGCACGCTCTGAAGAAGCACATGCTTACTCGGGCCGCGCTAATCCGTAAGTCCGAGAGTATCCAAAAGCGCGAGAAGCGCCTACCGAACTTCGTCAAGGCTGACGTAGTTCTTCAGGGCGTACTGTCCAATCTCGAAGAGCGAATCGGTATTACCGTTACCAACGGCCCGATCGTCGAGGGCGGAGTTATTTTCCACGTCACCGACCCTAAAGCTACTCGCTCGGAAGCTATTGCGGCCAAGGATAAAATCTCGGTCAGCGGAGAAGGCGCTGAAGACCGGATGGCTAAGGTTATCATGGATAACGAGGCGTGGCTTAAGACGTACTCGGGTCCGAAGGACGCTTTTTACCGCCAAGTGCGTGATCAGAATCAAAAGATGACCCGCATGCTGGGCGACCGTATGCAGAAGGCCGGACGACGAATCTACGGAGGACAGTTGGCCCAAGGATTACAGGATCGGCTTTACGACACTGGATACTCGGAAGCTCGTGACGTAGGTAAAATGTTCACCACGTTCGTGGATCGTATCGCTGGTAAGCGTCCGGAAGTTACGGCCACGGGTGAGAAGGTTATCACGGCGTACGCTAAAGCGGCCGATGCATTCGGCTTGTCTGGCAACTTCCGGGAGTTCAACTCTCTGCTGATGACCCCGGCCTACGAATTCATTCTCCGCCGGCCGGACCTAAAGACGGATGCGGAAGTTAGCGGAGCCCTGTATGCGTACCTAAAGACTAGCTCTGCGGTTACTTCGCGTCTATTGGACAAAGGCGGCCCGACCGGTTGGAAGCATTTCGTCAAATTCCTCGAAGTCAATAGCGACGCCTTCGAAGAGGCGCGTAAGATTGGTGACGAATGGGGCGTGGGTGTTGCGGACAACAAGCTCAAAGTTTTCAACCCTCTAACTGGCAAGGTGGAGACGGGTATGCGTCCGGGCCACAAGCTCGCGTACAAAATGGCCCCCCGTACCGTGGAGAAGGTGGCAGAAATTGCTGGCATGCTCACTGCGAACTGGGTTCGTGACGGAGACTTTGGTATGCGTCATATCGAAGACCGCTACGTTGGAAAGAATCCCCTGTTGAATCCGGCGACTCTCAAGGGTAAGTCGGAAGTCGACAAGATGAAGCTGGTCAAAGACTTGACTGCGTACTGGTCGACGTTGCCGCAGGGCCGAGAAGGCGTTATCGCCGGGCTCAAGCCGTACTTCACCCCCGACGTTATCGGGTCGTTTGTTCGCCCATACATCGGGATGTCCGACACCCCATTCTCTAACCCGCAAGGACATCAAGCTGATCCGGCCAACGTTCGGGCGGCATGGGAAGCCTCGGGCGAGGACGTAGTTGTATTCGCTGAGAAGCTATTTGAACTTGAGAAGCCGGCCGAGGAAGGTAAACCGGTCTCACAAGAAGAGGTCGGAGCCTACGTGGCCGACATCATTCGTACCTTTAAGGGTTTCCAAAATAAGCTCTCGAACATGTCGCAGTCCAGTGAAAAGGTTCAATCGGACTACGGTGTTCCCGGACTCAAACACGAGTTGATGGACGCCCGAGTAGCCAACTCGCTACCGCCGGAGTTTATCTCCTACGCCATCGCTTCTCCGGAGGCGCTTTACGTCACGGTAAACCAGCTGGCTGCGCACAGTTCCTTCGGTCGTGAGCGAGCTGACTTGGAAGCCAAACTGGGTCGAGTTCAAGGACAAATTCTGGCGGACAACCAGCGCTTGTTGCTCACCCGCAAGCAAGCCGAGACTACGCTGCAATCGGAAGGTAAGGTTCCGGATCAGAAGTCTATCGAGGCTAAGACCAAGGAGCTAGCCGGGGAAGACTATGCTCGGTTGAAGAACGCCGAAAAGCAACTTCAGCCAATTGATCAGATTCGGAAGGACATCAAGACGTTCTTCGACCTTCAAGCTAACCCTGACCGGGATACGAAAG
>Ga0213919_1000960_pt1 | contig 11337 bp, 15 predicted proteins | sample McNCre317MG_FD_161056 | JGI IMG/M metagenome (GOLD analysis project Ga0213919, IMG submission 161056) | Freshwater microbial communities from McNutts Creek, Athens, Georgia, United States - 3-17 MG | ecosystem: Environmental > Aquatic > Freshwater > Creek | place: USA: Georgia | collected... | reverse complement strand
GGCGGCTAGGGGTAGAATCTGCCCCCGCGCTAGCGTGTGTGTGCGCCCGAGCGCCCGTGTCCGCGAAAGAAATTCCTGATATCGGATTGATAGTCAAATACTTGTATTACTTTCTACCTGTAATCGCGTCGCGGTATTACTGTACCGCGACTCTCTATCTCCCGAGAGTCACGGTTTAGAAGATAGAATCTAGGTCGATTTTGTCGCGGAGCTCGGTCGCAATCTCGAATATACTGCGTGGGTCTCCAGACATCTTCAGGGACAGGACTCTTTGCAGTATCTCGATTTCTCTAGCGTTGCTGACCTCGGTTAGTGCTCGCCATTCATCGCGTGTCAGATTGTCAATAAGCGTCTGGCATGCATTGTGAATCTGGGGGCTTAGGTGGGTATCGCGGTATTTCTCGAGACGACGTTTCAAAATGATGTCGTCTCGGTTTTTCTTCTGGTCTTTGGGCAGCTGGTCGAGCTGATGAAATTCACGGTCCAAGTTAAAGTTGAAGAGTTTCTTGTCTTCACAATCGTACTTTCTCCGCAGCTCCAGCGTCACATTGGAGTTGGGTATCTTCTGGCCTTTGCTATCGACGGAGCCAGAAGGCAAGTTCTTCGGCTGCAACAGGAAATTAGACGTGTTCTTGTACTCCTTCTTTTTGAATCGAAAGTAGTGGAAGGCCAGCTCTTCAAATCGCTCCCACATCTTGTCCTTCGTGTCGAACATGTCTAGTCGATGTGGTATGCGCTTTTTCTTCACTTTCTTTCCTCCTTGGAATTCTATGACCAGCCAATTTCGGGCTTTGCTCTTCATCGAAAATTCGACTCTCCAGACGTGGGGGAAAGTCTTGTTGCCATTCTCGTCGAGCTTAAAACAGTCAATGGGGTGGTCGACTAGCCCGGCATCCCACCAAGCATACTTGATGTAAGATTTGTCCGTCTTGTTAGCTTGGAGTTCTAGGGTTTTGTCGTACATCTTGGTTGTAACCATAGATCCTTCATTTCCCCATTTGAGTGTTTGCCATTCAAAGTCTGCCCACTTGTCATCGCCAAAGATACCTACCTTAGCTTGGTTAATCTTGCGGTATTGTCTGGCGATATATCGCCGTGCAAATCGCTCTGGATCATCACCGCTATCGAATTTCAAGAAATCGTAGCAAAGGTCGATACGGAAGATATGCTTAAACACATATCCATGTTTCAGCAGAAAGGCCGTGAAATCGGCCACAGGTGTCTTTCCGTATAGCTGGCGGTTAACTACTCGCAAATTACAGGACTCTTGCACATAACCGGAAAATTCGCTCGAGCCTGATTTAGGCGCTCTACGTACCTCTATCCAAGGCTCTCCTTTCTCATCTTCGATGCAGAATGCTTGTGCGTATTGTCTAGTTCCATAGTCACGTTCTTGCACAAAATAACCCTGTTGGCGAAAGTAGTCGGCATCACAGGGAAACCGACTACTATCCTCCAGACAATAAACCTCTAGCCAATCGAGGTTCACACATCTCACAACAGGGCGAGCCATTGGCCTGAATTAGTCTTGGGGTTTATCCTCATCTGGCTCTGGGGTAACAGGCACTACGAAACCAGCCTTGTTGCCCTGATACAAGTTGCCTTGTTTATCGACGAGCTGGAATACCTCGTCTTTCTTCAAACTCTTGGTATCGATGTTCGCCCAATAGTGTTTGGTAATCTCCACCAGCGCGCCCGTGCTCGGTTCAATCAGCTGGCGGGGTACATCATCACTAGCACCTCCGCAGAGTTCGATTTCCAGAACCTTGCATGTCAATCCCGCTTTCATCATCCTGTCCTTCTTCGATGAATAGACTCGTAGACTACCAAATCCACGAACGAACACTTTCACACCTGTCTTCAAATATGGGATTACCTTGGAATCCACATTGTTCATGGTGCAATCAATCCACACAAGGTTGGTTTCTTCCTTGCCCTCTGCGTTCGTCCACCGCTCGCTATGAGCTACTCTGAATGTCGCAAACTTGTAGCCTTGGTCCTGTTTTACCTCGCAGTCGGAACCCAAGTTACCAATTAATTCTACTTTAAACATAATCGTTAAATTTTAAATGTTAATACTTATTAGGTGGTTCACACCCGGAAACTAAAATATAATCGTATCATCGAACAGGTTACAGGCCACCGAGTCGCCCCAGACGTAGCAATGACGCTGGCAGCACCATGCATCGCGGTCTTCCTCCTTTCCTTCCCATTCGTTGCATTGTCGGCAGCGCTTATAACCTCTTTGTCCCATAGTTCAAGTACCGAAATTAGACGTCGAGTGTTTTTGTCTCCGAAACACTTTTCGCTATCGAATGGTCGCCCGTAGCATAGCATACAAGTGGTTTATCAAGAATGTCCCAATCTTGCACGAAAAACCAAGATTGGTCGTCATCGTCAAATTGACACAATCCCAAGAAACCTAACTTTCCAGCCACACAATGGCAAAGCTCATTCAAATCGCAGATGCTGCAAACATCATTTGTCTTTGGTTCGATTTCACGAACTAGTGAATAAGGAACCCCTTCGGCTACTAACACAGTCTGGTTGTGTCGTTCTAATGTCTTCTTCATATTGCAAAATCATTTAGTTAGTAAATCAATTATGTACATACCTAGTCTATCAATCATTCCTACCGCAATCATCAGGAGTAATGGAGAAACCACCACAAGGCTCGAATATCCTAAACTATGACTTAGGTATTTACGTTTCCCGCTAGGGCATGTTGTATTACAGGCCTTTAGTTGGTTTCGACGCATGTAGTTTGTATCGAGGTGGAAGAGCATCTGGAGTGTCCCTTTAGGGAATTGTTTTTGTCGCACATAGCTTTCCAGAGTTCCGTCTATCGTCATTCGATAGGCTTGGTCAATTGACATATAGGCTTGGTGGAGGTGCATCGAAGGAACCTGGCTCCCTTTAAAAAGTTCTTGCGCGCGCTGGTCTAGCCAGAATCTAGAATCTTCGTCACGGACTCGCAAAAAACCACCTGTGTCTAGTGCATAGTTCTCCAACAAACTTAATTTTGTTTGCTCACGTCTGGCTGAACCTACTTTCAACCAAATCACAACCGAATCGACGGTCATGCAATCCCCGTCGGGGACAAAAAGATAAATCCTTGTCATTTGTTACTTGTCTTTAGGTAATTTCGTGAAAATCGCTGACCAAGTCACTCGAGAATCGGCATTGTGATAAATAGAATCGTTAACGAGCCTTTAAGAATGGGTTCCGATTCGGGTAGCTGGCCCTCCTCGAAACCCGACAGACAAGTAACTTGCCCAATGCGTTACCGATACGTTCGCTGGTCCTCCTCAGGTTGCCAGCTATCCTACGGCGGCACAAAGATAGAAAAATAGTTCCAATATTAACAAGGCGAATCGACTAACAAGGCGATTTTAACTCCTTTTTATTTCAAATTAACTTTCTTTTTCAGTTTCTCAAAGTTCGTTTTCCGACCTTGTCAAACTTTGAATCAGTCCGGAACCTACCAAAAACAAACCGAAAACAACCTGAAATTTAGGTGCATCAGGATCCAGGCGCGTATTACAAATCTGCCCGGTCAATTCAGCTGCTGGAGCAACAAAAAATCCACCGTCTCTCTCGAGAGGGTGGAGGATACACTAATTACTAAAATCCTTTCGACTAGATATCTGCCCCGCTGGGCAATGGTACATCTTTTGAATTATCAGGCCGCTGCAATATCCTGATAGTATCGGTCTTGGTGCGGCCTTTCGCGAGCTTCCAAGTCCATATCATTTGCCAACGGCCGTTAGCCCTGTCGTATTCTACGAAAGCATCGGAGTCCGATGTGAACCAATTATGACTAGAACAGGAGCTAATGAAAACAATCATAATGAATAAAATAATCTTTCTCATATTTGAAGATAGGAGCTATAATAGTAAATCGTATGCAGTTTCAAATTTCTCCCTGTCAATCCATACACCGCATTCCACGAATGCCATAGCCCTTGCGATATCTATCATCTTCTTACGTTCAGAGAACCAGATAACCTCGTTTTGGTCTAGTCCGGTCTCCTTGCACACAAAATCGATGTACTTTTGTGTTGCGTTCTCGGTGGGTGGAGCCCACCGTCTTATGAGCTTGGCCACAGTGTTGTATTTGAAGGAGCGTCCAGAGAAACCCGTGATGTAATTCCGTAACAGCTTGAAGGCGGCGCGCAGTCCGTATTCTATCGACACGAACTCTTCGAAGGAGCGGTCTAGTTGCGGGTGTCGCTCTCCTTGCCAATTGTTGCCCTTCCGAATGTTCAGCGGGTTATTGTTTCTTATCCCCCTCGGGGTGTTCGATGATTGGGTCATAAGTTACATGCCAATTGTTGTCGGGTTTGAATTTGTTCAGGTCCCACATACATGTGTATTGGGTTCTTTCATCACAATAGTTTAGGAAGAGCTTAACGGCGGCGCGAATGATATCGCCCCGGCCCCAATATTCATATTTAGCAGAAATCTGGTCCAGCCGCTTTTCATCGTCTGGGTCAATACGGAATGTGGTAACTTTTAGATTCTTCATAACTCAAATGTTTTAATTCGACGGGGCAAAGATACGAATAATTTTTGAAACGTAATACACAAGCAGCTAAAAAAATTTTTTCAGCAGCTCGAGTATGTAATACAATTCATGAATATCACGAATGGTACCTGAAAAATAATATGGGGTCAAAACTCATTCAGAACAATCCCGCCGACAGGGTGGGTGGGTGGGAGTCGGGGGGTCTGGGGGGTCTCCCCCAGCGGCCGCCAGATCATGGATCGCCCTTGCGCCATGCTTGGCGACCGGAAAAAGGCCCTCATTTTGTCTATCAACAAGCCAATTGTGTCGACGTATAGCCCAATTGTATCGTAGTATAGTTGCCTAAATACTTGGAAATCAGCAAAAAAAGTCGTATCTTTGTAGTACAAAAAGAGTTCTTTAACATGTTTCATTTAAAATCAAAAAGTTATGGCAGACAAGAAAAAAGTCATGAATGCCGAGCTAGGCAAAATCATCTTCGAGCTCGACACATGGAACCAAACCAAGTGCAAGAGAAACTTTATCATTGAGGTCACGGGGACTGATGATGAACCAAGTCTTAACATCTATCCTCGAAATCATTCTTTCCTGATGCCCCATGATATTAAGGCAGCTGAACAAATCCTAGAAAGCCACTACCCTCTAGTGATGTATAACGATTCGATTCAAACGCATATCTACCATGCCAATCCGATAGGCCTTCGAGAAATGACATGCGTAGTTCCTTGCATCAAGGTTTCGCTCTGGATTAACTCAACCTATTGGCTCGAACAATATGGAACAGACGATTAATCCCTACCAACTTTTCGACCCTTGCAAAACTTGCGCTCTGCGTGAGTTTTGCGGGGACGAATGCGGAGAACTGCTGCACCCCACCGACGTTAAAAAGTCGCCCGTCGGTGCCTGGGTGCCGAAGAAAAAGGCGGCTAAAATCATTCAAATATCAAAGTAAATGGCAGACTTTAGATTTAGAATTTGTGGCTACGGCTACCATAATAGCAGAACCACCTATCAGGAGGCCTTGCAATATGCAAGCCAATGTGTAAGACAACAATGGCGCGACACGGGGAGTATCGCCGAAAGCTTTGCTCTCATCTACGACAAATTGAACCGGACCAGAACAATAGTCTGGCTGAATGGCGAGTTAAAAATCAAATATAGAAAGCTATACTAATGGAAAAAATTGAGGTTGTAATCAGGTGGAAAACGGCAGACGGCCGACTACATCGAGAGACATGCCCGAGCAAAAAGGCAGCTAGATTCCGAGTCCGTGAGCTCGCACAGGACTTGAAAGTTTTAAAATACCAAACATCGATTAAGTTATGATAACATTACTTGTCCTTTGCGCTTTGTACATCTGCATAGATGAACAGTTACGGAAATACCTATCTCATTAATGGGAGCCCTCTCGGGGGCTCCATTTTTTTTGGCACGGGATTTGCGGTCGCCCGCTCACGCACACGGCATCGCTCGAGCAGACGAGGGGCGGAAATGCGCACGCGGCAGCAGACTATGAAAAACACACCCCCCGGAGGGCCGTCGGAGACATCTGCCTATAGAGTAATCAAATAAAACCCGGGGTAATACAAATTCACCTGGTTAAATTGTAATACGTGCCTGGATCCACACGCGTAATGATATCGCCATTCTGGGATATCAGCCAATAGCCGATTAATGAATCAGTCTTGGCCACTCGAACCTCCTTTGAAAAGAAATTGGGGACTCGAACGAGTCCCCGTGCTATATATATGGAGTCGCCACACAGGAAGAGTGCGGCTGCATGGATTTTCACGGAATCATATTTAATCGCCTGTGCTCTGCTCCAGCTCTCGATATCACTCCAGATACCACAGTTCAGCCGACTAGTCATCGGTGCGACGTTCGTCATCAGAAAGGTTTCCTTCATAATGGCTTTCGTGGCCGTCCTGTCAGCAGCTGGGCACATGTGCCCCCTCATGTACCCACAATTGATGTAATGTGAGTTCAAAACGCGGGGTTTGGGTACACGTTTGTCGGCCTTAAAGTACTTTGCAGCCCGCTTGCGGGATATCGCAAAATCGCTTGCGCGAAGAGTCCAATAAACGTCAGTTGGCACATGACTAGCGATATCGTAAATCACGCGATATGTGGAGTTCTGTAACTCCACCTTTTGCGATATCGCTTGTGCGTTGCACGTGGAACATATTGCGAGTATCAGCAATATGATTGCCACCTTAGCTAGTTCCTTCCTGTAACTTACCTTCATTTCTCATTTTCTGGATATACCGACTAATTTTGTAGTCCAGACCGAAGATAGCTGCCGTCAGCATCAGGAACTGTGCACACATCATCAATACACCCGCTGCAATATCGTGGTCTTTCGATATCAGGAGTGACGTAAAAGCTAGGCCAACGGCAGCTAGAAAACTGCCAATGGCTACGCTCGATTCTACTTTTGTATTAGTTACCATAGTTTTGTAATTTTTACTCCCATGTTAAAAATGCGATTCGTGGTGTCAACATTCGATACCACACACCATATTGAGGGCTAACAGGATTGATTAGCCACTCGAATTGAGCCGATGAAAAACGGCAGTTGCCGTCATCACGGTTTACCCTCATGTAAGCGGCATTTGCAACAACGTAGTCTTCATCAGTAAAAGCCCACATATCCCATGACAGGTCGCCGTCTTCCCAAAGATTAAACATCTGGCTACAGGTAGGCCCTTCGAACTGCACAAACATATTCTCTAGATCCACATCGTCGACGATATCCGACAAACGTATATGAGGGTTGAAACGGAACTTGGCCACCTCGACCGACGGCACATTGCTCGGCTTGGCCTGAATGAAATATATAATCCATATTTCATCCGTCAATGACAGAGTCATTTTCTGCAATAGTTGTGCCATAGTCCAGATGCCTTGAACATTCGCCCAGTGCATATTTACGTTATTGTTGTCGACGTAGGAAACCTCGATACTGTCGTACGTCATTTTAGGGTAGGAACCGTCTGCAAGAATCCACTTACCCGCTGGCGGTGTCATATCTCGTTTGCGCCGCCAGTCGAATTCGCCGAACTCTTGCCAATGGTCTATCCTGTCCTGTTTCAGGAGAGGATAATTGAGCCTACAAAAATGTTGGAATGAGAGAGTGCCGCGAGGGGTGCTCTCATACGCGTCTTTGATGACCTGGGGCAAAGCATGGAACATCCTTTGCACCTGTCCCATAGTCATACGCGCGAGGGCTTGTTCTCGCGTGTTGTTGTCGGCGCGAGATTCCTCCGCAGCTTTCGCTATCTGGTATTGTTTGCCGTTCTCGTCACGTCGTATCTGATAGACGGTGTCGCCTACCTTGCCCCGCACCTTTGACCGTGCACCCGGAATTGATTGTCTACCCATAACTCATTTAATTAAGAAGGGGGCGGGGCTGAATGCCCTCGCCCCCTATCGAATTAAAGCACCTAAGTCGTAAGGGTTTAATCCTTGTCAAGGCCTTCGCCACCGTCGCCACCGTCGCCGCCACTAGGCCACTGAATAGCGCCGAGACGCTGGATGACTACTCCGTCCTCGGTGAGGGCAAAGTACTCGAGTGAGCCTTGTGTCAGATTAACAGTACCGCTAACGGTACCGTCAGAGATAGCTATTGCGCCATTGCTTGCGCTCTGGCCAACGGTGAACGAGCTACCTGTCTTATGCACGATTGCATAAGCCTTGCCAGCTACGGCATTGGCCAATGTACCAGCTACGGCGCACTCGGCCTGACCGTTAGTCAGGGACATGCTCTGGAGAGCGTTCTGCCCGGCAAGTGTGAAAGCGCTCATAGCCGGGGTCTGAACGCTTGGCTCAGGGTTTACTGGGCTCTCCTCTGCGCTATTCGGTGTATAGATAGCCGAATCGCCACCGTTCAAGAAACGCTGGCTACCTGTGGGATAGGTAGGCAGAGCGTCAGCAGCTGCCCACTGTGGGTCTGTAGGAGCGGCCAACACAACCTTGTTGTGCACGTACTTACCATTCTCCAAGCGAGAAACGATGATACCAGCGCAATCACTCAGAGCATTGAAAGTCAGCACAACATTCGTGCCAGATACTGTCGGGGTGTAAGCTACGTTACCCTCGCTTGTGAAGAGGTCTTCAACATTCTCCGAACTGATGACGGTTGCATCGGTGTAAGAGGTGTTGAAATGGAAACGACGATACACGAACAGTCCATTTTCAGCGATAGAACAAATCGTGAAATAGTCGTTAATCGTGAGACCAAGAGCGTTTTTCAGCTCGCCAACGGTCATTGTGCCGCCAACGGCCAAAGTCAGGGTATTAGCAGTACCGTCGATTGTGGCATTAGCGATGCCAACGGCCTGACCGTTTGAAATCTGGTATGCGCCCAGTTTCACACCCTTCTCCTGATACTTGTTGATACCGAAGATGTTGCCAGACACATTGTGTGCGGCTACATCAGCCTTGATAAGAGCATAGTTCACACGAATGAACTCACTGATGTTAGGCTGGCCAGCTGCAAAGTTATCGAATGAATGATCTACGATTGCATTCATAGCGGCAACGGCTTGCATAACAGTGCTCATAATCATGCGTCCGCGCATCTGCGCAGTGGTCTGGGGGTTAGCAACCTGTTCAGCCAGAGACCGAACGACCTGTTGTTTCTTACCCATACCATCCTTACCGATGGAGTACACGTCCGAACCGATACGGCCACGGATATAAGCACGTGTTCCACCAACTTTAGATTTTGCCATAGATTTTGGATTTTTGAGTATTATGACATTGCCCCTCTGCCCTCGGGGATTGGGACCCAAATTTTCGGGTGTTCTCTAACGTCCGCAAAGGTACAAAAAAAAATTTGTGGGACAAAATCGGGAGGTATCTCGGAGTTGGTAGGGAGCTGACCCCCGTTAACTGACGAAATTTTTACAAAGCGATAATTTGCGAGTCATCGGCCGTTACGTTTATTTAAGATAGTTTAACGTCGGAGACGGGCGATTGCGCCCGAAATGGGTAAATTATCGACCGCCAGCCGAAGGGCGGCGGGTGGGCAGCGGCGAGCCGTCAGGCGAGCCGATTGGAACCCCCGCACCCCGTGCGGGACAAAAAATGTCACACAAGTGGCGGGCATTCGGCGCGCGGGGGAGGGTTCCCAAATTATTATCGCATCTAGGGCTACTGCACCGCAGATGCGATTAATTTGGGAGACCCCCGCAGCCGCAGACTCAAGGCGGTAGCCGATAAAAACGGAGCGTAGCGACAACCGCTGTGCCGAGCGTAGCGAGAGGCGCGGAAGCGCCGTGCCCCGCCGAAAGGCGGAACCGAGTGGACAAGCGCCGAAGGCGCGGAGGGAACGAGGACTGTCAAGGCGGTAGCCCGCGGCGCCGTGCCGGGGGGCGCCGCCAGCCCGACCGACGGGGGCGCGCCACGAAGAAAACCCAGAAGAGACGAGACGGACCCCGCAAGCGCGCCCCCCTGAGGAAGGGCTGAATAGTAAGAATGACCGTAGAGACGGTTCCGTTAGCAGCTGACGCAATATCCGCCACCAGAGTATTGAAAAGGGAGGGGCAGCGGTATGCGGTAGCCCGCGCACCCGCAGTCGGGGGGAGGTTCCGGAAACCCCCCAGACGAGGACGGCGCACTACGGTAGCAGAACCGAACACGCTGGCAACAATGAGACGTGCGGTAGCAGAGCCGACGGAGCCACCGACACCAGCGCACACCGCCCCGCACTCAATGGACTCACGGCGAGCGGCGCATCTTGGCAAATCTCTACGCGCGACCAGAGGGAGCGGGCAGAGATTTGCCGAAATGCGCGCGAGAAACGGAGCCGCAGACAAACTAAACGCAGAACCCGACAGGCGAGCCCTGTCGAGCCACCTAGACCAGATGTCCGGTAGCAGAACCGACGGAGCCAGGGAGGGGCACCGGACGCGTAGCCGACGGGGGCGGGGCGAGGTACGCAGCCCGGCCCCCGGCGGCAGAGCCGACAAAAACTGTGGGAGCGTAGCGGACACCGCTCTCCCCGCTGCCAGCGGCCCCGATCTATATGCGGGGCGGCTGGCAGCGGGGGTTAAATATCAAGGCGAGCCCCCGCGTTTAATGCCAGACGAGTAGTCTGGCACTGATCGCGGGGGCGAGAACCTTAGCGCACACAACGAGCGACGGCGATGCGGGGGCTCAACTGCACGTCGTCAGCCGCGGCCCCCGACCGTAGGAAGGGGCTCGCGGCTGACGGCGCGCAGTTTAAAAGCCCCCACACGCCAAAGCCCACGGAGCGCACAGGACAACGAGCGACGGTGATGCGGGGGCTCAACTGCGTGTCGCCAGCCGCGGCCCCCGACCGTAGGAAGGGGCTCGCGGCTGGCGACACGCAGTTTAAAAGCCCCCGCACACCAAAGCCCAAGGAGCCCGTAGGCAAGCTGCGAGCGTAGCGAGCAGCGTTAACAGGGAGGGGGAGCGGTATGCGCCAGCCGAGAAAAACGACCGCCCCGGCATGGGCGCGCCCGGATGCCGCCGAGGGGTCCCCTTTGGGGGCGGCGGCAACCAGGCGAGCCAAATGCGGGGGCGACCGCTCTCCCCGAACCCGTAGGGCGGGGGCGGGGGCTTGGCTCTGAGCGCTAGAAACGGGGTAGGGGCCCCGTCTGGCGCTGAGAGCTAAGCCCCGGCCCCCGGGGGGTTTAGGCCACGCGGCCCGAGCGGGGTGGTGGTGGGGGCAAGTGGCGGCAGAACGATAGCAGAACGCAAAAGCGCTGGGTGGCCAGAGCGCGCGCACGGGCAGCAGCGGACGAGAAACCGCGAAACAAAGAGCGCTATGGCCTTCTTACGAG
>Ga0213919_1000959_pt1 | contig 11338 bp, 16 predicted proteins | sample McNCre317MG_FD_161056 | JGI IMG/M metagenome (GOLD analysis project Ga0213919, IMG submission 161056) | Freshwater microbial communities from McNutts Creek, Athens, Georgia, United States - 3-17 MG | ecosystem: Environmental > Aquatic > Freshwater > Creek | place: USA: Georgia | collected... | reverse complement strand
GCTTGCCAAAAATACGCACCATTTCACCCCACTTCTCCCCATTTTTAGGGAAAAAGTGTAGCAAAATAATACACTTATTACTTTTCTCTGTTTCCTATTTACATTTTATCGTCTCTTTTAGAAATTTTCTCAAATATTTTTCTTATTTTACGATAAAAATTCCGAAAGTCAAGACCGTTTTCTATATTTTGTCTCCGCACTATAGGAAAAACAATAAAAACCCGCTGAATTTGACGGTTTTGTGTTTGCTAATCTTTATTGGTCAAAACTATAGATTCTTCTACGTCATACGTTTCCTTAACAAGTCTGATGGAGCGGAAATTTACCGCAATTCAAAATAAAATTTAATTTTTCTGGTTGAGAAAAGTGACGTTTTTAGGTATTCTTACTGCGTAGGACTTAGCGAAGAACAGCAAGAGAAAAAGTAAGTGTAGAAGAAGACGGGCTTCGCCTACACGATTGTAAGTCAATTGCGAAATCGGCAGATTGGCCCACTTACTTTCGCTGTTCGCCGCGTAGCATTTGTAATGTTTGCTCGTAAATTTTGGTGCGAACGCAGTAATAATTCTCGGTAGAGATAGACACAAAAATTGAAACATTAGACCCGTTTCCAAACTAACTGATACGCCGGGTTCCATTTATTAGAACATTTTCCGCAAGAACGTCTAACTCGCGGTTTTCTATATTTATACACTTCTCTTGAACAGTTTGGACATTTACCTAGCCATCTACCTTTTGGTTGAGTAACAGTTAAAGAATAGCACCTTTCCGGTTTCGCACCAATCTGTGCGGCCTTATTTCTCCAAATATGGTTATGTTGATGACGTGAACCGACAAGAGCGTGAGCTATTTCGTGAAGAATAGTTTCTTTAACTTTAGACTCGTCGTTAAGTTCGGTTAATGGTTTTGATAACGTTATCTTTTTAAGATAAGATGAACAACTACCAAACCTAACATAAGCCCTGTCAAACTTAAACTTCCAATCTGTAAGCCCATGCTGTTTCATAAGATTGATAGCAAGAGAATGAGCTTCTGTAATATTCATTGAATCACCTGTGGGATACTTGAACAATTCTGTTCTGACGGAACATAAACAAATTTATTTTTTAATTTATTTTTAATTTCCACGAATGTTTTCAATTTTCGCCGGGTCTTTACTATAGTAGGTAAATTAAAGCAAATAGCAAGAAAAAGAAGTAAGTGGATACTGCCGGAATTCATACCCTACGCGGGTTGTATTTAACAATTCCTAGAGCAATGTAACTTACTGTTTCTTACAGACGCGATATTTCCTATAGTAAAGCCGGGCCGGAATTCTTTTTAATTTTCTGTTGGAAATCTGTCTGAATAAGTTCTCCAGCGATAATAACTTTCAAAGTCAACTTCAATAGTTGAAGATTTATTGCAATATGGACAGATTGGACAATTTATAATCATTTCTCATCTACACTAAGGGTTATAAATTACGCTAACATATCTTTTTGATTTTGGGATATTTGCCAATAGATTGAAAACTCACACAGATTTTTCTTTCTGCTATTCTATCATACCAACAACAACAGACCATTTACCGCTCTTGTCTTCATAACATTCTTGACATGAGAAATGAAACTCTAAATCGTCGTCGTTTCTTGGATTAAGTTCAAGAACAAGTTCGATAGCCTTATCGTTAGCATCATCAATATCATCAAACATCCACTGACGACCAAGATTCGGAGCATTGCCCTGTTTACCAGAATAAAGCGTTTGAACAGTATACATAATTTACCTTTCTTTTGTGTCAGTAAAACGTGTCTGGTCAGAGTATACTATATTATCGGCATTTGTCAACCAAAATCTTGAAAGAAATCAATCTGCTTGCACCAGTTGGCAGCGAACCGATTCGTTTAGCTGGTACATTCTGCTTACGGTGGGTCGTGAGGCGAACCGATAGGTTATCGTAGCACATTTCGTGCAGAAAACAAGAGATATAAGTCCTTATGACGTAAGGAGTTGCGGTTTTGAGTGTAAGTCCTTTTGGTGTAAGGAGTTGTGGCGAATCCGACGCCATCGCCATAACCCCTTCTGGGACAATGGTTTACATCAGATAAGTCGGCTGTATAGGAATCGAACCTATAACCAACGAATTATGAGTTCGCTGCTCTAACCGTTGAGCTAACAGCCGCAAATAGACCGGCTAATATATTAGTCCCGGTCATTCTATTATGGGTCAGAATAATGTTTGAACCTTGCAAAATCTAATGTTTTACATGCGGCTCCGATATGATTTTGTAAACCCATAACAAAAACATAAAAGATACCAAAACTCCAGCATTATACGCTATCCGCGTATTCATCCACAGTGAAAACCAGCTTGCGAACGTAGCCAAAGTCGAATGGATTGTCCCAATAATTACCGCGACACTCCATATCATCATCGCTTTCACCAAGTCTGATGAACATATATTCATCATCTCGCCCGTCTGCATCCAGCAAATCGAAATAGTTTGAAACAGCCTCGACTAAAGGATAATCTTCATCATTATCATACCATTTCACATGGTCACAATAATAGAAGATAGCATCTTCGTTTTCCACGACCTTATCAAACACCCCTGGCTCAATTGCTTTGAAGTCTGGAATAATATGACTCGGTTTCTTAGCAATAGCAAAACCAACCTCAGAACGATAACCCATATCTAAACCCTTTCCTTTCGATTGTAGGAATACTTTACGCCATTACGCTTGAGAACACTAATTGCTTTTGATGATAAACTTCCTTTCGGTTGAATGCCGTGAATCATAAGAGCGAAAGATTGTTGAGAAGTTTCCGGGTTGGCGGCATGTTCATCAGTGTGGTCGATAGCCAAATTATCGGATATTGCCTCAGCTTCCGAATATACAATCTTAGCATAACGCAGATTATCTTCTGTAATAATACTATCTAACTTTCCACCATAAGATGCGGTAAGCACAAAGTTAGACGGAATATCCGCTTTTCGCCGTAACCAGAATAACAGGCTTTTTGTGTAAGCATAGAACAATTTGGACGGATTTTGCTGAGCGATATTCAGCCAAGCGTCAAAATAATTCTGATTGAAAAAATCGCCAGCAACATGGATTCGACAAATCCCAAGATTGTGCGGCATACTCTCAGAAATTAGCTTGAACATATCAATATAACTGAGAGTTCTCAATTCTTCAAAGTTATGTTTCCGCATATTATAGACTGGTGTGTAAATAACTTCTTGTGATGCTGAGAAACATCTAAATTGAGTCAGTGGACCGTCTTGAATATGTTTTTTATTATCAATAACGACAACCTTAGATAAACATTCTTTAGCGTGCGGACAAGAATAGCCGGAAAGCAAATCTAAGGAATACACTTTTCGTTTGCCAGTCAAAAACTGAGCGATAGCCGGAACTTTAGACAACGCTTGAATTTTAGCGTTAGCTTTTGAGAATTTGAGCATTGATACACCTAGAAAGAGGATTCGCGAGGCGTATTGTAATCCAAAAAACGCCGCTTGTCAAGCCGGACCTGATTTCTTTTCTTGCTGTTTTTCTTAGCAATTTTCTCGGCGTCACGAAAACGAATAGGTTGACGCTGTTCTCGTGTACCTTTGATTGGTAAATCTTGATAGAATTGTGTCATAACACCACCATGATATCATATTTATCGACAAAATCAAGGCGATTCTTGAGGGTTTCAATGAGAATTTTTAGATTGTATAAACCGTGATAGTGTAAGGACTTATGGCAAAATGCCTGCCGCCCAGCCCTAACTCCTTATCCGGCAATAGTTTACGGCAATACGTCACGAGTATAAACGAAAAGACACTAACGACCTTTCGTATCGTTAGTGTCTTGATTTAGACCATACAGGAAGCAAATAAGGAAAATAATCTCGAAGAAAAATTCCCTGTATCTGGTCAAGGTTACACCGCCAGACCTAACGCCTCAGAAACTTGAGACTCGGTAAACGTACCGGCTTGATGAACAAAGTTCGACCAGCTATCGCTATCCCACTTGGACAACTTGCCAGCGATTTTGTCAATTGCAACCCAATCAGCATTCTTTTCCTCTTGAGATTGTCGAGTCAATCCCTGAATGATTCCAAACAAATTACGATTACCAGATTCATGTTTGACGAATTGCTCATTCGAGCATCGTGCCATTTTCGGAGTCAATCCGAACCGTTGACCGAGACAAGCGTAAACTTGTGGCACTTTGACCGTACCGATTGCAAAATCATTCGCTCGCAACGCGAGAACCTTTTCGATAATCGTGTCGAGCAAAGGAATTTGGTCGTTCAGATTCTTGATGATACGCCTCGCGAGCATTTGCAAATCAATCTTGCCACGATGAACTTGATTGATTTCACTACCCTTTTCTTGGTCCCAAATACAGCCATTCATGCAAATTGCACGGAATAGCGACGGATATTGTTCAAGGCGTCCGGTTCCGATTTCACTGTTGCCAATCGAAATCATTCCACCATAATCGGAGTCATCCTCTTTGCGAACACTGTCTGGAATCAAAACATTGCCGAAAACTTCATCCGCGTCACCTTTCCAGTGTGACAAGCGACCGCCAGGAATTGCTCGTTCCAACAGTTCGATATACCAGCGGTTGTCAATCGTAGCGAATGAGTCGGTTAGAACAGCACGGCACGTTGCATCGTTGTACGTTCGGAAAATAAATTTCTGAGCGTCAGGATTCTTGGCATCACGCTGAAATCGTTGCAGTCCGCGATTGAAAACCATTCGCAGCAATGCTGAATCTTCCGGTTCTGTCCAACTTTCGGTTAGGTGTTTGACAGTGGTTTGCGGCACACCAATCCGCAACGCAAATTGTTTCAGGGCGTGAGTATTCGGAACGAACTCGCGTCCGTCTTCAAACGCCAAAGCCAGTTTGCCAGCATCGTTGACGACTGCGGAAACTTGAGACAGTTTCGAGGTAATATCTTCACGAGACTGAATACCTTTCTCAATTTGCTCCAATCCGAAAGCATAGTCGTGCGTCTTCGGATACCACAACCGCGAGACACAACTAAAACCCTCGGCAGTTGCCGTTCCTTGTGTTTGCTTGACAAAATCTCCAGACGTTCCACGACCAACCAAAACGTTCGACATTCTCAAATCTCCAAAAAGGTTTCAAAGTTTCCGGGTTGTCTGAACCCGCGAAGACGTATTCTAACAGATTTATCGGCAATTGCAAGCTAGAACTTTACGATTTTCTGAACTTGCCAACATATCAACGAAGTCAGCGGAATCAACTGGCTCGATTTCGTTTATGACGAATTTTTGATTTTTGTAAGGATTATACTTTACTGAACGCCAATTATCGGCACTTACTGAAAGGGCGTGAAAGATAATATATCCAACCACAAAAGCGTGAACATTTTTTTTCTGATTACGAACTGTTCTTTGCCGTCCTCGTTCTGAAACTTTGAAAACAACATCTTTCATGCAAAGATAATTACAATGAGCTTTGACAGTTCCTTGATGAATTGACCAGAGTTTTTTCTGAAAATTGAAATACACCTTGACAGGTTTGGTGAAATCAATTGTCTTTGAATCTTGAATTTTTTTCAGATTTTCAATCATTTTGGAGACTCAGTCTGTTGTGCTTTCTTTGAGTCAATCTTACTATACTATCGGCAGAAGTCAATACGCTTCGCGACTTTAGTTTGTCAGAATAAGAGAATAGTTGTAAGTTGTTGTGTAGTAAGGACTTATAGCGAAAGCCAGCCGTGTCGTCACAACCTCTTATACCACAACAGTTTACGTCTAACGACGCGAACATAAAACAAAAAAGCAGTAGTGAACCGTCGCCCACTACTGCCGAAATATAATAATAACAGGCGACCAGTCTATCACAATGGTCATCAAACCCATATTGAGTAAGTGTGTTTACACGCCTGTCGGATTGTTTAGGCTCAATTCCGAAAATGAGTGGTCAAGTTTACGTTATATCCGAACGGTATTGATAAGGGTCAAGAACAAACCCGGACAAAAATGTTTATAGCCGACTTTTCCGATGTTGGCTGTCACTTTTTAGGTTGTGTCTGAAACCCGTTGTTATGGCACATTACGAAGCCGGATGATATTAGTTATATCCCAAAACCATAGCTCGTCGATAACGGGTAATCTATGAAAGTCCGACCTGTAAACCTACAGGTAAAGGGCGATAGTTTTGTTTTGAAAATAATCAGCGAATTGAGACTCCTATCCGCTGGCGTGTCTTTTGCATTTATTGTCAAGACTATCGAGACCCCAATATAGGATTTTCACCTATGTTTCCGGTGTGCTAACATTATTATGTTAGAAACTTCCGGTGTCCTAAATACTAGACGAATCGGGAATTGTCGGAGAATTATAGTCGCTCCGACCGGCGTGTTGACATTAGCCAACCGTTGAAGTACCATCGAGAGATTCAAGGAAAGCCTTGAGCTTGTCGTCGCTCATCTTGCTCGACTTGTGAGCACCTTGACCGCGAAGCGTCTTCGCATACGGGAACTGGATACCAACCTTTTCCAATTGAGCACGCAAAGCTGAAGCACGCGAAATCAGACTGGACGGATTCATGCCGAGCACTTCGGCGATTTCTTGATTGGTCTTACCTTGCTTCGCCAAAGAAGCATAAGTCATCTTGAACTTTTCATCGCTAACGCTCGGAGCACGCTTGACTTTCGCTTCGCCGGTGACATGAGTAAACGTAACATCGGACATTGTAGAAACCTTTCTGAAAGAGTGTTGTGTGGCTGACTTGCGTATTCTATCACAAGTTATCGGTTTGTCAACCACATTTTCTTGAATTTTGTTTTTCGTTTTGACTACCGCAGTCTCGTGGCCTTTGTTACTGCGTTGCGTCTGATGGAACAAGTATACTATATCTATCGGCGATTGCAATACCGATTCTTCATCTTTTCTCGAAAATATCTGACTGCCTAGATAATGGTCAAAAATGCCTTGAATAGTAGCAGAAAGGAATATGTGGTCATCATAAACGCTGACAGCGTAAGGACTTATGGCGGACGGCCAGAGTTTTGCCATAACTTCTTTAGTGATAACGACTTAGGACTATCGCTCAAAATATAAACGAAAAAAGCTGGATTTTTCCAGCTTCATTATTTTGGTGTGGCGACAATTGTTCTGAAACAATCAGACTGTTGGTTATACCCAACCATCAACCACTTCCCTTACGTTTGCTTGCCGACGCAGTTAGGTCTGCGAACGTTCGGGCCGTTTATATGATTATGATAGAAACCTAATTACCACAATCATATAAACTTCTATTGTATTTTACTTCGGCAGAATCACAGTCAATTTCATTTTCTTGACACTGAGAGTTCGGAAGTTGCCGCGTCCAATATCTTCAATTGTGACAAACGGACCATTTTCCTTCGTGACTCCGCAATTCACGATATGACCAGCACGGGCGATACCGTGATAAGAGCAGATAATCTCGCGACCAACAGCATTACCGCTTTTCACCAAAGAATTGAGACCGACAGAGAACTTGTTTCGAGACTTGAGCATTAGATTTCTTTCCTTTTGCTGTTTTGAGAATTTGTAACCAAGACCAACACAGTTTAGGTTATTTGCGAATCTTGGCATTGCGAACAATATCGGCGACTTCGCGATTGTCTGTCATTTTTTCAGACAAAAACCAATGCGGTTTGTGAAGCATTCCCCAAATAAACATATCATAACCGTTTTTGAATTCAATTTGCTGACCATTGACAACTAGATACAACATCAATCACCTTCTTCTTTCTCTGGTTCAATTTCCCAATCGAATGCTTCGCAGTCGTCGTCTGACGGTGCTTTTTGTGCTTCCAATTCTTGTTCCCTCAAATAATCAGGCCAAAACTCAATTACTTCAGGAAAACTGTAGTCATTCATCGACAATCTCCAATTGAAAGTTTGGTTCAGTCAGGTCATATTGTAGCAGTGTTTTGAGGTTTGTCAAGTGTTGTTCGTGGATTTTGACGACTTCTGGCGACATTGCTTCCATACGTGCAGAGTTACGGGCTAAAAGCATTTGAATACTTCGAGCGGCGTCTAACAGGATTTGTCGGTGTGTTTGTGTCATTCTTGTCCTTCAAACAAGTATACTCTATTTATCGTCCAAGTCAAGCCAAATTCTTTAGTGATTTTCAAATTATTCGCTTGCTCTGCATGGCGCGTGTCAAGGTTTTGATTTGTTCAGGTATCACACTATTCAATCATTTTGAGTAGAATAACGTAAATCATTATAATGTAAGGAGTTATGTCGATTTGCCAGCCCGCCGCACGTAAATCCTTATCGTTCAAGGACTTGCGGCGGTTTCGTAGTGAACTAACAACCATCACATTGTCAATTCAACCAAGGCGTTGATGAAGAAATTGGTGAACGGACGGTCATAATCACCCCTTTTAGTGATAATGTGTCCAAATTCATGGATAATTGTGTTCACCAAATCTTTTCGTAGGGCGGGTTGAAACAATCTTCCGCGAATATACACGATTTCGTTCACTATATCAGCTTGACCAAGAATCTGAGCAGCACCATCACTAATCACTTTGATTGTTGGCTGGCAATTGTCAGGAATAAATGCTGAGATTGACTTGCGAATTTGGGCAAACATTTTGGCTTCATTATCATTCATTGTCCGGCACGATTGCGATTCGTCAAGACTTTGAAACGTTTTGACGTGCGGGCTTTGAATACTCAAACCTTTCAAAACCACAGCAACATATCCCATAGATTGAACATCTCGGACGATATCGTTGACATTTGGGCAGATACAGTAGTTTTCTCCATAAACTTTCAACATTGCCTGATGAATCGTTTTCGCAACAACGTCGTGATGATGTTTGATTTCGATATTGAGACAATCAAGAAACTTTGTATCAGCTTGCAAAAATGCAACCCAAACATCGACATCAGTGCAGTATTGCATCATTCCTTCAAGAGTATAACGAGCGTATGCCAAGTCCATTACTCGACATTCATTGATTTGCACAGAACTATTATGCAGGTTGATTTTACAACCATCGAACTGACCGACAAAAACACTATTGCGATAAACATTACCATCACCAACCCACAAACCTTCTCCGTGTTTAGTGAAGTATTTATCGAGATTATCATAAACGTTTTTGAAATTATTGTATGGCAGAAAAACGCATGTATGTCCGGCGACTGTTTCAATTCCATCAGTCAATTCAACAGAATAGCTACCTTCATCAATTGCATTGCTATACAATTCTCGGAAGATAAACCAAGAGTCATTCCAGTCTTTGGAACCAAACGCCGTTGTCATCGGCGTTTTGATTTCTTTGCCAGTTTCGGAACGCAGAACAACCTTTTGAAATTCAACGTCTCGGAAATCTTTCCGTTCCGTCTTCACCGTATAGACTTTGTCATCGGTGGCGATTTTGACACTAATGTTTTCGCGACATGCTTGTGCCAATGCGAATTTAGTGCCAGAACCGAACATTCCAATCGGATTATCGCCCGTTTTGACTGACGCTCCGAGCATATTCAGAGCAGACTCAATATCAAACGAACCTGGATTGCTAATACGAAGCCATTTCATTGCGGAAAACCTTTCAGAGTGTGATGGGAAACTGATTGGAGTATTGTAGCAGATAAATCTGCGTTGTCAAGACAAATACTGGTCTACGTCCAGTGGCGTTTTTGACTTTCACCGCTTATCTTTGCTTGACGGGTGTATTATACATTATTTATCGTCATTTTCAATCCTAATCTTGAAGAAAAATAGCAGAATAAAGAAAGTAATTATAAGTCACTGGCATCAAAGGAGTTATGTAAAATTGCCGGGCTTTCGCCATAACCTCTTATTCCCAATGGAGAAACTGTCGAGAGTTACCTCTTGAATCAACCGAGAAAATACTATAACCAGTTTTCCATGTTTGGAAGTTAGCAAGAACAAAAGCAATAGAGTCCGGCAGACTATCAAACGTCTTTGTCGCCGACAACGCTTGTAGATAATGACGACTCCAAACCGGGTAACTAACTGTCCAATTCACGGATTTTTTCCTCTGCTATTTTGATTTTTGTTTTTGTGTTATGTAAACGATTCCGCTCACAATACGGACAACCGCCGTTAGGTCTGCAACTTCTGTCACATTGACCAGATTTGTAATATGGTTTGCGTTTATCTTTGCGGTTTGGGTATTGTTTATCGAATGACATAGATTTCTTTCTATCGAATGATATCGCCATCGCTTTTATAGTTATTCATCGAAATCAAATCTTCATCAACAGAATTACAACCAAAACTGTTATAGAGATAAGTTCCAACCAAACGACAACTAATACTCTCAACTCCCTTTTTGATATGTCGAAACGTGCTACCACTATCAATCAGGTCATCAAAAAACAAAACACGCTGACCATGTTGACCCTCGACATTGTGATTTGAGAATCTTGTCTCAGATGTTTTTCTAACAAGTACGATGTTTTTCTTTAGTTTGTGAGCAATGATTGGAACAACTAAAGCGGAGCTATATCCACTCACGGCAATAGCGTCAAAGTCTTTTGTCCACGTCTTCAGAATTTCAACAGCTTCTTTGACAAGCCGGTTGCGACTCTTTACCGTGAAAATAACCCGCTCATGTCTACAAGCTGTCAATTTTCTTGCCATCGCTAACGCTCCATGAAAATGTCGTTGACTTGGTTTTGAGCACGTATTTTACTCAATTCTCTACCTTTTGTCAAGAGTAATCCGAAGATTACGACCAAAATCCAACCGACCGCCAGAATGTTTGGAATCACGTTCTGATGATTTTCCTGAAACTTTTTGAGCCAAACCAACATAACTCGCCTCTTCAAAATGGCTGATTGATTGAGATTTCAACAGATTTTGGAAATCAGCGTATTCCAAATCGTCGTACAAGTCACAATCAAACTTAGACATTTGAGACTCCTTTAGAATTTGATTGCGGAAGTATATAGTATTTTATCGACGTTTTCAATGTCAAACTTGCGTTATTCTGGTATTTTTACCAGTTTGCTTGCTGGGAGTGACGTGTCGTAAGAGAACGGCTTAGCTTTGCTGGCACATATTCAATAATTCAGTAGTGTACGATAGTCTTGACATAAACTATTGATGTATAAGGACTTATGTTCAAAAACGCCCGCCTCGCCACAAATCCTTACTGCTAAAGAAGTTATGGCGAGTGTTTGGAATAAACTACCATCCGCGTTCGGCTAACTCAAGTTCAGTTGTATTGGGTTCAGTACGGTTCCATCATCGGATGATTGCGTGCCGCTATCCAAACTTCAAAATAGAATTGATGAAGATTCATTAGAATACCTCTTTCGTGACTGTTGCCCCAAATCA
>Ga0213919_1000957_pt1 | contig 11342 bp, 13 predicted proteins | sample McNCre317MG_FD_161056 | JGI IMG/M metagenome (GOLD analysis project Ga0213919, IMG submission 161056) | Freshwater microbial communities from McNutts Creek, Athens, Georgia, United States - 3-17 MG | ecosystem: Environmental > Aquatic > Freshwater > Creek | place: USA: Georgia | collected... | reverse complement strand
ACCTAACGCAGCACCTTTCCGCACCAGGCCAAGTTTAGGTGCAGTAGTATAGTCAACCTAGAATCAAAAAAAACACGCGCGGATTCAGCCGTTAACGAGGAGAACTCACTGACTATTTTTTTGAAGGAAACTAACAACAACATCTAGGGGAAGCGAGCAATCCCGCAACATAGAGTCTACTGACACAGCGCCACGAGTAGTTGGTAGGTCGCAACCCAAAGACTTTAACGCACTATAAATCACCTTAGCATTCAGACGCTTGATGGGGTATGTATCTCTGTAAAATTTAAGAGATTCAAAAGACAACTCTTCGGGCTCGGCTATCTCGGGCTCGGGTACGCGCTTGTCATACTTGGATTGCAATCTTGAAAATGCATCTGATAATTCGGCATCTCGCAGAATATCAGCGAGACATGCTCGTTTGTTACGATTTATAAATCTCATATATTATAGATGGCGACAGAATGGTCTCGCGGCAAATGGCCAAAAAAATATGAAGTAACCGTAAACGGCAAGAGAATCGCCTTCGGGGATCAGCGATACGAACAGTACAGAGACTCAAGCCCACTCGGCTTGTATAAAGATAAAGATCACAACGATAAGAAAAGGCAAGCTAACTACACACGCAGACATGCAAAAAATACAGGGATTGCCGCTAGGCTATCTAAACAATATCTATGGACTTAAGCTGACGATGAAAGCTGGCACGTCATCGTGTTGATCGTCCATTTCTTTTCGTAGAATACAATACAAATGACCTTCATACCAAAAGTCGTAGAAGGATTTTGGAACGCAACCTGAATAGAACGAGAAGCGCCATCCTCGCTAGGAGCACGACGGCGGAGATCGGTATAGTAAAACCGATGATTCTGTTCCCAAAGAGTTTGGCTAAGAAGACCCGACGATTGTTGATCTACAATGCCATCAGCAAGACCGGTCCGCGACACTTCTTGATACCAAGCTTCGAAATCATACATAACATTATTTTGATAGATGGGTTTGTTAGCGCAATATACTTGCAGGTTGTTAAGCATCGCGAAAGGAGTCGAACCGCCCGGACAAATATCGAAAGGACTGATTTCGGGACTATCACAGAAAGTAGTTTGACCACCAAGACGCTGATGCATAGGGAGCATTAAGACACCAGTCGGATTTTGAACACCCGAGGTTAAAGTAACATTTACAGATTGGTTAGCGCCGACCGTGATGGGTACGACAATCTTCTCTTGACTCGTGAAGAATTTATTAGGTTGACTGAGGGCTAGGTCAGTTTTGGGATTGCTTACATAATACGGGCAAAGTAGACGAGCGTTAGAGATGACGGGGCCACACGAACTTACGTTGTTAGCATCAGCATTTACGTTAGCTGTAATAATTAAAGTGTTAGAGTTGCCGATAGAAGCGGCGGAGATTAAAGAATGGTTAATCATGATGGGGCACGAACGACCCGTAATGGGCACAACCGAATAAGATGTAATAGCGCCAGCTCCATCCGAAGTAGCCGTGATGCGAGTGCTGTTAAACGAGATATAAACGTAACCTTTAAGATTTTTAACAAGAGGAAAGTCAGCAACGCTAGCGATATCCTTGAGGCGGACCGTGGCAAGATAACACTGTTCCATAATACGAGCGCCAGCAACCCCAAAACCACCCAAGTTAGCAGCATTGTGGCGACCCGCCGTTTTCATAACACCATCGGTTAAAATCGCACGTTGGAGAGTGGCAGCTCCCGCCGAAACATTTGAGACGACAGATTGTCTAGACAGTAAAGCTTTGTTAGCTAGAGTAGTCTCGTAAGCATTAAAGCCAAGGAGCGTAGTCGATACAGTGGAAGCTACGGCATCGTTAAGACCGGGTTGTGCTGCGCCATCCGCCGTGCAATCGTCAATGGTTAAGCCGATAGATTTCCCATACTTTACACTGGTATCCGAATCCCATTCAGAAAGAATCTTGAAAGTAGCCGAAACGTTCTCGTAACTTTGCATGCTTTGTAGCGTTTGGCCGTTTACGATAACCTGGCAACCATCAATAAAATGATTGAATGAGTTCTTAAGTGTAACAACGTCAATGGGGAAAGCTGCCGTATTAGCTTGGGAGCCTAATTCAACTAAAACTTTGACGGGGAATTCAATCACAGCTTCCGAAAGCGAAACATACTGCGACTGACTTGATAGAGTCGAAAGATCGAATTGCATCATACCCGATTGGAACGAGCCGTTCGAAGAAGTGGTATCCGTGATAAACGTATAATTCTTGTCAGCAAAAAGAACGTCGGCTGACGATTCGCGCGTGTCGGTCACGGCGTTATAGAAAACGGTTTGGTCGCCCTCGGAAGACATTCTTAGTAATATACTATGACGTTAGAAACTCGTCTACGAAAATTAATTAAAAATCCTACCTCCGAAAGAGATCTCGACAAGCTTGCGACTGACATGGGAATCAAAATTACAACCGGCCGACTCAAAGATATTAATTCGCTAGGTGGCAATCTTCTCGTTCTAAATTTAGACGACTACGGAAATGGCAATCATTGGATTGCTCACAACCGTGAAAAAAATATGAGCATGGACTCATACGCTTTTCTAGATGCCAGACTCGGAAGCTATAATAAACAAATTCAATCTCTTGATGCTAAAATGTGTGGGCCGCTTTCAGTTTTGTGGCTGTACTACACTGATAAATTCGAAGATGGGAACGATAGATTCTATAAGCTGTTCAAAGATGTGTACAAGGGCTAGCTCAGTATACTTTAATCAAGTATAACCCCTTTTGTTTTTTTTGAAAACTAGGCAAGGGGGTAGCTTAGAAAAATGTTCAAAAATGTTAGCTTCCCGGCTGGCAGCTCAGTATACTTTAATCAAGTATAATCCCTAAGGTCTTTTTTGAAAACTGGGCAAGGGGGTAGCTTGGAAAAATGTTCAAAAATGAGATCGGGATGAGTATACTTTAATCAAGTATAACCTAAAGATATAAGCCCGAAGCCTTAAGATTCCGCCGAATACGAGCGGGTTTCTTAGCACCAACGCCCGTCAAACCTTTCGCGAGGCCACGAGCAGCACCTGCAATCTCGGGACCCAAAACAGGAGTTGCTAATTGCTGGCCAACATCAAGGATAGCACTACCAAGGCCCGAGTCTTTGAGGAATCGACCGGCAGATTTTAAACCCGACCAAATAGAATCAAAGATACCCGCGCCCGTTAGCTCAAGGTCACCCGGTAAGAGACCATGAAATTCTGCGGTTTGCATTATCTCGCCCGGCGACAAAACAAGGTTGATCGAAGTCTTTGCTTTACTAACTTTAGCAAAATTGCTAGGATGAAGCATCACGGTAGAGCCCGTTCCCAAATCAGCTTTTACAACGCGGATGGTTTTACCCTGCAGAGCTTTCTTTTGTTGCTCGCGCGAAAGCCGCATTTTAAATTGCATGTACGGCATGGCTATTTTAGTCAGCAGATTTTTTGCGGAAATTTAATTTAATCACCATGTTCGGGTCAATAATCTGAAGCGGGTTGCCGAACTGATCAAAGAACGAAACAGTCAACTGCGAATGCATGCCCTCACACGGGACATACGATTCTACGGAAGGCGACGCATCGATAAGCTCGCCGATTGATTTACCGCCGTTTGTGAAAACATGGAGAAGATTACTATTCCGACTAAAAGGATTGTAGAGACAACTAAGCCGCATCTGAACGCTGCTAATAGGATTGACGTTCGGCACGAAATCGGATACCTTAGTGTAAATCCCCACATTTGTTGGCGTCGGCGGGTACGTCCCCACATTGAAGCCGATTATATTTCTGAAATCATTTGTTCCAAGAATGCCAAATTGGTAATGTTGATTTGCGCTTGCGGGAAAAGTCATGCCCGGACTCGTATAACCCGCCGGCAGACTTGTGGGCATCGGATATGTAATCAACTGCACTTGATAACTAGTTGGCGACAATTCAAAAGCGGCGTAGTATAAATTCTCTTGCGTCGCAGTGTTAACCAAATAATAATTGCCGGCAATCAGTCTGTATTGTAAGTAATTGTTAAGGTCGCTAATATTGTATGCGCCATCGGGAATAGTAATCGTCAGAGAATCCGTTCCGCCATTTCGTGGGATCTGTAGCGTAAACGAATTGTTCTTGAGCGGGAAAGCGTTGATGTTATACCAACTGTAGTAAATATTCAAAGCGCCGACGCTGCATTCAAAAGAACTTAAGTCAATACTGGTTGGCAGGTCAACGCGGAGAGTATTAGCCGAAACTACATTCTGACTATTTAGAATTACCGGAAACGACATGCTATATAATATACCGATGCTAAACTTCTATGAATTTATCAAGAATAAGTCAACCCATAATCCAGGATACGATACTCATAAGATTGCATTGCCGTTTCGAATGCTCGTTTGCTGCCAGTCCGGTGCTGGCAAAAGCAATTTTGTCTTGAATCTTATCCGGCTGATGGATCGAACGTTCACTGAAATTATCATCGTGACGAAAGCTGAAGAAACTTTATACAATCATCTCATCGAAAAAGTTCAAGGCGTCAAAATATATTACTATCATGAGGATGGCATTCCGCAGCTTCAGTCGAGCGACACAAACAAGCTAATTGTGTTTGACGACTTAGTGACAATCAAGGATAAAGCTATCGACGAACTATTTATACGCGGGCGCAAGATGAATTACTCAAGCATCTATATCAGCCAGTCGTATTTCATGACTCCCAAGCTCATCAGGCAAAATATTTCATACTTGGCTTTGGGCCGGGGCATATCGGCTAGCGACATAAATCTAATCTTGCGAGAGTATTCTGTAAGCATTCCGATTGAGCAACTAAAAAAATTGTACCATGACATCACGGCTGAGCGCATGAGCTTCATGCTGTTTGACTTCGACAATCTAAATATCAGGAAGAACTTCTTAGACATCGTATGGTCGAGAGAGTTGCCTGCTCAATCTGTTTAAATCTGATAGCTTGAAATCTATGCCGTACTGTGAAGACCAGAGAACTGCAATACAGTAGTATCCCGTGTATCTACATTCGAGATGTTTGTATTGTTCGTTAGCGTTGCAAGAAATTCTATCTATGTAGTTCTCTATCAGCCAGTCGTATATTAGGTCGCAAGGCGGAGCTGTTGACCTCGGATTTAGATAGTCAACGGTGTCGCCGATATTTATACAAACCCACGTTCCGTAAATCTTAATTATGTAACCGCCCTGATAAGCTTCATGTCCACTGAGATCTTCAACATCTCCGCAAAAATTGAGATCGATATCAAGATGGTCGCAGATAGCTCTTATCTGAATTGCATCCATATATTAAGCTACTTTTTTTTGTCATCAAGTCTGGCAACTAGAGCAGCTATTTCTTCTTGTAAGTTTTCAATCAAGTCAAACGCACTAGCTAAGCCACTGTGCAAAACGGGAACAGCCGCCTGGTAACTTACGTTAAAACGCTGCCCCTTGGGGCTTACAAACTTACGTTCACCAATAATCTCAACTTCTTCTTCAAGGTTATCGTCGGGCCCCAAACTAACTAATTCGGGAAACTTATCATGCTGGAGTATACTTTGTGCAATGTAGCCTATGCTGCGTTTCTTATCCTTGTCACTGCGCCAATTAAAACTGACGGGTTTGACGTTTCTAATAAAGTCGATAGCATCCTCTTCTGGCAAATCTTCGATGTTTTCTTTTAGGCGGCGATCACTGAAAGCATTGACCTCACTACACCAAAGTCTGTGCTGTAGGAAACAAGTGACGGGAACAGAACCCGTACCAGTGCCCGAGCCTGCGCCAGATGCGTTCAACCATCCATAGGCTCCTCCGAACGACGTTGTAAAATTACCAGAAACGCTTAAGGGGTAAATAGGATTACCCGGGTTGCTTCCGATTTGGACAAAAGAGTTCGTGCCGTTGACATACATGGTATTGTTAATCTTTAGGTCTTTCCAAAGTGAGTTCGTATAGTCCCAACAGAACAGTTCTGCAAAACTAGCATTAGCCATATGACAAGCCAAGCCGATGCCCGTGCGGCCGGCTCCGCTGAAACTAGTGTTCTGTACAAAGAACCCCTTGGGCATAATAACATTTTCTGTTGTGGTTACAACGCCCGCCGATGATAAAGTCATTCGTAAAGTATTAATGGGGCTTGCATCTGTCGCCCCAGAATACCAAGTAAAACCTCCGTTTGAACTACTTTGAAGCATCGTATTGTTCGCACTGAGGCCATAAAAAGCAGTTCCGCTATTGTATATACCGAAAGTTTTATTAGAGATTGAATCCCCGAGATCAAGTCTCGATCTGGCCGAGCTCGTATTCCCAAGTACGTCTAATCGTAAACCATTTGCGTCAAGGTTCGCACTAATGCCGCTGACAGTTCGTAAAATACCCGTAGCTGTTTCTTCAAAAAATGATGTTTGAACCCCATTGCGGAGTGTTAAGTGCGACCCCGACGTATCTACAACAAACTGTCCAAAATGCTGACTGTTTCCCGTTGCACAATTTTGGACAAATCTATAAGAACCATTACTGTATCTGTAATAAGTGCCGGGGAAGCTGCCCGTCGCATCGGATCTGACACCGATTTCAAGAGTGTTAGCCGGGGCTGTCATTAAAATAGTAGCTCTTCCGTTTCCGTCCGTTGTGTTTAGAGTTAAACAGTCGCCCGTATTTCTGGCGACTTTAATAGCATCAAGTGATCCGGCCGAATTATAAACCAGAGCACGCGACGCTTGAGTTGTGCCGGGGACTACGTCGAGCATGTAAAGATTCTTGCCTGCGATTTTTGTTAAGTACAATCTGTCAGCTTCAGATTTAGAGATTAAACCTGACGACGAAAAAGCTCGCGAATTAAATATGGCTGTATTGAATGCGGGAGTCAGGTCTTCCATCTATTCTAGTTCGAAGAAAGTTTACTCGTGTCGATATATTTTGGTTTTTGTTTTTTGAGCTTGACAGCCATGTGCGGCTTCTTTTTTTGAACAACTTCGGAAATCGTCTTCACTAAGATTTTCTCGTTAGCACTGTTTGCTCCCGGCAATTCTTGAGCTTCATCGCTGGCGGGAATGCCACGCCCACGTAACTTCTTCTTGTATACGAGTTCGTAGGTCATTATACTTTAGATGATAGAAGTTTATGCTGACTCGGTCTAGTATGCTGACGTCTAGAGCTAGCTTGCATTTGCCAATGATGTCATTTATGGCATCGTAGCAATCATGCGTCGTCGCGATCAAATCGCTCAAGTATTCTATGAAGTAATTCTGTTGGAGATGAGCTAGCGCTATCAATTCTGAGTCACTCATATCGTCTAACACATTGTTTAGGGCTGATTCAACGCCCTCATGTGTGCCGATATCGCTATGCAATCTGCGCCAGAGTATGAAAGCTTTCTTTGAAGGTCTCATATATATCACCACATATTGTAAGTCATGGCTTTGAGCATCTTACTCTTGACCACATCATCGGTAGAAGAGTTCTCGATAGCTTGCCGGAGTCGTTTGAATTTGTTATTGTGCTCTTCGTATTGGCGATCCATATCTGCTCTGAGGTTTTTCAGCTCAGCTACTAACTCTTCGGGGTCCTCTTTGAAGATCTCGAACACGATGCTCAAGCGGGCTTTTAGATAGTTCTGCATTCTGCTTAAGTCGGCGCAGCATTCTTGTATGACGTCGATCCAATTTGACATCTATATTTAGCACCAAAAAGCTTACCAATTCGTATTTTTCTTGAGTGGTTTGAACGCATGATTTGGCAAACAGAGCTATATGGCGCGAGTTATAATGTTCCGATCGGATTTCTTGAGATTCTAGATCAATATGCACGAATGGTGGGTCAGCCCGCGATGCTTTTGCTATGATGTGCTCGCGAACTGTTCAACTTTTATGGCGAGGCTCCAAATTCTTGACTTTTTTGGGTCAAATTCTTGCCTAGTTTAAACACATGATTCGGCAAACAAGGCTATATGGCACGAGTTACTCGACCACTTTTCAAAAGTATGCAAAAACACTCTGAAAGCTTGCCGGGTTCGAACTACTATCTCAGATTTAGCTCTTTCTTGAATTCTTGTGCGTGCAGCTCTTCGTGGAAAACACCTGACCTAAAAGTCATCTTTGTGATTTAGAGCTCGTAACTATTCTTTGCTAGCTTGCATTCAAAGTTACTCAAAAAGGTGGTGTTTTTTTGGCAAAAAACTATTGGGAAATCTCGCGGGGCTATCTGTCGGCCTGACCCATAAAATATTTTCCAAAAGTTTTTCAAGAAAGGTGCACCTTTTACTCAACTCTCTCTTTTTTTCAAAGGAAGAGGAGAACTAAAGAATATCCCGCGAGTTAGAGGGTACCTAACGCAGCACCTTTTCAGTGACGGTTGAGCTCGGGTGCTGTAGAAATGTATACTAAATGTATACTAAAGAAATAGTATACAGCGTCGGCTGAGTAATGTTAACACAAGAGACTTTAGACAAATACGGCATCTCCCAAGAGCGGGCTGATGAGATTCTAGCTTGCCGTCGCGAGTTTAACAAAATGTACAACTTCCAACAGAACTATGGTCGCCGAACGGTTCAATGCGATTGCGGCAACATCTTGCAAGCTAAACACCTTAAAATTCACAAAGAGAGACATTGCTCGCTAAACAAATCAAATTAAACACATATAAACACCATTGTATACTATCGTAATGTCATTAATTGCTCGCTGCTTCGATAAAAACTATATTTTGGTGGATTCGCCAAGCATTATTAGTGACCGCCAGTTCACTGAGATCTTTGATGAATACAAGTTAGCCACCCTTTTGGAAGATCCCGCTAAATTAAAAGCGTTTCGCCGTAGTAACGCTCGCGACCAAGTGCCCCTCGAGAAATACCTTAAGCAATTTTACCAACTTCGAGCTGGTGACTTAACTTGTAACAAAGCTGTGTTTAAGTATGCTCGCAATGAAATCATTAAGACCCGCATGCAATCTAACAGAAGCTCGATGCAAGGCATGCTTCGTGAGGCTCGACATTTTATTGCCCACGGTCTTTACACCGACGTCGATATGAGTAATGCTCACCCGCGAATTATCTTACAACTATGTGATGAGCTCAAGATTAAGTGTAAAGCTCTCAAGCAATATGTAAGCGATCGCCAGCAGATCTTCGCTGACTGGATGGCATTAGATCCCAGCCTGACTCGTGACGATTGTAAAGTTGCTTTCATCAAGATTCTGTATGGGAGCAAGGACGCTCCAGCCAAGAAGACTCCCTTCGTGAAAGCCTTCATCAAAGAAGTCCCCGAGATTGCAAACAAGATCATGGCCAAGTTCCCCGAGTATTTTGCGGCAGCCACAGCTATCCGTCTTGCCAAAAATGAAAATAAGTTTACAACCTCAAGGCGGCAGCTCTTAGCAACTTATGTCAAACTTTTGAAGCTTCACTTCTTGAAGAAATGTTCGCAATTCTTTGCGAGAACACTAACATCGTAGACAGCTCCAAGACTATTTTAGCTTTCGATGGGATGATGATCGCAAATGATTGCTGGGATGAAGATTTCACTCCCGAGAAATTCATTGAGTTATGTCACGAGCGCATCAACCTGCCTTGCTTTTCGTTAGAGCTCAAAGATATGAGCGTCATGCATGACAAGCTCGTTAACTTGTACAAATACAAGGGGCCCGATGAGGATATCGTGTATCGAGTTCTCGTCAAGGATCGCAATGACATGCTTAACAAATATCGCAATCAAAAAAGAGAAGGGTTCACCCATGAGCCGCAAACGTATGTTCGTGATTTCTTAGAAGAGCTTCGTCTGATGGGCACGTTTGATGATAGCGAACTTCTAGAAGCTTACCTATCTGCGAATATCAACAAGTACTTTGCTCGGTTAACTCTCCATCCGGGTATGTACGCTTGTAATATCTCCAAGGACGAGACTCCCATGCAAATGATTCCCGACCAGAATGTAAGCTACTATTTCAAGAAGTTGAACTCAGTGATGTTTGAGCGCAAGAGCTTAGCAGCTTACATCAAAGGATCAAACGTCCTTAATAACATCAAATTGTATAATGCGGCGAGATTGCATCCGTTCACAACGGGCAAAGATCCCACGCCTTCTGGAACGCTTAACACGTGGACGGGATTTGCAGGTCAACTGATTGAACCCGTTCAGTGCGAAATCACAGATCTTTGGTTTGATCACATTAAAAATGTAATCTCGGCTGGCGATGAATCTATGTATGACTACATGCTGACGTGGCTAAATCACCTGTTTACAAAACCCAACAAAGTTACTAGACGCTGTATCGTATTATATTCCGAACAACAGCAAATCGGTAAGGGTTTGATGTCACAGCTTTTGGGAGCTATCATTGGCCACAAATATTACATCCAGCATGATGGATTAGAGTTCCTCAAGTCTAACTTCAACGGCGAAGTCGAAGGTAAGATTTTGAATGTTTGCGAAGAGCTAGCTGCTTTAGCCAACGACAAGACTGTCAGCGACACTTTCAAGAGTCTGATTACGGACCCTATTGTTAACATCAAGAAGAAGCATCAGCAGCCGTATAATACGCAAAGTTACTTGAACTTTATGCTAATCTCGAACAACCTGCGAGGCGTAAATATCTCGCAAGAAGATGAGCGATTCTGCCTTTACCAGGTGAGCCCATGTCGCAAGGGAGATCATGATTACTTCAACAAATTACTAGAGTCTTTAGACAATCCAGCTGTTATCAACAACGTATACAGTCGAATTGTAAACTTCAAGCCCACACGCTCTGTTCTAGATCAGCCCCGCAGCGAAGTTTACTTCCAAGCTCAAGAGCGATCACTGTCTAGCACAGCTCGTTTCTTCAAAGAAGTTTCTGAAATTGGCGATGATGAGGATGATGAAACTTATATTGAGCTAGTCTCCCTATGTCAAAAAGCCCCCAAGGAAGAAGATACGGCCAGAATCGTCCGCAAGCCCTTCTACGACTGTTACGTTAAATGGGCTAAGAGTAACGGCTTCAAGGGCATTGTCAACAGTACGAACTTCGCTGATGAGCTTGAGAAAAGCAAATATGCAACGCAGCGTAAGATTGGCGGCAAGTACTTCGCGGATATCAAGAATCCTCGCTTGCTAGGCGGTTCAGTCGACCAGTTGACTCTGGAGTAAATTTATATTCAACATTTTGCGTGTGGTATATATAAAACAAAAGCAAAATAAAAATGCGTACATCTGACAAAATCGATTTCGGGAAGCACAAGGGAACCAGTTACTCCAAGCTGCCCGAGAATTATTTAACGTGGCTAGTCATGCAAAGCCCCGAACATGAATGGCTTCTTGAACATTACCCACTATGCGTTAAATGCGCAGTGATGCATTATGGTAA
>Ga0213919_1000956_pt1 | contig 11352 bp, 16 predicted proteins | sample McNCre317MG_FD_161056 | JGI IMG/M metagenome (GOLD analysis project Ga0213919, IMG submission 161056) | Freshwater microbial communities from McNutts Creek, Athens, Georgia, United States - 3-17 MG | ecosystem: Environmental > Aquatic > Freshwater > Creek | place: USA: Georgia | collected... | reverse complement strand
ATTTGGGAAACAAAGTCCTTTCGAAATAAAAAGGCGGGCGGGGGTTTCATGTCGGCGCGTCGCCGTCGGTCGGTGGCTGCTGTCGCTGCTGCTTTGCCTTCCATCGCTCAAATGCTGACTGCTTGCGCTCTTGCACAGCCTCCTTGGTGTGGTAGCCAGCATCGTTGTGTATCTTGTTGTGGCATGGTCGGCACAGGCTCATCAGCCCTGACAGCCCGCAACCGATGGCCAGCCGCCACATCTCCTCCTTCGTGGTTGCCGTCTCGATGGGTACGATGTGATGCACACACGTTGCGCTCCTGACGTATCCACGCTTGACTCCTTGCTTGCGTCCCTCCTCCTGGCACATCTCGCACAGCGGTTGCCGCTGGAGCTTCGCCTCACGCAGTTGCTTCCACTCCTTCGAGTTGTATATATCCTGCTTGTCTCGCTGCTGCTGTATGTCGCGGCATCGCCACGCTAACCTCTTGCTCATGGCTCTACTCCAAAAGGTTTCCAATCGGGCATGTCGGTTGGTGGCTCTTCCTGTTGACGGTGCTCGCCCTCCCAATCCTTTGCCTCCATGTCGGCTGTCTCACGGTCCACATCCTCGAAGATGATGGACTGCTGCTTGGCAATGCTGTCTGGTGTGTGATGGTGCACGCGCTTGTACTTCTTAGCCCATTCTATATGCTTGCCGTAGTCGTGGTAATCTCCAATCCCTGGCATCTCGGCAGCATCCATTTCGTCGAGGTGCTTAATGAGTTGCGCATCGCACATCATGGTGAGCGTTTCGCGCAACGATTCCGTTTCGTGCACCACACCCATCTGCCTGAGCTCCTTGTAAAGTCCGCGCATTGAGACCTCGGCCACGCGCTCCAAGATGTCATCGACACACAGCGTCATGGTCGGTGTCTCGCCCGGTAGGAACGGCTTGTCTATCATCACGAGGCCGAAGCCCTGACGCGGCTGCTTGCCGTCGTGCTGCTGTAGTACGAGGATCACCTGTGCCACGTCCATCGTCGCCGTCGGGTTGCTGAATGCAAAAGCCTTGTTCCAGTCGGCATCCATCTTAAGCATGTTCAGAAGGGTTTGCATCTGCGGCGGCACTGGTCCGTTGACCTTGGCCGTTTCTACGATGAACTGAATGACGAGCTGAAGCAGACCATAAATGTCGGTACCTCGCGCTCGGCAGATAATGTTCAGCAGGTCGGCCACCCACACGGGCACCTTGGTCGATACGTTGCGCACGCCAGCGTTCTCCTGACTTTGTTGTTCTTTAATCATGTCGGTTCTATTGTTAGGTTCATATTGTCTATGAGTTTGCCCATCGCTGGCACTTGCGCACGCACCTCGTCGATGGTCTTTGGTGATGGCGGTGCTTGATTGATCATTCGCACCACCACATCGGCGATGTCGGCCTTGGGTCCGTCCTCCTCGCGCCACCACTTGGTGACTGGCTCTGCATCCACGCTGATGTGCGGGTAGTAGAGTCCGTCGGCCCGCTGCTGCCATTGCTTCACGCCGTCTCGGTCGGGATAGAGGATAATTTGTCGCTTCTGGTCGATGAGTGGCTTCAGTCGCTCGCGGGTGATGTTGCTCGCGCCGCAGCAGGCCAGCCACACCTGACGCTCATGGTTGCCGTAGGAGATGGCCATCAGCAGGGCGGTCTTCTCGCTCTCAACGAGCTTGACGGCAGCGTTGGGGTATCGCTTCAATAGGTGCTCTCCGAAGAGGCATAGGCGTGCTTGCTGTCGGTCGGGGTCGTAGAGATGTGGGTAGGGATAGGGCGGGGTGTTCACCATCTCGCGGGTCTCGGGGTCGTAGTGTCTGGAGAGCATAGCGTGGAACCAGTCTTGCGGGTAGTCGCGCTTCTCTTTGACTCGGTGGCCGCTGGGGTGATATTTCATATAATGCGCCGTGCGCACGTTGCCGTCGGCATCAATCAGCCAGAAGACGGTGAACTCGTGACGGCCTTGCACCTGTGAGTGTCCCACGCAGTAGTCGTGCAATACCTTCGGAATGCGTGCCCGTTGTTCGTTGCCCCACTGAATGCCTCCGTTGATCCACTCCACGAGGTTGTCTCCCTGGGTGTTCATACGCTTGGCCACCATAGAGCGGGGCAGGGTGAGTGTTGGCAGTGGTGGCGACGGCTCGCGTGGTGGCGGTGGTGTCCAATCGACTGGCACATCATCCACCTCGATGTTGTACTTCTTGCCAAGCCACCGGATAGCGTCCGGAAACGACTTGTGGTCGTACTCCATCAGGAACTTCACGGCATCGCCCTTGGCCTCGCACACGAAGCAGCGGTAGGTGTTGCCGTGGTGCTCGGGCTTGATGGTCGATGGCCTGACGATGAAGTTGCCGTCGTGGTGATCGTCATGGAAGGGACAGCGGCAGGTCATGTTCACGCCCGTCTTGCGGAGGGTTAGGAATTCGCCTACGACCTCCTCAATCTTCGCCGTGTCGATGACGTGCTGGATGATGTCTTCTCGTATCTTTGGCATAGGTCTTAACTTTGGTTATAATTCGGCACATAATGTAAAGCCAAACGCGTGCGCTCGTGCGCGTCGCGCGTGTGTGGACGCTTGCCCCTTGCACCGCCCGCCCTCCAAGCGGGCAGGGTGCATGGTGCATGCGGACCACGCGAGCCCGTGAGTTAAACCTTGGTTCAACTCTCCTACCCCTTTAGGGGTAGAGTGTCGTTGGTTTAACTCAGAAGGGCATGTCTTCAGGAGGCTGGAGCATCGGGTGCCCACCGCTCTTCATTGTGCTCTCTTCCAGATAACCCATGTTGAGAGCTGCCTGAAGGTCGGCCTGCTGTTTGCCGTCGTTCTTTTGTCCGCCAATCTCGCCGAATACTGACTTCTTGATCTGAACGCGGCTCATGGGCCACTGATATTGGTCTTTGGCCTGCTCTATCCATTCACGGATGAGTTTGGGATCGTCGCACGATGGCTGTTCCTTCGACTTGCTCGACAGGTTAGTGCCAGAGGTGATGATTCGCGGTACACCAAGGTTACCAGCATCGTCATTCACGATGAATTTCCAGTCGTCCATGTCCTTGTCGCGGGCATCGCACTGCTTCACCGTGAAGGTCACGCCGTCGGCGGTCTTGTTCTTGATGCTAACCAAGGTGTCACTCACCTTGTTGCCCAGTTCAGAACCTACCCAACCGCGCATCTTGCCTTCATCGTCGGCATCCTTGCGGCTTGGGTTCTGGTGGAGTGCCAGCCATATCGACATGTTTCGCTCTTCAGCCAACGAGCCAAAGTTGTCAAGAATGGTCGTGGCCGTTTCCTCGTCGTTAATCGAGGCTATCAGGTCGCGCAGACCATCCACAAACACCACATCTGGCTGTATGGCATCAATGGCCATGCGGATGAGGTCGTAGCGTTGCTGATATACCTTCTTCTGCTCGTCCTTTGGCATGTTCTTCAGCCACAGCACGGCAAAGCGGTCGTTGGGCATCTTCATGTCCCAGTCGCACAGCCAATGCACGCGCCTCAGTACCTTGGCACTCGACAGCTTCTCCATCTCAGTGTCGCAGTAGAGCACCTTTGGTAGGTGGCCCAGATACTCGATGGTTCGCTCGGGCACCTTCAGTCCTGGCAGGTATTGCTGTGTCTTCTCGCCCGTGCCGAGTATCGCGGCCATGAGCTGAGTCAGCACGAACGACTTACCGTTCTTCTTCTGACCCGTGATGGCCGCAAGACCGCCAACCTTCGAAAACGGCACGCCGTTGTACTCCAATATGGTGTACGGTTCGGGGTAGTCCTCGCGGGGGTCCAGCAGGTAAGGCCGCAGCATGTCCCATCGTATCTGCTCGGGGCTCCGTGTCTCGGGAATGTTTGTTGTTTCGTTCATAGTTCCTTAAATAACAATGCGTTTGAAGTCGCGCTTCTTCACGTCAAACATGTTCATCATCGACGGCATCGTGGTGAGCCAGTTGATGACTTGTTTGGTCTTCAGTTCGTCATCGCCCACGCGGTCGGCAATCAGTCGGATGATGTTGTACCACCAATCGCAGTCCTCGGCAAATTCGTTCACCTGTTCGTGCTGATACAAGCCCATGCAACAGCGACGGGCGCATTTCTGCGTGTCCTGAAGGATTTTCGCCAACTGCTTGAAGTACATCTTATCCTGCCGCTCGAATGTCGCGCCAAAAGGCCTTAAAATGCCCTCAGCATCCATCACCAACGTCTCGCACACGTCAGCCAGGCAATGGGCTATATTCAAACACAGCGTGGCTTTCTCCACTCGTTTGTGAAGTTCCTCTCTTGTCAGCCCAGTCTTTGTCATCATGTCGCAACGGTCAATCACTTCATCAAGCTCGTCGCGTGGTCTCTCTTCTTCGTTCATAAGCATCTCTCTCGCTAAATGAAGAGTGACACCCCGTAGGATGCCACTCGCTGAAATATTCGTGATTAGAATGGTACGTCATCAGCCTGCTCGTTTGCGGGCGCACTTGGCGCGTTTTGTTGTGGTTGTGGTGTATTAGTCGCAGGAGCAGCAGAAACGCCGCCAGCGGGCTGCTGTGGGGCTGCTGTGGAATCCATCGGCTTTCCAATGAGCGTGAAGTTGTTCATCTGAACATCATTGAACACGCGGCCATCGTATTCCCTCGTTTTATGACGGAAGCCAATCTTTGCCACGGCTCCAACTGCCAACTGCTCCATGATCTTCTCGTCCCATGTCTCCAGATACACCTTGTCGTGCCAAGGGTCGGTGTCGTGTTCTTTAAACTCGAATACGAAGCCCTGAGTCTTCCATTCATTACCTGTTCGCTGTGATGTGCCTGTTCTTGGATTGCACACCTTGATAATTTGTCCTTCAAATTCCATTTTTACTTTGATTTATCGGTTTGTTGTTTTCTTTTGTTTTTTACATAAGCCTCGAAGTCGCCTGAATCGCGCACCTTGTCGGCCATCTTTCGGAATGATTTCAGTTCGTGTCGCTGATAGGGGGTGAGCGTCTTGTCGGTGTAGAACGTCCGATAGGTGGTAACATAACCGTCGCCCACCCTGACGAAGTGACCGCGAAGCCATGAGCCAGGCAATCGGCATACCATCTGTTCGTGCTTCTCACCCTTGCGCGGCTCGCGGTGATCCATCATCGAGTTCACCAGATTCTCGCAGAAGTTGCGAATCACCTTCAGTCGGTCGGTCATGTCAACGCCCAACCGCTCGTGCATCCTCAGGAATACGTGGGGTGTGTATATCGTGATACCGTTCATCTGAGCATCCTCTTCCATAACCAGCGTCGTTGGACACATCACACACATGTATTGCTCGGTCAGCTGATAGCACACACGATAGGTGGCTGGCTCCATGCCGTCACGTCCCATCCGCACCTCGTCCCACATCATCCAGTGGTTGCCCGTCTTTGGCGAGTCATAGAAAAGTATCTCCGACCGCTTCTGCTCTGCACCTGCCCACAGCCCATACACCATCTTCTGGAAGTTCCTCACCCTGCCCTCCTCGCCTCCGCTCTTGCGGTTCAGCCAGTATGTTGCGCGGTCTAAGTCCTGCCAGAACTCCTTTGCAATCTGCTCGGGAGTCATTAAGTGGGTAATCATCGGTTCTTATGTTTTCGGAATGCTTTTTTCACCCTGTTCCTTGATAGTTCCTCGAAGGCGTATCGCTGACGCATGTCGTTCAGTTCCTTCTCGGTCTCGTCGAGCGTCTTCTGTACGGCATACAGTTCGCGACGGATGCGGTTCTCATTCTCTCGCGCCTGCTGGCGGTCGGTCATCAGCGTGGCATTGGCGTTGATAGACTCTCCAACAGTTGGCCACAGTGCAGCGGCTTGCATCAGGTTGTTGGCGAAGTCAATCTCTGCCTCCTCAGCAATTCCGAGGCCGAGGTGGTAGAAGATGCCGGCCATCAGCGATGTCTCGTCGAAATACATGTAACTCTTTTTGTCAATGTCGAGTGAATAGCCGTTGGGATGTGTTCTTACCTCTATGTGCTTCTTTTTCTCTTTCATAGTTCCTTGCTTTTAGTTGTGAGCTTTATATTCGTAAGGCTCACCATTGATGCTGGTGATGTCTTTCTCGTAGATGCCTCCTTGCGGGTAAGGTTTCTGAACCTTTGCAGGCAGACCGCGCATCGTCAGTTGAGTGCCGAAGAATTTTAGCATCGGATAGTCGAAGGCCGACAACTTCCTGTATTGCACCTTCATCACCTTGGTAATGCCTTTCACTTGCGCCCAGATGATGTCGCCTGTCTGAATGGTAGAGTTCTGAGTGGCAAAATTCATCTTCAATCGCTCAATGCTTCTGTCGTGTTTGTTCTTCAGAAACTCGGCTTCATTATAGAGGTTCGTCAGTTCCTTCTCGTCGGTCGGTGTGATGCGTCCCTCCTTCAGTGCCTTGGCCTCCATTTCCTGAATCTTGTCGGCCACCTCCTTTCGCCTGCTATTGTACTTCTTGTCGATAGCGGCAAGCGATTTCTTGAATTCTTGATAGGTCATAATCGTCGTTATTGTGCGGCAGCGACCTGCTCGCTGCATGTTTCCAACCATCCGGCAATACCAAGCAGCAGGACAAATCCTATTGGCACCAGAATTCCGTATAAAACCTTCTCGAACTTGGTGAAGTGATGGTCATTCAGATCGTCACTCAGTACTCGCTTAATGAAACTTTTCATAATAATGTATTTTTTAGTTAGTGAATATTAAATGAAAAACAGCCAATCCTCACGGACAGGCTGTATGGCTAAAGTTAAAATCGAGCATCGCTTTGCTCTTACAACATGTTACATTAGAATGAAGTAGTGTATATGATAAATTACATAACTATCAAGTCTCGACTCCCCTCTGCGTTAGTGGCTTGGGAAAGGCTTTCGCCCGTTTTCACGCATTGTCTTCGTTTCAGTTCCCGTCACTTTAGTGTCGGGCATGACAATGGCCGCATTAGAGTCTATCACGCTGCTGGTCTATCCACGTCATTACGCTTCGTCCGACTTGCTTTCGCGCTACTTTTTGCACCTCTGCTATGATTGGAACTTATGCCTTGCGCCCTCGCTCCCGCTTATGGTGTGACTTCGATGCCGTTTCGTCCGGGCTGCCACCGCCCTTTTCATCACTTCTGTCGTTCTCCGCTCGTATGCTCCTGCTGTCATTGTGGTTGCTCGCTTTTCTATTCGTTTGGATTTCTTAATTTGCTTCTTCCACACTCTCGACATTATGCTTCAGCATGTCCTCACGTCAACCGTCATCGCTCTCCGGCCCTTCACCCTGTCTTTACCCAGCTGGTGCCTACTGTTGTTGCGGAAGGTGAGGGATTCGAACCCCCGTGCCATTTCTGACAGCCGCGTTAGCGGTGCGGTGCTTTCAGCCTCTCAGCCAACCTTCCTTTGTTTCGTTTATTGCGCGAGAATTTGGTTCTCGCCTCCTTCATCCTCGCATGGTGTCTTTTTCATCCATTCCACGTTCATCTTCAGTTCCATGCAATATCTGCCATTTACACCGTTCAATGCCTTCTCGCATCGCTTGCATCTCTCCGTCATAGATTCTTCATCACCTTCAAGTTGTCATACACCCCATTGGCAATGTTCATCGCAATCTCAAATCGTGGGTATGCCCAGTGAGTACTCTTTGGTACCCCATTCATCCCCGTCATCGTGATGCGTTTCCTCGGAAAAATGTCACCATGATATTTCAGCAGCTTTGGCGTGATCATCGCAAACTGCTTGCATAGGTCTTCAGGTGAAAGCCATTGCTCTTGCATCTGCATCACAGACGAAGCGATAGCCTTCTGCACGTCTTCCCTTATTTCCTGTCGTAATTGCCTGTCCATAGTAGTATTCTTGTTTTAGGTGAGGGAATAAATAATCCCTTATTTTGTTCTCGTAATGCTCACTGCCACTGCCTCGTAGTCGGGCTTGAAAGTGAACTCTATGCCCTCCTCCTGCTTCAGCTGTATGCAAGTAATGCGGGCAGAAGGTATTTTTTTGGGATTGGTCAGAGTTATGATGCGCGTCTGTCCGATGTGCATATCTCTCAGCTCCTGTCTGGTTATTTTTTCTTGTTTTGCCATTTCTTAAACTTACTTAATTATCATACGTTTTTGTAGGATAATCGGGAGAAAAGCCGTATATTTGCAACCCATTACCTTTGCAAAAGCGGTAAAACGCTTAACGGCTATTCTTGTGCCCGATTTTTCGTATTTACTTACTTTTCGGGTGCAAATATAAGACAAAAATGTAGTATTACAAACATTTATCCTAAAAAAGTGTAGGATATTAAGGATTTTTAAGACAAAAGCGTATGAAAGAATGTAGGAAAGAACGACAAAAACGTCTGATAGAAGTCTATGAACATTTGCGCCAGCACTTCGGGATTCACACCAAAACAGACCTCGCAAAAGAACTGAAGTATGGACGTACATCATTCAGTGCTGCCATCAATGGCAAAGAGGAATATCTCACAGACGAACTCTTTGAAGCCGTCTGTGAGAGATACGAAGGAGTTTTCAATCTCAACTACCTTCTGAATGGCGAAGGAGAACTACTCACGCCAGAAGAAGATGTGAAGTCATCAGAAATAGAAAAAGCGGCAAAACCATCCTCAGATGATTCTGTCGCCATGAATAATATATTAGAAATGTACGCACGAATGATACGCGGCGTTGATGATCTTCGCGTAGAACTAAACACGAACCTCGCAGAAGTCAAAGCCCTCAAAGAAGACCTCCACCAAGCGGTCTATGACTTCCGCGATGCCACCTACCGCCTTACGCAAGCCCTGAAAGAAATCAAGGGCACATCATCCATCCGTCCAATGGACATAGCCGCCGAAGACAGCGATTATTAACCAAATGTGTACCCACCAATGAACATAAAACCCACAAAACCGCCATAAATAAAGGCGACCCTCAAATTCTTCACGACCCCAAGCGGATCACGAAAGGAATTGAGGGAAATGGTCGGGAATACGGCGATTTCCCTTTATTTATTAAGGATTCAGAGGGATTTGGGAGAATTTGAGATTAGGACTTCATGGGACTTAAAATGCGCCAAAAGTCGGAATTGTGTTGCCAAATGTGTACCCATAAAAATGGCTGGGTACACAATGGGTACACAATTTAAAGGGTCTTCACATAAAAAGTGGGGTCAGAAAGGAAAATTAACAGTAACTTAAAACGAAAAGAAAATGGAGAAATATACATTGTCGGTCATGTTTGACCATCGAAATAGGACTGAGGACGGGAAGGAAGGACCGTTGGAGGTAAAGATAACAGTTGCGCGTGTGCGTTATTATATTAATACGAACATACGTGTGCGCAGGCGTGAGTGGGTTGGCGCAGTGGTGAACCGCCCTGATGCTGATGCGCTGAATGACAGGTTGGGATATATCGTGCAACGTGTGCGCGAGGAGATTACCAATTTACAGAAGGTTGGCAAGGAGATTGATGTACAGGCCATCAAAGACAAGTTATGGGAAAAGGAAAAGAAGAGCGAAAAAGGCGGTCTGCTGAAATGGATAGAAGATCAGATTCCGATGCTCGGACTTGGTGAGACGACGCAAGTGCATTATTTTACGTTGTTGCGTAGGCTGAATGAATTTGGCAAGATTGCATCATGGAATGATGTGACGGTTGAGAACATCTATGCCTTCGATGCGTGGTTGCACGCCTTAACGAAGCCACAGAATATGACGGACAGACTGAATGGCGTGGAACCTGAGAAGATTAGCGATGGCGGTGTATATAACTACCACAAGCGGCTGAAGGCTCTGCTGAATCGTGCGATGAAGATTGGACTGATAGACAGCAATCCATACGAGCGGCTGCACGGTGAATTTAAACGAGGCGACAAACGCAATACGGAATATCTGACTGAAGAGGAAATGGATGCCGTGATGAGCTTGCACCCGATGGAAGGCACGCTGATGGCTGCTGCCAGGGACTTGTTCGTGTTTCAGATGTTTACTGGTATGGCGTACAGCGACACGCAGAAGTTCGACATCCGAGATTATAAGAAGGTGAATGGAAAATGGATCAACACCGGCAACCGCGTGAAGACGGGCGAGGCTTATATTGCGCACCTGTTGCCGCCAGTGATTGAGGTCTTAGAACGATACGGGATGCAGACTCCTAAGATTAATAATGCCGACTACAACCACGCGCTGAAGGCGATACAATATGCGGCTGGCATCACTACCCGACTACACTCTCACCTTGGTCGTCATTCATTTGCCACGTATATGCTGAGCAATGATGTGCCGATTCAGAATGTGCAGCAGATGTTGGGTCATAAGGACATCAGACAGACGCAACGGTATGCGAAGGTGCTGGCAGAAGATGTACATGAGAACTTCGACGAGATTGAGGAAAAGATGAAAAAGAAACTCAACACTAAAGTGACGAGAACGGAACGAAAAAAGCAGTGAGGACTATTCCTCGCTGCTTTTTCTTTCTGATTCAAGGCGGGCATTTTCTGCTGCCATGAGTGCCTGGAGCTCGTCTTGTTCTTCTTGCGTGATGGCTGGCTCCATTTCGTAGTCGTCGTCATCTTCAAAGAGCATTGGGAACATCTTCTGAGGTGTATTGCCTTCAGAACCACGGAAAGCGTAGGTGCTGGCGAATACGTCCTCTGCGATGAGCTGAAACAAGAAATGGTGACGCTTGCGGTAGCCTCGCAATATTCGTCTTGCCTCCCAGAACTTGATGTCGTACAGGAACTCACGCCTTGATAGTCCTATTTCGCCTACGAATAGTTCATAGTAATCGTAGGCGGTTAGGCGTTTTTTCTCTTACGTGTGCCTTTTTCGGGTTTCTCTTCGGGCTCGCCTTTTGGTACGTGATAGAACTCGGATCGCATGGAGAGGATGGTGAGCATAGCGGTGCCTATCTCTACGGGTGAGGCTTCCTTCATGATGTCGGAGTCTTTGACGGGTGCTTTGTCGGCATCTTCGTAGTAAGCCATCATGCAAGCGATGATTGCGAAGATGGTGCGCTTGATGTCGGGGTCTCGCTGTGCCTGGATGCTTTCGAGAGCGTGTTTGGCGTAGTCGAGCATGTCTTCATCAGCGAGGTCTTTGTAAGCGATTTCGGTTGCGTAGCAGTAGGCCAATGTGACCTGCTTGCTGCATAGGGTGATTTCTTTTGTGATCATAGTTCCTTTGATTTTTAGCCTGCCACTGAAGTGACAGGAACGGTGACGAAAAAACGCCCGCCAACTGCTCGGCATTGAAGATAGCGAGACAGCGGCAGGCGCTATGATGGGTTATGCTCCTACGGTGTACGAGCCGTAGCCTTGGAACTGCGACGTGTAGTCGGCTGTTCCGAGTGGGCCGTTCAGAGTGAGCTGCGAGATGATGACGCTGCCGCTGAGGATAGTTGCACCGGCAGTACGGTTGTTGGCACCG
>Ga0213919_1000955_pt1 | contig 11355 bp, 24 predicted proteins | sample McNCre317MG_FD_161056 | JGI IMG/M metagenome (GOLD analysis project Ga0213919, IMG submission 161056) | Freshwater microbial communities from McNutts Creek, Athens, Georgia, United States - 3-17 MG | ecosystem: Environmental > Aquatic > Freshwater > Creek | place: USA: Georgia | collected... | reverse complement strand
TATAAGTTATTTATTTTATCACAATATAGGCATTTAAAATTTACTTCTTCATCACATAAACATACTTCTTCTCTTAATTTTTCTATTGTGTCTCTAACTTTCTGCTTATCCAAACAAAATTCTTGAACAACAGCTAAAGAAAAAACTTTATTAGGAATAATCGTTGATAAATCCCTATTTTCTAAACTTGGAAATTGTTCACTAAAACTCATATTAATCACCTTTCCGATTACTTAACAAATTTTTCATTACTCGATTAAACTTTTTCATAGACCAATCACAAACATCAACCTTAATTGTTTTCTTTTTTTTCGATTTGCTCATCTTTCCACCTATCATAAGCATCATCTAAATAATCTTGTTCATCAACAATAGTTCTTATAGTTTCATAACATGATTGACAAACATAGTCACCACTAGCCAACTCATACACAGTCTCACATTCCTTATAACATTTTGCACAATCCATTTAAATCAATCCTCCATTAGCATTTATAATATCATCTTCAGGAAAATAGTTCATACAACTTCGGCATCCAATATATACAACTCCTTTAAAAAGACAAGCACTATCTTGACAAGTTGGACATTTCAAATCCTTTAATTCAACTGCTTTATTAATCCAATAAGTAGACTCATTAACTAGTGGAGTCTTAGGCTTCTTTCTAGGTGTTACTTCAACTTCATCTAAAGGTATTTGCATCAAACACATCAACATCTTAGTCACCCTTAATATTTATAACAACAGTTTTCTTATCATTCCTAGTTGGCAAGTTACAACCATTACATCTAATTTGGTCCATAAAGTTCTGATGTTTACAAGCACCACATATCCAGCGATTAAACTGCTCTAATTCAATATTTTCCTTAGTTCTTAATAGTTCTGCTTCCTTTAATGCAACTATTGATTGTTGGGCTATTGTTTCCTTTGTAGTAAGTTCCCTGATCTGTTCTTGATACATCTTAATTTCAGATTCTAATTGTTCTCTAGTTCGCTCATCAAGAGTTTTACCACCAAGACCAATAAGACATTCATTAAGGTATCTGCTTAAATTATCAACTTTAGCTGATGCTCTTGTCCAAGCATCAAAATCCACGCTTATTGTTATATTCTTTTTCATATTTCCTCCTTAGTAAATTCAATCCATAGATCAGCTTGAGCCATAGATTTAAATCCAATTCCTGTTTCAATTATTGATCCATTTTTGCAGATCTTACTTTTTACTTCAATTCCTTGATCCTTTCTTTTCATTATTATATCTCCCCAATTATTATTTCCATTTCTATAAAAATAGTGATCACTACTTTCTTTTTCTATTTTTTCCCATCCATTTGTTTTACTCATTTATAATTCTCCGTCAATACATAAACAATATTAATATAAGATACATAGATTAGTATTTAAATGTTGTGAAAGATAACTACATACATACTATTTTTTAACCCTTTTTTGTTCTTAGAGTGTGCTTATATATTATATATATGTATGTAATGTATGTATGTATAGTGATATAGAGTTTACTTTTTCGTTTTTGTCAGATTTGGGTGTTTGTCCAGTGTGTCCAGTGCAAATAATCAGGTTTATATATTCGTTCAATCATAGAAAGTGCATAGCACTTTTGCACTCACTCAAAATAAACCAGATAATTAGCCCTGGAATAAGGATCAAAACCCAAATCTAAGGGAAAACGTATACTAGTATGTCACTTTGTATGCTAGTGTGGAATTGTGGCTATTAGCTACTTTTCCCATAGAGTTCCATATGCAATAGACCCACTAAAGCGTATACTAGTGTGGATATATGTATACTAGTATATTAGTTTACACCCCAACACCAGACACCCTTAGTTTACACTTAGTGTGGATAAACGTATACCAGTATGTCACTATGTATACCAGTATACCAAACACTATATTATTCACTCAGCGACAGTTAAGAGTAGGGGGGGATAAAGGGGGGGTGAATGTTGTAAAAAATTGTGGGGAAATATTTATGACTGTTTGGGATAAGTGGCAGCAGGATGTTTTAGAAGCTGAGGGTAATATTGTTGTTAATTGTGGTCGTCAGGTTGGTAAAACTACTGTAATCAGTAGAAAGACTGCTGAGTATATTTCTAAGTATCCTAAAAAGAAAGTTCTTATTATTAGTGTTACTGAGCAACAGGCTGAGAATATGTTGGCTATGATTGTTTTGCAGTTGCATGATATTAATCCTAAGTCTATTTGTAAGGGTAGCAAGAGACCTACTAAGCATAGGGTTGAGTTGCTTAATGGTAGTATAGCTATTACTAAGGCTGTTGGTCAATATGGTTTGGGGGCTTTGGGTTTGACTTGTGATGTTGTTGTTCCTGATGAATGCGCGTATCTTCCTGAGACTATTTGGCAATCAATAACTCCTATGTTGTTAACTACTGGGGGGTCTTTGTGGTTGTTGTCTACCCCAAATGCTCAAGAAGGCTACTTCTACGAAGCTTATACAAATTCCGCCTATGGTTTTAAAACTTTTCATGTGAATTCTGAGGAGGTTGCTAATTCTAGACCTGAGCCACAACGTTCTATTATGTTGTCTTATCTTGAACGTGAGAAGCAGCGTATGTCTCCGATGCAGTATGCTCAACAATATCTCGCTCAATTTCAGGAAGAGTTGGGTCAATTGTTTCCTGATAAGTTGATTCAAAATTCACAAGTTTTAGATAGACCAACATTTTCTTCTATTGATGAAAAGCAAAATTACTTTAATAATGGTTGTTTCTTTTTGGGTGTTGATGTTGCTCGTATGGGTGGCGATGAAACTACTTTCGAAATCCTAGAAAGAAAAGATAAGAAGTATTATCAGCGTGAAAATTTTGTTACTCGTTACACTTTAACTACTGAAACTATTTCTAAGGTGATTGAACTTGATAGAATCTACAATTTTAAAAATATTTATATTGATGATGGTGGTCTTGGTGTTGCCGTATTTGATCAATTATTATCTGATTCCCAAACTAAATCTAAGGTTATTGCTATTAATAATGCTTCTCGCAGTTTGGATAGAGATGAGTCGAGAAAAAGAAAGTTACTTAAAGAAGATTTGTACTTAAATTTTTTGGCTATGCTTGAGAAACAGGAATTGTTCTTATTGCGAGACCCTGATATTTTTACTAGTCTTAAGTCTATTATGATTGAGCATGATGTTTCAAAAGCGAACATTAAAATATATGGTCGTTACAGTCACATTACAGAAGGCTTGATACGAGCTGCATGGTCTAATCATTCGACTAGACTAAATTTGTGGGTTAGATAACTATGAGTTTCAAAGATAAATATACTACAAATGAGAAGTTATCAATCGCTGTTCTAATTGATAAAGATACTAAAGAAAAAGATAAAGTTGTATTATCCAATGATGCTTATGCTATTGGAGAATTAATTGAAACTTTAACTAATATGTTGGTGAGATAAATGGCTGTTACTTATGCTTTAAGCACTCCAATGACTTATCTGGCTGGTGCTAATGTTAATCCTACTTATACTGGCGCAGCTTACCTTTTAGAGTTTGGTTTACAAGCTGAATCTGTTATTAATGCTGAATGTAAAATTGATTGGAGTGCATGGTATACAACTAATGCTGCAACTTATCCACATATTGAAAGATTACTTGTTGATACTGCTGCATGTCTTGGAGCAATAAAGATAATTAATGCTGACATGAGTGGATTTACTAATATTCAAGAGGCTGTTTCTAGAATTGATGTTCTTTATCAATTACATCAGAATAATATTCGTATCTTAAAAGAAGAAGGTGTTAAAGACTTCGTTTATCGTGGGGGGACATAATTTGGCTGGTAAACCAAAGAATTTTCAGGCGATAAGTAATGTTTTACCTACTTATAATTATATTGATATTGCTTCTGGAACTGGTATTATTAATTTTTATGCTGGTGACACTGTTGATTTAAATATGTTATCTAACTCAACATTTTATGCTGAGACTGTTGCAACTAGAATAACCTTAAATACTGGTGCTGTGGCTAAAGTTTTAGATGTAGATTATGATGTTACACTAAATCGTCCTCTTAATATTGCTGGAAAAGTTGTTTTAAATGTTCCGATTGATTTAGAAGATTCTGGCGGTGGAGCAACTACTCAAATGTATGTTTTAGCTAAGGTTAGAAAGTGGGATGGTGTTACTGAAACAGAAATTGCAAATAATCAAAGCTCTAATTTATCTGTAACTGCTACTGGCGTATTTACTTATAAAATGTTAGCTATTGACTTAAATATTCCATTAACACACTTTAAAATAGGAGAAGTTTTACGATTAACTTTAGAGTGTTGGGGAAATACTAGTGCTGGAACACATTATGGACACTTAGCACACGACCCAATGAGTAGAACAACTGGCTTTGATACTAGTGGAGCAGTTCCTAGTAGATTAACTTTCCAAGTTCCAACGAGGTTGAATTTATAATGGCATACGGATTATCAAACACAACAAGTAGTAATATGACAACTTATGTCACTGATGTAACTGTTAATTCCTTGAATACTGATGGTTCTAATGGTTGTGAAGAATCTACTTGGCAGAATACTAAGTGGTCGCAATATTGGGGATATTTCAATAGTATTCCAGAGCTTAAATCTGCTCTCTTAATGAAAGCTACTTGGGATGTTGGTAAAGGATATAAGGCCGACCCAGAAACAACTATTGTTTTAGACCACGTTACTGGTTGGGGTAAAGATACATTCTTAGATATTCTTTTTAATATGGATTTAATCAGTAGACTAGCTGGAGATTCTTATGCAGAAATAATTAAAGACAAGAACACTGGCACACTACTAAATCTTAAAGTATTAGATCCTGGAAGCATGGTTATAGTAACAGATGAGAAAGGAATAATTATCAGATACGAACAAGTAAATAAAGTTTCTAAAAAAAAGATTGAATTTAAGCCAGAAGAAATATTCCATTTATCACATAATAGACTAGCTGACCAAATACACGGCATCAGCGATATTACTTCAATGGAACAAACTATTCTCGCTGAGTATGAAAATTTTTCTGATATGAAGAAGATAATTCATCGTTTTGCTAAGCCAATGGTAATATTTAAGTTAGGAACTGATGACCCTAGTAAAATAGCTGCTTTCGTTACTAAAATGGATGAAGCAACTCAGAAAGGAGAAAATATTTATATTCCCGATGATAAGAATACTTTATCATACGAAATCATACAAGTTAATGTTAATAATATTGTAATGGCTTGGAGAGAAGATATAAGAAACAAGTTTTATAGAACTCTAGGCCTTCCGTTAATTGTTTTTGGTAGTTCTGGAACTACTGAAAGCGGCGGAAAAATAGAATACTTAGCTCACGAGCAAGTATTTTCTCACGACCAAAAATTTCTCGAGGAGCAAGTATGGAATCAACTCTTCTTACGTATAAAACTCAATTCACCCGTAACTCTCCTCGAGAATTTACAAAATGATGAGAAGAAAGATGGTAATCAAGGGCTTGAGATTCAACAATCTGATGTTACTGCTGGGAGAGGTGCATAATGGCTAGTTATAAAGAATATTTAAAGAAGAAAGATTTTATTAATATTCCAGAACAGCCTAAGCCATCAACTCCTGAACAAGTTACTCAAACTCCTAAGGAAAGTATTATTCCTAAACCTAGTCAATATAAGCCACAACGATATAATAATAAAACAGGCAAAGTGGAAGATGTAGGCGTTGGAATAAATAATTCTAATGTTAGTAGAAAAGAAATAATGAATCAAAGTAAAGATTTTAATACTAATATGTTACAACAACAAGCAGAAGAACAAGCAAGACTACAAGCAGAACAGGAACAAATAAATTTAACTAAAGATGCTTTAAATGTTCCAGAACAAACAATAGATATAACACAAGATACAACACAATATCCTAGTTATGACCCTATAACAAAAACTTGGTCAGACCCAACAGCAGCAAATATTATTAAAAATTCTCAAGACCAGGCTAGAATGAATAAGATTCCAGTATTAAACGTTTTAAATAAAATCACTGGAGCTTTACCTAATGAAGTAGCTGGAACTAATGTTGGAAGTATAAAAAAATTAATATTAAGTGCTGGAAAACAAAACGAAGAATTTAGAAGATATATTAATGATTATAGTAATTTAGATAATATCGATGCTATAAAACAAGAACTTATTGATGCTAATGCTGAGATAGAATCAGCAAAAGATTTATCAATGGATTTCAGATATAGCAGTGAAGCTAAATTATTATATGAAAGTGCTTTAGCAAAAAAGCGTAGAGCATATAATAATTATAAACTTATATCTAAAACTTCTCCAGAAGAATTTATAAAAATTAAAAATGATATGTCAGCATTAGAAACATATTTTAGTTCACAAAAATTAAATGATGATACTGAAATTAATGAGAATTTATATAATGCAAGACTTAAACCTATGGTGAGATAAAATGGTTGAAATAGATTTTAAAATTGTAATCACTGGAATAGTTGCACTAGCAGCTATTTATATCACTCTAGTATTATGCGACCACGATACAAGTAATATCGGTTATGTTATAATTGGTATTATTGCTTGGTGTATTGGTGTAATGCTCCCTAGCCCAATCATAAACAATAAGACGGGGGTTTTAAGATGGTAGAAGTAGACAAAGAAGTAAATCAAGCAGTCGATAGAATAGCACAAGCACAAATGGCTGCTGATAGATTAGAAAAAGCAAATAAAGATTTTGAAGAAGTAATAAAGAAAATGGAGTCAATAGCAACAAGACAAATCTTAGGCGGTAAATCTTCAGCTGGAGAGCCAATGGTAGAAAAGAAAGAAGAAACACCAACAGAATATGCTAAGAGAATGTTACGAGGTGGCATATGATTGAAGATAAAGAACTAGGACTAAAAGTTGCAGAAAATCCAGAAATAGCATTCTGGACAGAACTTAAAAGTAAAAGTTTAAAAAGTATAGAAACATTAAAACATGAAATAATAATCAATGAAGCTATAATAAAGTTAGCTGAAGAAAAAATAAGTGAGGTAAAATAAAATGGCAAATGAAGCAACACTAATATATGAATTAGAATTACCAATACCATTTACATGTGCAGATGGTAGTGGAATAGAGAAAGGTACTCTAGTAAAATTAACAGACCCAATGACAGTTGCAGCAGCAACAGCTGATAATGATGTAGTAATAGGAATAACTGCAGAAGAAAAAATTACATCAGATGGAAAAACTAAGGTTGGAGTATATTTACGAGGAGTATTTAAAATGTTAGTTGGAGCAGCAGGATGTACTGTTGGCTTACCAGTTGCAGCAAGTGCAGCAAATACTATAGTTGACGGTGCAGCAGCAGATAATGATGCTGGAAGAATAATTGGTCGGGCACTTGAAACTGGAACAGTTGGAGAAACCGTACTTGTATTAGTCGGTGCAGGAGGTGCTTAAAAATGGCAGACAATTCAGGACAAGCAGATATAAGAGGAATTGATATTGATAAGTTAGCAAAAGGTTTTGCAGAAGAACAAAATATATTTAAAAAGTTTTGTACTCAAACAAATACTAATGCTAGAGAAATAAGATGGTATAGTAAGACAGCAGGATTCTTAGATAGTACAGACACAACTGCAATTACTGCATCACAAATTGCTAATATATCATTTAGAAGTAGACCAGTTGTTGTAGAACAATCATGGACTAGAAACACTTCTTATGTAAGAAAATATTTTGTTGAGAGTCCAACAATATCACAAGAAGATATAAATGATTGTGATATAGACATACTAGCAACAAATGTTAGAGATTTAACTAGAGCAGTTGAGAGACAAGTAGATGCAAGAATCTATACAATTATTACAACCACAGCAAATGTACAGACTGGTGGAGCAACAGCTTGTTGGGATGTAGCAGCAACAGCAGACCCAATAAAAGATATATTAACAATGAAACAAGCATTAAGAGCTTATGGATATGACCCAGAAGGTGCAGTATTAGCATTAAACTCTGTTGAACATAAGAACTTATTAACTTGGCTAATAAATGTTAAAGGCTCAAGTATACCATCATTCGCATCTGATAAGATGAGTACAGGAGTTGTTATGGACTTGTTAGGTTGTAAAGTTGTAGTTTCTGAAAATGCTACTACAGACCAAGCAGTTTTATTTATACCACAACAATCATGTACATGGAAATCATTCGTACCTATAACAGCAGTTACAATGGATGACCCAGGAATAGGTAAGAAGATAAGAGTATGGGAAGAAGGTGAAGCAATTTGTACTGATCCTAAATCTGTATATGTATTAACTAATACAGCAACTTAAGGAGAGGTGAAAAATGCCTACTACTTATTCATTTACTGGTAAGAGAGATATGCCACAACCAGCATCCTCTTTTACAGTAACAGACCAAACAGATGACTACACCTTAGATTGTGATTCTGATGATGCAGACCTAGGCGATGTCTTAGGAACACTCATTAAAGAATTGATACAAAAGGGAGTCATTAAGGGAAGCGTAACCACAAAAGCGTAAAGGTGAAGAATGGCAACAAGTGATATATACACGATAGCTGGTGACGTATTTCAAACAAAACGTGCACTAAGATTTTTAGGAGGAAACGTTGATGATGGAGTAACTGTTAATGCTTTAGGTGCAGCTATTTGTGCAGGAAATCATACAACTGGAACTATTACAGCGTGGGTTATGATACCAAATAATTATACTGCTGCGATGTGCATTTTTTCTGCTGGAGATAATAATGTTGCAACAGAATATATGAAGTTTAGTATTACTACAGCTGGAAAATTGCAGTTTATGATTGTTGATGGCACAACTAGAGTTGATGTATCTACAACTAATAAAGTTATTTATCCATGGCGTTGGTATCATGTAGCAATAGTTCAGGATGGAGTTGCACCAAAGATTTATGTTAATGGTGTATCTCAAGCTTTAACGTATGCAACAACAACAGAGATTGGACAATGGTTTGATGATTTAGATGGAATTGATAACGCTTGTATAGGAGCATTATATAGCAACAATGCTTATACAGAAGAATTCATGGGTTACATTACAGATGTTGATGTATGGAGTGGCACAACTAGTGCTAATGCTTTAACAGCTGAACAAGTAATTCAAGACATGAGTGGTTATCATCCAACTGGAGCTCTAGCAGACTACGAGTTTGATGGAGACTTATTGGATAAGGCAACTGGTGCAGGAACGTATACTGGAACTATTGTTGGAGCAATTATTTATTGTGATGCTAACGAGTTTGCATGTAGATTAACTTTTGGAGCTGGAATTCCAGTTACTGCAGATAATGTTAGTATAACAGTATCTAATGGTGTAGGTTACGCTATAGTAATACAACAAGCATAAACATGGCAGGAACAAGTGGCACTAAGGAAATTAGAACTAGCTATCCATTCACAAGCGGATTGGTAGCTAGAACTACTAGCCAAACAGGACATGAAGAAAATCTTATAGCTGAAGAAGGAAGTTTAATTCCACAGCGAGAGAAAGAGGGATTATAATGGATAAGACTGATAAAATTTTAAAACAATTCGGAAAAGAAACAACAATGAATGTTGTGCCTATTGGTGATGATGTTATAATTCCAAACCTTTCAGGAATTAAAGGCAATAAGGATGCTATGAATAAATTAACATTACAAACAGTAACCGATAACGGAAATACTACTAGTAAAGAAATTAATGTTAATAATGGAACTGTAAACATGAGAATAGGTTTTGCTAGTGGAACAGTAGCATATTTAGGAACTAGCACAGACCATAATGTAGTATTTAAATCTAATGGAACTAGTGTTGGCTCATTTAATAGTTTCGGACAATTTGCAATTGGCTCATCATCTAGTGATACGAAAGCAATATTAACTTTAGTTTCAACGAGTAGAGGGTTTTTACCCCCTAAAATGACTACAGCACAAAAAAATGCTATTACATCACCAACAGAAGGATTGCAAGTTTATGATACTGATTTACACAAAATGTGTGTTTATACTGGTGCTGCTTGGGAAACTATAACAAGTGCATAAGGTGAAATAAAATGACTGATTATTATGAACAAGAATTACGACCAACAGGAAAAGCTAACGAGTACCAAATATTTTATATTAAGAAAACTTTAAGTCCTGAAGTAGAAGCAGAAATATTAGCAATAAAAGAAGTTAAAGATGATAAATTAGAATTATAAATTAGTCGAGGAATAATTGGCGTTATTCCCCGACATTTCCCCCCAACAAATAAAAAAATATCAAATAAATTATTTTAGTAATCCCAACTTTTTAGTCGCTTATCGAATGATATTGCTTTCTTCTCCTGACTAACATTAAGTATGCTAATAACCATTCCATCTATGTAGATGACTTTTTGTTTATCAGGCTCAATCCATTCTTTACCCGCTGTAATTGGGAATCTTATTTGTCTTAATATTGGTTTCATTGTGTTAATATTACTTCTCCGATGATGCTATCTTTACCTTTTATCTTTGTTGTTCGAAGTTTTATTATTGTTCCAATCCAAAACTTTGAATCTTTTCCCATTACATCTTGGATGTTTACAATACTATCCTTATTTGGAGACCAGATTTTTTGTTTGCCATCTATTTCTACTGTTAATTGAAATTTTTCTCCATAATCTCCCTCAACAAATTCTCCTTCATCTATTATTACTAACTTTTTTGTTGTACTATTTTTTACCATGTCGGCATTTACATATTTTCCTTCTGTTGCTCTTGTTGTATCCATTTTTCCATCAACTCCAATATTTTTTTACTCATCTCATCTCTCGATATACATTCGATGATTGTCAAACTATATCTTTTAACCATTGTATTAACAATTTTTTCAATAGTTAAAGGATTATATTTTCTTGTTACAGTATAATTATATAAATCTTTTATTGTTCCCTCGATATAAATAAACATTGGCTTCTTTTTATCTCTTGCTCTCAATATTTCTCTCTTAAATCTTGGATGGTCATTAGTTATACTATTATAAAAATCAGGAATAGATTTTCGCTCAATTACTATTTTATCTTCTAATTCTATACAATTATAATCTCCTTCATCTAGTTTACGGCTGATTGTCTCGTGACCAGTGAAGCTTAAAGGCAATTGTTCCCGAGTATCAATAATAATAATCAAGGAGATCCCTCAAAATTATTTTCATATATTCTCCAACAAGTCTCACATAATGTTCCATCACAAACTGATTTATTTCTATATTTTTGTTTATACATTATACAAATTGATTTATAGAGATCATTCATTTTAATCAAACTCTATTTTACAATCACAAATTTCATGAGAGCAAATAATATTCTCTGTA
>Ga0213919_1000953_pt1 | contig 11387 bp, 10 predicted proteins | sample McNCre317MG_FD_161056 | JGI IMG/M metagenome (GOLD analysis project Ga0213919, IMG submission 161056) | Freshwater microbial communities from McNutts Creek, Athens, Georgia, United States - 3-17 MG | ecosystem: Environmental > Aquatic > Freshwater > Creek | place: USA: Georgia | collected... | reverse complement strand
CCGCGTCGCGCAGGGCCGCGTCTGGCTCGGCACCCAGGCCAAGGAGAAAGGCCTGGTGGACCAGCTCGGCGGGCTGGATGCCGCGGTCCGCGCCGCGGCCGCCCGCGCCGGCGTCACCGACTACGAGCTCAGTTACATCGAGAAACCGCTCTCGCCGCGCGACCAACTGCTCGCCAAGCTGCTCGACAACGGCGAGGAAGCCGAGGGCAGCCAGCCGCGCGCGTCCGCCGTGGAGCTTACGCTGGCCAGACTGCGCAGCGAGTTGTCCGCGCTGGCGCTGTGGAACGATCCGGGGCATGTTTATCTGCACTGCCTGTGCGAGGCGCCGTGAACGGCGGGCTGCGGTCGGGCGTGGCTCGATCGTCCGCCCGCACGCCCGTTGCCGAACGGCAAGCGCAATCGGTCGTCCAGGCGCACGAAGCCATCACGCTTGCTGAAGAGGATTTCGCAGCATTGCTCGCTGCGCTGGATAGGCCAGTTCAAGCCCACCCCGCATTGCAGCGCGCCTTCGCCCGTCATGCCAAGAACGTGCAGTAAATGGGCTATTCCATTCGCCCGCTCGACGGCAAGGCGCGGGCGGCCGGTTTCGATTGTGACGGGAAAGCACTCGACGAATAGCTGCGACGCCATGCCTCGCAGGACATCAAGCGCGTCGCTGCCGCCAGTGGAACGCTCGCGGTAAGCGCGATCGTGGTGGACGCCAGATCGCCGCAAGCGGCTGCGTTCCACCAGCACTTCGGTTTCATCGAACTTCCCGGCCAACCCGGCGGCTGGATGCTGCCACGCCCACATTTCATTGGCCTGGCTTGATCCATTGGGCCGTGCGGAGCCTGCACAAGCCTGAGTCACGGGCGCACAGGCCCTGGTGTGGCGTGTACATGCTTCGGTGATGGGTGCACAGCCTTCCATGATGCGTGCACACCCTTCTGTCACGGGTGACAACGCTTCGGTCATGCGCGCACATCCTTATGTGACGGGTGACAACGCTTTGGTGATGGGTGTACTTCCTTCGGTGATGCGTGCACATCGTCCGTGCACGCATCACCGAAGGAAGTGCACGGCTGCAGATCGTGGATGCACGGGTGTACGGACGATGTTGATAGGTGCACATCGAATGTGCAGGCTTGCATCTAAGGAAAAAAACTATCATCGACGTCTGTGCCCGCGTGTCTGGACGATGAGCGGGCCTGCAAGTGCCTGGTTTCCTCGTAAACGGCTGCGCATCCCGGGCCTTGGAAGCCGCGTCTGGCATCAGCCCGAACTGCGTCTTGTTGGCGCTTGAGTCACTTGCTTCGGTAGGGGCCGGAATCGCTTCTCCCTTTATTACGCTCTGCTTCCGCGGGTGCCGCTTGTCATGAGAAAAGATGTAGCGTTTAATCTTTCCCGCATAGACCTGTTCTGCTCTCAATCTGCAGGGCAGAATCGTGGTCTGTCCTCGATTATTTCCCTTCGCTCCGATTAGCCAGCACATGTACCTTCACACCGACGAGGAGTTGGAAGCCGCGAACGCGATGCAGATGGCGGCTCAGTTTGCCTCCGGACTTTCGACTGACTTACATCTTTGGCGTTGGGTCATCATTGCACTTCACAATGCCGCACAGGGAGCCATGGTTCTCTCACTGCGGCATGGAAATGGGCTACTGGCGCTTACAGACAAAAGCTATTCAGCTTGGATGGCCGCCTACGAAAAAGGTGAGAAGCCACCAGCAGAGGAGCTCGACAGCTATCTGAATCTGTACAAGAAGGTCAAGCACAAGGAGTGGGGACAAATTCGAGGCAACACACGATTTGCTCCTGCCGGCTCTGAAGGAGGTGACCTAAAGCGCTTGAACTCATTGCGCAACGAGTTCATTCACTTCACTCCCAAGGGCTGGAGCCTCGAAGTTGGCGGGCTCCCGAGAATTGCGCTCGCGGCGGCTAGACTGATTTCATTCCTGGCCTTGGAGACAAACAATGTTTTCTGGCATACCGCTGAGGCTAGGGAGCGTCTTCTGAATGCACACGACAGCTTCACTAAATCAATGCGCGAGCTACAGGCATTGTATGCGAAAAGTGCTGGCTATCCAGTCGCTCGAGCCGACTCGCGTCGGCAAGCCGCAGCTCACGGCTCAGCTTCAACGTTAGGCACCAGGAGAATGAAATGAAGTATGTTTTAATCGGATGCATTTTCCTTCTAGGCGCAACACAAGTCGCTGCGCAGGTCGTCATGTCCGCGGCTTGCTCAGAACCTATCGGTGTGCGCTACGATCAAGTAAAGGGCAAGACGGAAAGAAGTGACGATGAATTTGCAGGCGTCAAGCCACAATTTGTGCTTTCCAAAGGCGAGCCGTTAAAGCTTATTGTCATTTGGCCAGATTCAAGCGCGCTCGGAGCGGCTGCGAAACAACAAGCTCATGAAGCTGCAATCATAGATATATCAGAAGACATGGTCACCGCTGTTGCGCTCTATGAACGCCGCGTCAATCTTTACACACTCTTCCCGAAGAAAGGCATCGCCTTTATGTCAGCTCACAAGACCATCTCGCTTCAGGGCGGTATCCCGAGTGGCTCAATCTTCAAGCTGGAGTGCAAGTTTGAGTTCAATTAAGAGCCCAACAATCCGCTCAAAAACGACGGGCCCAAAACGGCCCGTTTTTTAGCGGTGGCGTTGAACGACAACTTCCCTGAAAGCTGAACGGCAACATTGGGTTGATTGTTCGCGTTCACCGGTTGGAGAAGCCGCCATTCGAACCATCGCGAGGCTGAACGACGGGCATCCGGGTTGGACGGCAAGACTTCAATCGTTGATCGGCATTACAGGAGGAATAATCGGGGAAAATAATCGGGGACCACGGTTTCGTGCCAATCTCAGACGATCTTGATCGCTGGAGATGACAATGCCCGCAGCCCGCGAGAATCTGTTGGGATAGAACCGTGGTCTGTCCCCGCTTTCACGCTTTCACTTTCTCCCTTGCCCGCTTTCTGTCCCCGCTTTCGCTTCCATTGCCATACCCACTCGGGCTTATCCCGAAAGCTCTGGATGCTCGACACCTCGGCTGGATCAGTTGAGTTCCAGAGGCCGTCGCCACTATCACGATAGGTTGGAATTCCACTGTCCACCGAGACTCCTGCCCCGGTAAAGAACACAATCTCTTGAGCCATCAAGATCTGTTGAGCGATGGTGTCAAATTGATTCGGCATGACGGTTCGGTGGAGAGCTTATTGGCCCAACTCGTTGTCATCGAGGAATGCGATTAAATCCTCGAAGCTCAGTCCGGTTAGCTCCAGGGCCCTGTTGGCAAACGATCGCGCACTGTTCAGAGAGTTCTGGGTCCTGTCGCTTACGGTCTCACCCAGATGACTTTCACAGCCACGCCGAAGGGCTATCCAGGATCGGTTGCCTGCTCTTCTTAACTCTTGAAGCTTACTGAAAACGGGGTCATCAGAGTCTTGTTTGGTGGTTTGCTCGATCAGCGCGTGTCCCTTGTGGGATAAGGGTATGGGTGGCCTGCCATCGCGCATCGGGTGATGGAGCTCAATCTTGCTGAATATCTCCCCTGTGATTGGACACACTCCCCCCATCCTCGCTTCACGAATTCTTGTACGCACAGTGCCTCCAAGGAGGTACCGGTCAGTTGCTGCCGACTCTGCAGATACCCATTGTTTGAGTGCGTTAAGGAGTAGTGAGTACGCTCGATAGTCGTCCGGAAGACGACCTTCAAGCGCAGGGGGAAGCGGGTGCTTATCGAGGAAGTGTCTAACCTCTCCGTCTTTGGCGGCCTCGCTTGCCGCCTCCAGCAATAATGCTCCTACGCGCTCAAGGAAGCTCGCTGCTGCAAGCCTTGGGAGTTTGACGTTCAATGCTGAGTAGTCAGAGTTCTCGGCGGCTTCCTTTCCGACGCGATCGTAGAACTCCAGATACTCTTCCAGAAGTGCGGCTCGTTCCTCGGGGGAGAGGGGGCTCGGATTAGTTAAACGAATGTACGGCACGGCATCTCTTCCCGAGATTCAGGTTGGAATCCACTCTTCCCCCAACGCCCTTGCTAGAGGGATAACAGGGGACCGCGTTTTATTTGCGCCCCAACTGCCCCCGCCCCGCTGCAGCCCGCGTGCCCCATCGCACCCGCCGGATGCACAAAGGGGCTCATCCTCCGCAGAAAAAGCAAAGCCCGCCGGCAGCCTGGGGCTCCCGGCGGGCTTCAACGCTCACCAGCGCTTGATCACCCACATTGGCACGCGCACGCCGGCGTCGTGGGCCTCGCGGCGGGAGAAGTTGCCGTTGCCGACGTCGTCGTAGAGGTAATACGGCAGGCCGTGGGGCGGGGTGACCTTGATCATGTAGAGCTGGCCATTGACCCGGTATTCCTCGACGGTGTCCTCGCCTTTCCGGACGATGGTGACCTGCGGTTCCTGGGCGGCGTCGAGCTCCATGCCGGGGGGCGGCGGAGGCGGTTCGGGCAGGGGTTCGAGTTTGGGCAGCGGTTGCTGAGCCCAGGCTGAGGCGGTGACGGCGAGCAGCAGGGCGGCGAAATCTTGTACGCGGGGCATGGAAGTCTCCTGACGATGCCGTGATTGTAAGCCGGGGGCGATCCGTCAGAGGTTGAGCATCAGCTCGTGTTCTTCCGGCAGCGGCAGGAAGCCGCGGGTCTGGTAGTGGCTGAAGATCGCATCGACGACTTTCTCGGGTTCGTCGATGACCTGGATCAGGTCCAGGTCGTCCGGGTTGATCATGCCTTCCGTGATCAGCCGTTCCTTGAACCATTCGATCAGCCCGTGCCAGAAGGGCTCGTGGACCAGGATTACCGGGATCTTGCGGCTCTTGCCGGTCTGGATCAGGGTCATCGCTTCGAGCAGTTCGTCGAGGGTGCCGAAGCCGCCGGGCATCACCACATAGGCCACCGCGAACTTCACGAACATGAACTTGCGCGCGAAGAAGTGCTGGAAGGTCTGGGAGATGTCCTGATAGGGGTTGGACTGCTGCTCCATCGGCAGCTGGATGTTCAGCCCGACGCTGGGCGACTTGCCGAAGTAGGCGCCCTTGTTGGCGGCCTCCATGATGCCGGGGCCGCCGCCGGAGATCACCGAGAAGCCGGCATCGGAGAGCAGCCGCGCGATGCGCTCGGTCTTCTGGTAGTAGGGGTGGTCGTGGGCAGTGCGCGCGCTGCCGAAGATCGACACGGCCGGACGGATCGGCTTGAGGCGTTCGGTGGCCTCGACGAACTCTGCCATAATCCCGAAAATCCGCCACGACTCCCGGGCGGTGAAGTTCTGCGCCGCCGTGCTCGGCATCATCCGCGGGAGTTTGTCTTTTGCAGTCATTGTTCTTGTAAGGAGTGTGGGGTGAGGGGTGATGTTGCGCCTGCTCGGCCTCGCGAATCCATGCCGACCCTGTTGCTCGTTGACGGTTCCAGCTACCTCTATCGCGCCTTCCATGCCCTGCCCGACCTGCGCAATGCGGCGGGCGAGCCCACCGGCGCCGTGCGCGGCGTGCTGTCCATGCTACGACGCCTGGAATCCGACTACAAGGCGGAGTACCGGGCCTGCGTCTTCGATGCCAAGGGCAAGACTTTCCGCGACGACTGGTTTCCCGACTACAAGTCCCACCGTCCGCCGATGCCCGACGACCTGCGCGCGCAGATCGAGCCGCTGCATGAGGCGGTGAAGGCCGAAGGCTGGCCGCTGCTGGTCGAGGAGGGTGTCGAGGCCGACGACGTGATCGGCACGCTGACCCGCCAGGCCGTCGAGGCCGGCTGGGAGGTGGTCATCTCGACCGGCGACAAGGATCTGACCCAGCTCGTCCAGCCCGGCGTGCGCTGGGTGAATACGATGAGCGAGGAGGTGCTGGACAGCGACGGCGTCACCGCCAAGTTCGGCGTGCCGCCCGAGCGCATCGTCGATTACCTGGCGCTGGTCGGCGATACCGTCGACAACGTGCCCGGCGTCGACAAATGCGGCCCCAAGACGGCAGTGAAGTGGCTCGCCGAATACGGCACGCTGGACCAGCTGATCGCCAACGCCGACAAGGTCGGCGGCAAGGTCGGCGACAACCTGCGCAAGCATCTGGATTTCCTGCCGCTGGGCCGCAAGCTGGTCACCGTGGTCACCGATCTCAAGCTGCCGCTCGGCCCCGCCGATCTGCCGGCCCGCGAGGGCGACCGCGACGCCCTCGCCGCGATCTACCGCCGCCTCGAATTCAAGGGCTGGCTGAAGGAGCTGGAGGAGGGGCGGCAGCGCGCCGCCGCGCCGGCTGCCGCAATGGCTTCCAATCAGGTCGCGCCCGCAGCCGCCGGCGAGCCCGATGCCCATCGCACCGGCTACGAAACCCTGCTCGACTGGCCGGCCTTCGATGCCTGGCTGGCGAAGATCTCCGCCGCCGGGCTCACCGCCTTCGACACCGAAACCACCGGCCTCGATCCGCTGGCCGCGCGCCTGGTCGGCATGTCCTTCGCCACCGTCCCCGGCGAGGCGGCCTACCTGCCGCTGGCCCATCGCTACGCCGATGCGCCGGCCCAGCTGCCGCTGGACGAGGTGCTGGCGAGGCTCAAGCCCTGGCTCGAATCCGATGCCCATCGCAAGCTCGGCCAGAATCTCAAGTACGACGCCCACATCCTCGCCAACCACGGCATCCAGCTTGCCGGCATCGCGGACGACACGCTGCTCGAATCCTATGTGCTGGAAAGCGACAAGTCCCACGACATGGACTCGCTGGCCAGCCGTCACCTGGGCCTCAAGACCCTGACCTACGCCGAGGTGTGCGGCAAGGGCGCCAAGCAGATCGGTTTCGGCGAAGTCGAGCTGGCCCGCGCCACCGAATATGCCGCCGAGGACGCCGACGTCACGCTGCGCATCCACCAGGCGCTGGCCGCCCGGCTGGCCGCCGAGCCGGCGCTTGAAGCGCTGTACCGCGATCTGGAGCTGCCCACCGCCCGCGTGCTCTTCGAGATGGAGCGCACCGGCGTGCTGATCGACGACTTCCTGCTCGCGCAGCATTCCGAGGAACTCGGCCGCCGTCTGCATCAACTGGAGCTGGACGCCCATGAACTCGCCGGCCAGCCCTTCAACCTCGGCTCGCCGAAGCAGCTCGGCGAGATCCTGTTCGCCAAGCTCGGCCTGCCGGTGGTCAAGAAGACCGCCACCGGCCAGCCGTCCACCGACGAGGACGTGCTCTCGCAGCTCGCCGAGGACTACCCGCTGCCCAAGCTGCTGCTCGAGCACCGCAGCCTCGCCAAGCTGAAGAACACCTACACCGACAAGCTGCCGCAGATGGTCAACCCGCGCACCGGCCGGGTGCACACCAGCTTCAGCCAGGCGGTGGCGGTCACCGGACGACTGGCGAGTTCCGAGCCCAACCTGCAGAACATCCCGATCCGCACGCCGGAAGGCCGCCGCATCCGCGCCGCCTTCATCGCGCCGGCCGGCCATCGCATCGTGTCGGCCGACTATTCGCAGATCGAACTGCGCATCATGGCCCATCTGTCCGGCGACGCCGGCCTGCTCGACGCCTTCGCGAAGGGCGAGGACGTGCACCGCGCCACCGCCGGCGAGATCTTCGGCGTTGCGCCGCCCGATGTGACCGGCGAGCAGCGCCGCTACGCCAAGGTGATCAACTTCGGCCTGATCTACGGCATGAGCGCCCACGGCCTCGCCAAGAACCTCGGCATCGAGCGCGCCGCTGCCGCCAGCTACATCGACCGCTACTTCACGCGCTATCCCGGCGTTGCTGCGTACATGGAACGCACCCGCCTCGAAGCCAAATCGCAGGGCTACGTCGAGACGGTGTTCGGCCGCCGCCTGCATCTGCCGGACATCCGCGCCCAGCAGGTCGGCCGCCGTCAGGCCGCCGAGCGGGCGGCGATCAACGCGCCGATGCAGGGCACCGCCGCCGACCTGATCAAGAAGGCGATGATCGCCACCTCGGCCTGGCTGAAGGAGGCCGGCGTCAAATCGCGGCTGATCCTGCAGGTCCACGACGAACTGGTGCTCGAGGTGCCGGACGACGAAGTGGCGCTGATCCGCGACCGCCTGCCCGCGCTGATGGCCGGCGTGGCGCAACTTTCCGTGCCGCTCGTTGCCGAAGTGGGCGTCGGCGCCAACTGGGACGAGGCGCATTGAACCCGTCGTCCCGCATCACGGAAGCAACATCATGTATCGCCGCCTCACCCCTGTCGTCCTCCTTGCCAGCCTGCTGCTGGCCGCCTGCAGTAGCGCCCCGAAGGGCAAGGAACTGGCCTATCACAAGGAGACGTTTGCGCCGGACTCGCCGTTCGAGATGTCCTTCGACAAGCACCCGGAGCTTGTCTGCGACGCGGGGCGGCGGGCCCTGCTCAGCCAGGGCTACGTGATCGATGAGGTCAGGCCCGACTGGGTCAAGGCCCGCAAGTTCTTCCAGCCCGACCGCAGCGTCCATGTCCAGATCAACTTCACGCTGTCCTGCCTGGTCGAGGGGGACGGCGCGGAAGTCTTCGCCAACGCCCGCGAAGTGCGTGACGAACTCAAATCCACGTCCGGCAGCGCCGGGCTCAGCGTTGCCGGTATCGGTTCGGTCAACCTGCCGCTCGGCACCAGCGGGGCCAGCCTCGTCAAGGTCGGCGAGGAAACCATCACCGACTCCGAGTTCTACGGGCGCTTCTTTGCGCTGATGCAATCCTTTATCCGTTGATGAAACGTATTCCTGACCTGCGGGCGAGCACGTTCGCCCTGGCCGCCGGCCTGCTTGCCACCGCCGCGCATGCCGCGCCGGTTGCCGACCCCGATCCGGCCGGTTTCGCCCCCTGCCTCGCCGAGCTGAGGTCTGACGCCACCGCCCGTGGCCTGTCCGGCGACGCTTACGCACGCCTCACCGCCGGCCTGGCGCCGGACATGAAGGTGCTCGAACTGCTCGACTACCAGCCCGAATTCCGCACCCCGATCTGGGACTACCTGGCCGGGCTGGTGGACGACGAACGGGTCGCCGACGGCCAGGCCATGCTGCAGGAATGGAGCGAGTTGCTGGCTGCCGTCGCCGCCCGCTATCGCGTGCCGCCGGCCACCGTCGTCGCGGTGTGGGGCGTCGAGAGCAACTTCGGGCGCAATTTCGGCAGCCGCCCGCTGCTCACCTCGCTGTCGACCTTGTCCTGCTACGGCCGCCGGCAGGCCTATTTCCGCGGCGAGTTCTTCGATGCACTGAAGATCGTCGACGCCGGCGACGTGCAGCCGGAACAGCTCACCGGCTCGTGGGCTGGCGCCTTCGGCCATACCCAGTTCATGCCGTCCACCTTCCTGCGCCTGGCGGTGGATTTCGACGGTGACGGCCGCCGTGACCTGGTCGGCAGCGTGCCCGACGCGCTGGCCTCCACCGCCAACTTCCTTCGCAAGGCGGGCTGGCGCGAAGGCGAACCCTGGGGCTACGAAGTCCGCCTGCCGGCCGGCTTCGATGCCAGCGGCGCCAGCCGCCGCAACAAGCAGCCTCTCGCCAGCTGGGTTGCCCGCGGCCTCACGCGTGTCGACGGTAGCCCGCTCGCCGGCGACGGCGGTGCCGGCCTGCTGCTGCCCGCCGGCCCCCGCGGCCCGGCCTTCCTGGTGTTCCGCAATTTCGACGCGATCTTTGGCTACAACGCCGCCGAGAGCTACGCGCTGGCCATTGCCCACCTGTCCGACCGCCTGCAGGGCGGCGCGCCGTTCGCAACGCCGTGGCCGACCGATGATCCCGGTCTGTCCCGCGCCGAACGCCGCGAACTGCAGACCCTGCTGACGGCCCGCGGCCACCCGATCGGCAAGATCGATGGCATGCTCGGCGATGCCAGCCGCGCAGCGATCCGCGTCGAACAGCTACGCCTCGGCCACGCCGCCGATGGCCGCGCCGGCCAGAAACTCCTTGCTGCCCTCCGCCAGCCCTGAACCTGCCCATGAGCCGAATCCCTGCCCATCCCGACGCCTCGCCTCTTGGCAAACCCGTCGCCTATGCCCAGCACTACGCCCCCGAACTCCTGTTTCCGATTGCCCGTCAGGGCAAGCGCGAGGCGCTCGGCATCGCCGCCGGCGCGCTGCCCTTCATCGGCGAAGACCTGTGGAACGCCTACGAGCTGTCGTGGCTCGACCCCCGCGGCAAGCCCGTCGTCGCGCTGGCCCATTTCCGCGTGCCGGCCGACTCGCCGAACCTGATCGAGTCCAAATCCCTCAAGCTCTACCTGAATGCCTTCAATCAGACCCGGCTGGCGGACGCCGCCGAAGTGGCCGGGATGATCGCCCGCGACCTGTCGGACGCCGCCGGCGCCACCGTCGCCGTGCAGGTCGAACCGCTGGCGATGCGCCCGGCCCGCCACATGGGCTACCCGAAGGGCGTGCTGCTCGACGGTCTCGACATCGACATCGATCGTTACACGCCCGATCCCGGTCTGCTCCGCGCCGACCACGAACGGCCGCACGTCGCCGAGAGCCTTTATTCCCATCTGCTCAAGTCCAATTGTCTGGTCACCGGCCAGCCGGACTGGGGCATGATCGTCGTGCGCTATCGTGGTGCGCCGATCGATAGGGAGGGCCTGCTGCGTTACATCGTGTCCTTCCGCCAGCACAACGAGTTCCACGAGCAGTGCGTAGAGCGCGTGTTCATGGACGTGCTGCGCCACTGCCAGCCCACCGCGCTGTCGGTGTGGGCGCGCTACACCCGCCGCGGCGGCCTCGACATCAACCCCTGCCGCCGCACCCCGGACATGCCGCCGCCGGCGGTGTTTTCGGAAATACGGCAATGAAGTGTGAGGGGGGAGGGGTAAGGGGTGAGGGGGCCGCGCTTAAACCGCGTGCGCTGATGATCGCCAGCGCTCAAGCGTCAATCAAGGCCCCCTTACTCCTTCCTCCTCACTCCTCACCCCCCACACCATGACCCATCCCGATCCGCTCCGCCGCGACGTTGCCCTCGACGCCCTCAACACGCTGCGCCTGCCGGCCCGGGCGGCCTGGTTTGCCGCGATCGATTCGGTCGACACGCTGCGCGCGGTGCTCGACGACCCCAGCGTCGCCGGTCTGCCGCGCTTCGTGCTCGGCGGCGGCTCCAACCTGGTGCTGGAGGGCGTTTTTCCGGGCCTCGTGCTGCAGGTCGCCTTCCGCGGCCGCGCCCGCGTCCAGGAAGACGCCGAGGCCTTTTACGTCCGCGCCGGCGGCGGCGAGAACTGGCACGACTTCGTGCGCTGGACCCTGGAGATGGGCTGGCCGGGGCTCGAGAACCTGTCGCTGATCCCCGGCACCGTCGGCGCCGCGCCGGTGCAGAACATCGGCGCCTACGGCATCGAGATGGCCGAGCACTTCTACAGCCTGCGCGCCTACGACCTGGAAACCGGCAAGACCGTCGGCTTCGACAAGGCCGACTGCCATTTCGGCTACCGGGAGAGCTTCTTCAAGCAGCAGGGCGCCGGCCGCTACCTGATCGCCGCGGT
>Ga0213919_1000951_pt1 | contig 11407 bp, 20 predicted proteins | sample McNCre317MG_FD_161056 | JGI IMG/M metagenome (GOLD analysis project Ga0213919, IMG submission 161056) | Freshwater microbial communities from McNutts Creek, Athens, Georgia, United States - 3-17 MG | ecosystem: Environmental > Aquatic > Freshwater > Creek | place: USA: Georgia | collected... | reverse complement strand
TAATTCATTTGCGTTCATATCCTTGATTTTAATTTTATGGATAATATTTTATTACTTTGGGATTAAATGATTCTCGTTGAAGACGTTCTTTTACAAATAAGTCCGCCTCATCAAAAGAACTAAAAACATTTTTATAATCCCTCATCCATATAGGAATAAAAAAGCGGAATAACCTGTCCTCAATAAAAAAAGTATTTGTCCCTTCCTGAACTATTCTGTATTTACTCATATCCTCGATTTTAGTTCTTCTAAAATTCTTATGTATTTATACGCCTCAATTGAAGCATATACATTCCCTAAACTAGATAAAACATTTATCAACCCTTCTACGTGTATTATGGCGCAATGGGTAGATTGCCAAGCAATAGCACCATCATCAAAAGTATTACTTAGCATACCACTTCCAACATAAGGGTTTACATGCGGCTTAAATATCTCCACGTAACTATCTGCTTGTTCTTTTATGTTATTCATTGTGGTGGGTTTATTGACTGATATAATTTTTTACTTTGTTAATAAAATTCATGTACGCAACACCGTGTTCGTTATCTGCGTGAACTTTTTTTACCTTTTCCTCAAACTCGATTAAATTTCCCTTAAAGCACCCGCATACAACTTGTACATTTTCTCCCACCCAATAAATAGTAGTTGATGATTGCCTACTACCAATTAACCCTGATGTTATACGTTCAGGGTTTTGTTTATAAGCTGAGCAATGTGAACAATCTGAGCAATGTGAACAGCGTGAACAATATGAGCAACGTGAACAATATGAGCAATATGAGCAACCTGAACAATCTGAACAGCGTGAACAATATGAGCAATGTGAACAATTTGAACAACATGAACAACGTGAACAATTTGAACAACATGAACAACGTGAACAATCTGAACAACCTGAACAAACTAAACAATCTGAACAATCTGAACAATCTGAACAACCTAAACAATCTGAACAACGTGAACAACCTAAACAACGTGAACAATCTGAACAATCTGAACAACGTGAACAATCTGAACAATCTGAGCAATGTGAACAATCTGAACAACCTAAACAATCTGAACAATTGGTTAAACCTTTAGATTTTAACAATGCAGATTCTTCCGTTTCTAACAGGCATGACCAAGAGTTGTTATTTCCGTCATACCATCGGTTATTTATTTTTTTCATTGTGGTGGGTTTATTGGTTTCCAATGTGAATAGTTTCCTTTCCAAATAATTAAGTGATTATAATTTATGGTTTCATTCAGCTTAAAAAAAGTTCTCCATGCTTCGATTTGCCCAAATTCACCTGCATCGTTTTCTGTCGGCAACCTTTCACTAACAGGTATCCACCGTTCCTTTTCGATATCAGCCTTTAACGCTGCTATTTGTGTCTTCGCTTCTTCCTCGGCGATGTTAAAGTTGTTATTCAACCTATCAATGCCCCTATTAAGTCTTGCTATCTCTTTATCTTTATCGGAAAGTTGTTTCTGACATTCAATACCCATATGTGGGCATATTATCTTATCCGAACGGAACATATCAATCCACTTATAATTTTCTTCAGCCATCCAGTTTGCGCCTTCGATGAATGATTCATTTCGTACTGTTTGTGCGGCTACGAATGGCATATTTTCCCATTTGGTTGGAATCGGATACCTATTGTCCGCTTCTGCTTTTATTTCTTCTGGTGTCATGGATTATATTTTTGGTTTAGTTGTTTAAAATAGCCCGTATCGGTAGAAACCTTAAGGGATTGATTTACCACTGAGATAAAATTGCCGCCTCGTATTTCACCGACCCCGTCCGATTCTGGGTAAGACCTACAATGTACCCCTTGTAGTCGGTTATTTCTGCGGCGTTATTATATTTCTACTTCAAAAGTTTTTTCGCAGATAAATCCCCACAAATGATAATTTTCTTTAGTTTCACGAATCCTTATTACTCCTATATCATCCTTATACACATACGCAGTAGCCTTAACCTTTCGTTTTAGTAGGTCGGTGGATAGTGGGAATAATTCACCGGATAAGGGTACAAAATTGCCATTTTTATCCCACCCAAACAATGGTATTTCTATATCTCTTATCCAACCTTTACGCTCAGGGTAATAAATGGGGAATATTTGTTCCCCATTACAGTATGTCGGTTCACCGTTAATTGCTTTTTCAAAATCGAATGCCATAGTTGTAAGGTTTTAGAATGGAAGATCTTGTTTCGTTTCAGTAACTTGTTTCTGCGTAGGTTTCCAGGTATCAATTTCCGCGTATGGACTCTTATCTAGGCCACCTAACTGAATGTTTACCCATCCATTACTTAACTCAGCTCTAAGGTCGTTTAAATCCTTTTCAGAGAGGCCGATCTTAATAACCTGTCCACCATTAGCGAACTTGACTACTTTAGTTTTTCCGATAAATTTTTTCATGATTGTTTATTTTCGTGATATTTAATCCACATCATTGAGTAAGGCATCTGGCCTAAATCGATCATATTTTGTGATACTCTTAACTGCTGCAGTATTGTTGTATGGTCACGATTTAATAATCGTCCTATATCCGTTAACGTCATCCCCATTTCACGCAAGCAATGCGCCAAAAAGAACCTGGGGAATGTGTATCGCCTCTCCCTACACTTGCCTAAAACTTTATCTTTGTCCGCCCTCCAGTACTCACATACGCTATCAACAACCGCATCGAACTCCTGGCCATTCTGAATAAGCCCACTCACTCTCTTAAAGTTAAGAAACTTTCCCGAAACAGAATCAATATAAACCGTTTTTATTTTCTCAATATAAACCGGCTCCTTAACCGTCCGATCAATTACCCTATCCCGGTAAACAGGTTCAATCCTTACTGATTCTTTTACGTACTTCAAATAAATGCTTTCAATCCTTTTTTTAACAGGGTCTGTAAATTCAACATCTACTAAGTAATCTTCCAGGTCCTTAATGAAATGTTTTGCGCTCATGGTTTATATTTTTCAATGATTTCTAAAAGTTCAGATCTTGTCCATTTCTTAACAGTTCTCCGGTTGTCCTCTAACCATTTAACCGCATCTTCACCTATCTTTTCAATTAAGTTCTTCCGATACCCTATGAGATGGAATTCATCAAATGCATTACAAAATTTGCACTCCGCATTTACATTCCATTCATGGAATCTTAGAAAGGAACCACCTTTTACAGGAACGTAATGACCGGCATCGAATAACCTAACTGAATTAAACTTTCCGCATGATATACATTTCATTGTAAAATCATTGTCTTTATCCCTTCGCCTGATATATGCATTAAAAACCTTTTGCGCCTTAGCTGTTAATTTCGGTATTGATTCCATTGTTCTATTGCTTTAAAAATTTGTAAAACAACTTGGGGAACTACGGCATTACCGTATCCTTTAATTGATTCTTTTCGGTGCTTTGAAACGGTAATTCCATAAAGAACAGAGTGTTCAGAAATTATTTGTTGCACCCTGCTTTTACTAATACCGTAATCGTCAGCTAATTCACTCATTGGGATGCCATCTTCTTTATATAACCATACCATCATATCTTTTTGCTCTTCTGTCAGTTTACCCATATATGGTGTTGCGTTTTCACGATTCCCTTTTGCATCAACAAGTCTTAAATTTTCCAACCTATTATCTTTTCTATCTCTATTGACATGGTCAATCATTAAGCGTGATTTATCATAATCACCATTGGCTGCAATCCATACGATTTGATGTGATCTTAACTGTATCTTAAACCCATTGTATCTTATACCATGAACGATATATCCATTACAATCACAACCAACTAATTCAACCATTTGACCTTCTTTACCCCTTTGTTTCAAGGAATATATTTTCCCTGTTTCAAAATCAACCTTTAATCTTCCCTCTTTTAAACAGAGTTGAATTACTAAATTTCTGTCCATGTTGTTTCGATTTTCTGGAATGGTAACTCCAGGTGTTGAGGATAAAAGCCCATCATTTCTGCCACGAACCGGGGGTTGAGTTGGGAAGTTGTCCCAGGTTGTGCCTCCGTCAATCCGTTGATTGCATGAGCTAAAGTATCGTTTTGCCTCTCCAGTTCTGTCCGGGTGCATCCGCCCTTGTAATTCGATGCTGCCGGTGTTGGTAGCATCATTTTCTTTATGTCCCGGTTTAAATCCTTCTGCCCCGGATAACCCGACTCCCCTTTCCAATCCCGTGAGTTGGGAGTGGCGAGCATCCCCAACTTCATCATCGTTGGTGGGTATTCGCTCATTATCTCCTGTGCTAAGGTCCCAGAATCCCCTAATACTGGATTCTTCTTTCCGCTCGTTACTTCCCCGTCCATTACTGTCGGGGTTTTGATAAGTCCTTTTTGCAACAAACCAGACCCTATCCCTTCTGTGGGGGGCATTGACACCGCAAGCTGGAAGTACAAACGGGATGACCTCGTACCCCGCAGCTTCCAGGTCAGTGTGTACCTCGTCGAAAACCATCCCTCCATTCCAACTAATAAGGCCGGAAACGTTTTCCCAAACAACCCATGCCGGTTGAATTTCCCGTATTGCTCTAAGCATTTCGGGCCAGAGATGGCGTTCATCCTCTTTACCGAGTCGTTTCCCCGCTGTTGAGTATGGCTGGCAGGGGAATCCTCCGGATAAGACATCAATTGTTCCTCGGTGAATAGTGAAGTCTGTTTTCGTAATGTCATCGTATGCTATTGATTTAGGCCAGTAATACTTTAAAACCTGTTTACCAAACTCATTCCATTCACAATGAAAAACATTTTCCCAGCCCATCCATTCAGATGCCAGGTCAAAACCTCCAATACCTGAGAAAACTGATCCATGTGTCATAAACCTTTTTCTATTATACTGTGATCAATAATGTAAAGTATCTTACATAAATCTATCCGATCATTCCTATCCATTCCTTCAGTCTGGTTCCAATAAAACAACTTTTCCTCCCGGGTTAAATCTTCGATCTTCTTAAGTCCGCCAAACATCGTCAATGCATAATACTTGTTAAGGTATAAATCTTTGGCCACACTTGAGCGTATAAAAAATCCAATGTCAATCTTACCATCAAGTAACTCACTCAACTGCCAGTCTCTTATTTTTTCAAAGATAAATCCCATTTCGTGAAGTTGTTTAATCGGAATCATAAAGTTATGGGGAGGGTGTACTCAAATCCAATCCCTCCCCTTTGGTTTTAAAATAGAGAAAGCTGTTTTGAGGATTCTTCTACAGACTGTACATTTTTTACAGCCTCATTAAAATATGATTCTTTAAGTTCAATGCCAATACCTTTTCTTTTCATTTTAACCGCCTGATAAACTTCAGATCCTACGCCCATGAAAGGAGTTAAAACTGTATCGCCTTCATTTGAGTAAAGGCCGATTAGTCTTTCAATGGTTGGCAACTGTAAAGGACATATATGCTTTTCATCTTTTTCATCCCGTCCATTACGAGCATTTAATGTATCCCCGTAATCAATATCCATCCAAACAGGAGATGCCCATTTCTGCCAAGTATCAACGTTTATATTACAGTTTACAGGATCAATTCTTTCCCCATCTTTACGAAAGATTAAAACATAATCCGGAATACCAACCCGACTCATTGTTGAATCTTTCCTCAACTGTTTATGAAGTAAACCAAGTGTCTTAGTTCTTTGCATTTCTGTAACCGGATTCTTCCAAATGGTAATTCGTGAATGGTAAATAAACCCAGAACTTTGTAAAAGATCAATAAGTAACCCTGAGAAATCCCTTAAACCGATATACCCTTCCTTCCCTTTTTGAATCGGTAAGTCCATACAATGAACTGCCATATTCCTACCCGATTTTAAAACTCTGAATAATTCAGGTACCAAGAATGAGAAATGTTCTTTAAACTCATCATATCCAGAAGCATTACCCATATCACGAAAATCATCTGAGTATGTGTAAAGGTCTGCAAATGGAGGGCTGAATACTATCAAGCCCGCTGACTCTGTCTCGATATGTTGAATTTCCTCAACACAATCCCCATTGATTAAAGTTGCATTTTCAGTTGTTATAGTCATGGCTCATTGTTTTTTGCATTAATTCAAATTGTTTCTGTTTCCTTTTTATTGATTCGATAACGTTCTGCATGGTATCTGTAGTGACTAAATAAATATTTACAGGATGCTCTTGACCGAATCTGTATGATCTTCTGATTGCCTGATATAAAGCCTCAAAGCTAAAATCTAAAGAAGCAAATACCTGGTTATTGCAATTCTGATAATTCAGCCCGTACATTGCAATCTTTGTCTTTGTGATAAGTACCCTGAACTTATTAGCAGCGAATCCAAGTAACATCTCCTCTTTAAATTCAGGATCATCAGAACCTTGTACATTTATTGCACCGGGTATTAATTTTATTAGGTAATCAGCCTCTTCATTTTGCTTAACCCAAATTATAAAATTATCATCACTTGCATTAACAATATCAGCAACCTTATCCATTCGATCAATCTTCGTTATCCGTAGTTCATTATTAAAATTACTCGCTGATATTGCAACGTCATTAAACAATTGCCAATCCCTTTGCTTTGTTTTTATCTGCACATCAAAATAATGAAGTGAAGGAAGAATATATTTAGAACCATCGAACCCAATGTCTACAGGACTGGTCAACATAACTGACCATGACGATACCCACTTGTAAAATAATTCTGTTGCATGACCCTTCACTCTCCATTTACCAGTTTCTCCGCCATCATGGACAAAGTACATAGCAAGCATCTGAGAACGTCCCATCACATTTAAGAACTCAGCATGATTACCTAATTCCATTGGATCATTAGGCGATGGGGTAGCAGTACATGCCAGTTTAAATCTTGTATGCTGGAAATTGTCAATAATCAAATTTCTTATTGCACCTTCGAAGTTCTTAAGTATTGAACTCTCATCTAAAACAATCCCTGAGAATAATGAACAATCAACGTTTTCTAACTGCTCGTAATTGGTAATGTAAATGCCTGGTACCTGCTGGCCAGTAAACCGTTCAACTACATAACCAAACCTTTCACCTTCGTTTATTGTCTGCCCAGCTACCGAAAGAGGGCAAAGAATTAAAACGGGTTTACAAGTATGCTCAACTACCTTCTGCGCCCATTCTAATTGCATGAATGTTTTACCCAAACCACAGTCAGCAAAAATAGCGTACTTGCCTTTTTTAATCGCATTAGTTACGATAAACTTTTGAAAGTCGAATAACAACGGATTAAGATTCATTACATCAAAACCCGAGTCTATAACTTTGGTTTTTTTAGTTTCTAAGAATTGTTGATAGTTCATTATTTGTAAAGTTAAGATTTTATATTTTTTAAATGCTCTTTCATTGCAGTTTTATGAAGTTCTTTATCTGTATCAATGGTGGTTCTTTCTGGATCTCCAAATGTTTTATACTGCTGCTCTTGCTCGTACCTCAAATCTAAATATGCATGGTGCCTATCTTGTCTGTAGTTTTCAAACAATTCCATGAAAGTAGGAATATCTAATCTGTCGTAAATCTTTCCAGCCTTACCGGTTACTAATTTGGACAGGAAAATGTAAACATCCTGAACACTCAAATTATCGCTTTCAGCATCGTCTATTATCTCGTCCGAAAGTATGCCTATCTGGTTAGCCGTTAACCCGTACCTCAAATTTAAATATTCAAGAGCGAAAGTTATTTGAGTTGCGAAAACCTTTTGTAAACCTTCCCGGTCAATTGTTGATAAATGTACGATTCTTTCATCGGAACGGATCGATAAAAGTTGTTTAAAATCCGTTGTTCCGTTTACGATATATTTTTTCAATACTTCCTTAACTGCCATTTGATTGTTGTTTAGGGTAGCGCCTAGCAAAGTACTCGTCAAGCTCTCTGGCTGTATTTGATCTATCGTTAATCGGGGCAGATTTGAATTGCTTTCCATCGCTATGCTTTTTTATGTTTACTAAAACGTTGTTTATCTTGCTGCTGATTATTTTTAACTCTAATTGTGTGATCATCCATTGATCCTGGCATTGCCAATTATCCAGAATCTGATTCCATGCGGTAAGCCCGTTTTCATCTGGTAAATTTTCGCCGGGGCAATTTTCAGATAAATATTTCCGGATGTTTTTTAGTCCCTTCGCTTCGGCCCCAGAGAAGTTGGGTTTTATCCCGACTTTTAAAGTGTAGAAATCAAACCAAGATTTAACCCATAACTGCCACCTTTCATCAGTCGAACTTGTTTCGACAAATAATGTATTATCTTTCTTTTCATTCTTATCATTCTTTACATTCTTATTATTCTTTACATTCTTGTTTGTGTCCGTCTGTTGTACTGTCTGCAGTCCGTCTGTTGTACTGCTTGTTGTATCGTCTGTTGTACTATCTGTTGTACTGTTTGTTTGATATGTATCGTAGTTAACGATTGATATTAAGGTAATTACGTTTGATTTCTGTTGTACTATCTGATTATCTTTTTCCAATTCGTTTAAAAAACGTAAAACCTTACCTTTCGACCATTTCCAACGACTGCATATTGTTGCGATACTTACCCCAATTTGACCCCTTTTTACATCAACTTTGTTACCCCTGAGACGGTAATAATTGTCCTTATGATTGGCTAAAATTAACAGGTCAATCCATGCCATATTTCGGCAAAATGTATCCTGAAAGTAACCTGGATTATCAGCTATTTTCCTATATATTTTAATCCAGCCGTTATTCATTTAAAATTCTCGTTTACAAATGAAACTATTTTATGCCAATCTTCACGAGTAATTAAAACTTGATTAATAAGAAAGCTATCTTCATCATTAATTAGTTCATCAGAAATAACTATTTCTAATTCATCACCAGTATAATCAGACATTATATAACGAATTTGATTAGACATGAAATAAAATTTAGACAATAAAAAAACCCGGAGGTGAAGGTCTCCGGGCGGGTTACTCAAGTTGAGTAATCAACCCGATTTCACCCTTCACAATGAAATCAGGTCTCAATATTTGCCACTAAATTAAACAAAGAACTGATACTAAGATAAAAAAGTTAACAACAATCTTATAACGTCATTTGACTTTTCCGGTAACTTAATATTGATCTAATTGAATCTATTTGATGAACAGCTGCAGAGTTAATCCGATCCAAAGAATTGACAAGATAGTTCAGATCCTTGCAGGAACTTTTAACGTACTCATTCATCAAAGTATTTGACAATCCAACATATTCAGGATTAGAAACAACGCCTCTAATTGAAAGCTGTATCTGTTCATCCCTTAGCATCTTAGCCTCTGCTAAAAGATTTCCTGATTGTGCTAATAGTACCTGAAGGTTTTCTAAACGCTGTATTAAGTCTTCGTCCTGTTGTGGGCATTTAGCCTCCAGGTACTCATTCATCTTAGTAATCTTAGTGCGGATATGGTCTGACATAGGGAAATTATTTTAACTTCTTGATATGTGAACTTATGTCTTTTGCTGAAGGATTAACAACTCCATCAATACCGATCTGATTAGCCTCTAATACTTTTAAAGACTGCTCGTATTGAACCATCGTTGTGATATTTGGAACCTTAGCTTTTAACTTTATTTGCGTGTCGTGATCGTAACTTGATGTTCCAATTAGCCTTATCAAGTTATTTCTAAGTTCACCAACTTCATCTTCATGCTGATTAGTTGAATCGGCATCTTTTGTATCATCTATAGCGAAAAGCCCGTTCAGAGCGTATTTCCGGGCATAACTACTAGCCGCGCCCGTTATCTGTGAGCCGTCCATTCCTTTCTTTATTTCTTCCTCACGTGCATAAGCACATGTAGAATAAATCTGATCTCCATTAGTTAGTGTAGCCATTGCCTTTACATAGAACCTGTCACCAATTAATTCAATGCTATCTGTTATCTCTACCCAAAACCCTAACGGATTAATAACTAATTTTACTGCCTCCAAAATATCCTCAGCTGACCTGTACCGGTATTTACCGAAATCATTATAGTTTCCTTTTGGTGCCTTTACGAGAGCCTGGATCTCTGCGAGTGTTGTTTTATTTTCCATTTTTATAATTTAGTTCGTTACGAAATTGTGCTTCGATTAGTTTACCGATTGAATAGTTGAGGTAATCCCGGTTAATCCTGCCCTTCCATCTTCTTTCAAAGCTATCGATTAAATTGTCCGCACCTTCAACGGTGGTAAATCTAATCGCATTAATGGTTAGGTTTAAATCCCGGGTAAAATGCCCCTCGGTTACTTCGCGAAGTTCATTCATCATTTTGATGTACATGGTTACGCCGATGAAAAGTCCAAGGCCGACTACGCCTACGATAATGGCAAGATAGAGTGTTGTCATTTTGTTTGGTTTTAATAATTTTCTGCTTCTATACGTGTTATAAAAAAATGTATACCTGATGAACATTCATTTTTAAAGTCTTCATCAAATGAGTCTGATTTAACTATTTTACCAATGTGGTATTCTATAGATGAATCGAATGATGAAATGCCATATTCCGCACCAAAAACTTCTAATACTTTAGCATATTCTGCCCTACACTTCCTACCAAAAGAATTATTTCTTTTTGCTTCTTTCGGGATTAATAGTTTTACAATGACACCCATTTGACATTTTTTCCAGCCAATAATATCACCATCCGGAATTATACGAGTTTCAGAAATTATTTGTTCTATTCCTATTGTCTCGGAAAGGTTGGCACCGGAAAGGTTGGCATGGGAAAGGTCGGCACCGGAAAGGTTGGCATGGGGAAGGTCGGCACGGGAAAGGTTGGCATGGGGAAGGTAGGCACCGGAAAGGTTGGCATGGGAAAGGTCGGCACCGGAAAGGTCGGCACCGGGAAGGTAGGCACCGGAAAGGTTGGCATGGGGAAGGTAGGCACCGGAAAGGTTGGCACGGGCCCCACCTTGATCTTTAAGCCAAAGTAAATGATCTGCTAATACTTTTGTTAAATCCATAGTGTTGGTTTTATTCTTGTGAGTAATCTTCTAATATGTTTTTAAGGCTGTCATTCACATCAAACGGGTCAACAACGTTGTGAACGATCATGTAATCATAAAGGTCGTTATAAGCATCCCATTCGTCCCAATAATTCTTAATGCTCATAATACCGTCATAAGATTTTAATTCTCCTGTATGATCCGGGGCCTCAAATGAATACTCTAGCCGTCCCGACCTTTCAAGCCATTTCTCAAACTTTTCCCGGTCAATGTTAACCGATTGTTCATTGTCAAGTTCAACAACAACTAAAGCGTTGTTTAGAACGTAGGATTCGATTTCGAAGAGTTTTTTTCTCATTGGTTTACTTTTTAATTACTGATTGATCATGACCTGAATTTCTTAATGTGATTCCGAGGTAAGCACCGAGTGCGATAATTAATAGGATTGTGATTATATACATGGCTTGTAATTTTAGAAGTAAGGCAGTTTTAAAGGTCTGCCAACTTTAAC
>Ga0213919_1000948_pt1 | contig 11453 bp, 10 predicted proteins | sample McNCre317MG_FD_161056 | JGI IMG/M metagenome (GOLD analysis project Ga0213919, IMG submission 161056) | Freshwater microbial communities from McNutts Creek, Athens, Georgia, United States - 3-17 MG | ecosystem: Environmental > Aquatic > Freshwater > Creek | place: USA: Georgia | collected... | reverse complement strand
TTAAGTCAATATCAACCGAAACAACACCAGTTGCAGAAACTAAAACCTGAGGTGATCCCCCGCCAGATACAATTTCAGTCGCACCAAAGTTATAAGTAACTCCTCCCAAGACAATAGTTCTTCCTGACAAGTTTGATGCTGAAACTAGGGTCACATAAAGCCTTTGCCTAGTTTTCGTATTTGCATAAAACATATACGACGACCTAAAAAGCGCCAGATCGTTACAGACAGGAGGTCTTTCGTTTGCCTGCGCAATACCCTCTTGAGAAGGATTCGTGTATAGAGAAGCCCCCCGAAGCGTATCAGTTATTGAATCAGTGAATGTAACAAAACCATTTGTAATATTTGTTGCAGAAAGAGCAACTTGATAAATTAAGGCCATCTCATCAGCAGAAGTGTCTGTGGTTGTGCCAGAAACTTGTGCAGTTCTGTAAAACTGAATTATATCTCCAGCAACAGCCTCACTTGGAATGTAAACAGTTAAATCAACATTCTTTGCTGTACCAGATGTATTAATAACCCACAGTCTTTGAGAAGGATATCCAGTTATAATATTAGAATTTGCGTCTGTTTTCTGAATGGTGCATCTGTAAGCACATTGATTATTATTTGAAAGAAATCCTGTTCCAGCAGCATTTAGAGCGTAGCTTGGATCAAGACATCTAGGAACTCCTGCAGATCTTGCCGCCGTTCCTGTAACATCTGTAAAAACCCTCACTCCAGCACTACTCGTAAAATACAAGTTAGACGCAGCTTCTGCTGCCCTTATCCTCTGTCCTGCTGGCTCAGAATAGGTCCCTGCATAGTTTGAATAAGTTCCCATGCCATAACTCATGGTCGTTCCATTGTGTGCTAGAACTTTTCCAGAATAGGATAAAACATTTTTTATATTATTTGAAAGCGTCGAATCAACAGCATAACCTCTACGATCCTCATAGACGTTTTCTCTTTGATTAATGCAATCGTTACCACGCGCCAGCGATCCCGGCTGTGTCGATAGTGGCGAAAACTGATTAACAATTCCTAAAGCTTTTGTTATCGAGTCTTGCAAATAGTTTCCTTGGGCTAGGAAAGAAATTTGCGCAAATTATTATCTAAAATATCTCACAAGAGAGCGCCGGGTTGAAACCTTTTTGGGACTTGCCTCGACTCTATTTTTAACTAGTGTTGTCGCCTTCGATTCAAGCGTTTTTAGCGTATCTAGTGCACTTGCCTTTTTATTGCTATCTCCCAGAGACTCTAAAACTTTTACAACTACCATTTGAGATAATACTGGAAAATATGCAGTCGGTATTTGTGGAATATTCGCAAACCCTGTCGGACAAATATAATCATTTTTTTGTGGTCTAATATTTAATCCCGAAGGATCAAGTACGCTTGCTAGACTAACTTCAATTAAATTTGAAGTGATTTGAGTAATCTGCGCCCTATATGACCAAAGCTTAAATGGAGAGGTTACACTCAGAAAATCGACGTAACTTCCAACACTCAAAATAGCTGTTAAATCCGTATCAACTGAAAAACTTGCCGTTGGGTTATTATTAACAATCGAAGTTATTTTTGCACATGATGATGTAGCAATTAATTGATTTGGCTTGGCCGGGAACTGAAACAGCAATGAACCAACTGAAATGCTCGGAGTTGGAACTATGACAACCTCATCACCTTCAAAATAAAATGCCTGCGGTGCTACAGCCCTTTGCTCAAATTCAGATCTTCTTGATGGATCAATATAATTAAGAGGGCTTTCAAAACCATTCGAATCAACGTAAAACAAAGTTTTAATTGTGTTTCCAATCGATCTAGATGGAATTGGATAATGATTTGTATTTATAACAATTGGAGTTGACTCTGTCGTTAAAAAAAAATCTTCTCTGACGGCAACAAGGTCAGCAACGATATTTAGATCAAGCGCCTGATTTGCAACCGCAATTAACGAACTATCAACAAATGTCGATTGAGAAATCGGAGCAAATGAGTCTCGCTTAATTGATTCAAGAAGATCTTCAACAAAATAAGACATTAAGTTCCTCTAAGGCTTGCCAGCTTATCTTTCATTAATGAATCGCTAGTTGTTGGCATTTCTTCTCCACCAAGTTTTTCTTTTAACTCAAGCGCAGGGCTTTCTGATGACTCCATTTGTGGAGTTTCAGATTCTTCTTTTGATCCATCATCCATCGACATAATTTTTTCAATCAATTCATCAAGAAGCTTAATCTTCAGTTTGCTGTTTGGATCTTGATGTTGATCTTCTGGCATTTCTTGTAACTGTAAAGCTTTAAAATCCATTTGTACCCCTTAATTTTTTCTTAAAGATTCAATAATCTCATCATGTCTATCAAGTCTCTTTTCGTGACTTAATGTCTTCTCGATAACGACGGCTACTTTTGCATTTAATTCAGCAACGGAGCTGTTTAATTTTGATAAAATTGATACAGCAAAAAGAGCACAACCGCTTAAAATTCCGTAAAAAGCCCATTCGACAAAGTGACTAAATTCCATTTTACTTTCCCATAATATTCAGCGAGTCACAGACAAAATAATCTGAGTCTTGCGCTTTCTGACAGTTTTTAGATATCTGTTTTATCGAACATGATGATAATAAAAATAAAATAATTAAATATCTCATTGAAAAAACTCCTCTACATTTATAATTCCTGCGGCCCCAGCCCCACCCGCTGTGGCACCGGCTCCAGATGTTCCACCAGCACCTACGGCATAGGTATATGTTGCGTTAGGAGAATAGATGGTTGCTAAAATTCCACCACCAGAACCACCACCAGCTCCTGACGAAGTAGCATTTGAACCAGCGCCGCCGCCACCTGATCCAGAGTTTGTCGCAGCCGTTCCTCCTGCACCACTAACGGCTCCACCACCATACCCGGAACCGCCAAGCATGCTTGCTCCGCCTGCTCCTCCTCCCGAAGTTGTCGTGTTTCCTCCAGAGTTACCACCGCTTCCAGTAATAGCAAATCCTATAACCGGCGTGCTTAAAAGTGCGGTTCCACCAAGACCTGGAGTTACTGTTCCAGCGCTTCCACCAGTACCACCGTTTGCAGTTAATAATGACGTGCCAAAAGTAGTGATCCCACCGTTTCCTCCGGCTCCATTGCCAGCGCCGGTTCCAGCGCCACCGCCGCCTCCTCCAACCATTGTTATTTTTAAATACAATGGTGCTTGAAAAGTTGAGAACGTAATCGTTGCATCTCCAGTACCAGTGGACTTGGTTAAAGTACCTGAAGACGCCGGAGCACCAGTGCTTGTGCATAATAAAAGAGTTGAGCCAGATATAGTTCTAGCTACGGTAAAGGTTTGAGCATTATTTGTATAAGTAGCACCAACCGTGGCATTTGCTGATGTGACAAAGAAGTAATAACTTAAACCGTACGTTCCGGAGCCAGTCGTAAAAGTTTGAATATTTGGCGTTAAGAGCTGAATTGTTGGGTTGCCCCAACTTGGCGCAGCGGTTCCACCGTTTGATTTTAAAAATTGTCCAGAAGATCCATTTGGTAAGCGCGTACCAGTTCCAGAAGCTCCGCCGTATATTAAATCTCCACCAGTTGTCATTGGTTGAAGTGCGTCAAAACCTGCAGCTTTAGTTGTTTGCCCAGTTCCGCCGTTTAAAATAGGAAGCGCTCCAGTGACTCCAGTTGTTAGTGAAACATTTGAAATAGTGTTGCTTACTCCACTGATAGTTTTATTTGTTAACGTGTCAGTAGTGGCTCTACCAACCAACGTGTCTGTAGAAGTTGGCAAAGTAAGTGTCCCGGTATTGCTAATCGTAGAAATAACCGGGTTTGTTAAAGTTTTGTTTGTTAATGTCTGAGATGCCGCCAAAGTAACAGCCGTCGTCGTAGGAACAAGTACACCGTTAAAAGTTAAGTTGTCGGATGCATCTAATCCCAAAAGAAGATCAGCAGAGTTTGCGTTATTTCTCCAGCCTAAAAAATCTGTCTTTGCTAAACGAATAATTCCAGAAGATGAGATATTTGCAGACCTTGATTTGTAATAAGCTGTTTTTAAACCAAATGATGCACCAAAATCAGCGTCAGCCGTAAGCGAAAATGATCCGCCAACAGGCTGAAGCGTATTTGAAGAAATCGCCTGAATCCATGATGTAACAGCTGTACCCCAACCACGTTCATTAGTTTGAGGTATTGTGTAGCTAGAGCCGTTCACGTTAACGTTTACTGATGCTATAGCTACAATTTGAACAGAAAGTATTAAAATAAATATGAAGAGTCGTTTAAATTTTCTCATTCAATATCCTTCGTTAGAAAGTTTCTTGAACATAAAAAATAACCGTGCCTTGTGCTGAGTTGACAGAGTTTCCAGTAATTTGAAATTTATAATCACCAGCAACAACAATCGGATTGGCTCCGCCAGTTGGATTTAAATAAACCTCTTCAGTGGCTGAGCTCGACCTACTGTTAAGCTTGGCAATAAGAGTGTTAAATGTTGGTGCATCCGGATCGAAAAGGTTTACGTTATAGTTTGCCGAAGGGCTTGGTGATCCTGGAATAGTTAGTGCTTTAAAAATATAACCACAAAGACTTGGTATAGTCGTTTGCGGCGTCGATCCATCAGCAGCATCTGCGGTCCAATTAACGACTATTTTTTCAACTAACCTATTTTGCGATCTTGCTTTAATCGGCACCCTTGTAAACGTGACTGTTCCAGCCATTTTTTAGCTCCTTAAAAAAGGAACCAGCGATTAAACCGCTGATCCATAGTAATTTGTACTTGTAATAGATCCTTGTGTTCCACCAGTCGCATTTGCTCCTGATACAGAACCGTTTGCTGAAATAGCTAGTGTAATTAAATTACCTAATAAACCAGGCGTTACAGCCGTAATCGTAACCACAGTACCGCTTGAAGTAGCTGTTACGAGACCAGCAATAGCAGCCGAAACAGATGCATTTATTGCTGCTGCCAAATTTGCAGCGGTAACTGTATCGGTTCCAACATTGTACTGATTGCCAGTAGCTCCAGATGCAACACATGTAAAAACAACACCGTTAATTGTAACAGTATTTGTCGCAATATGCGAAGTTAGGGTAACTGTGCCGCTTGCCTGAACAGCATTAAGGCCAAGAATAACCTTTGCTGGCCTAATACCAGAAATAATCTGTGGTATTCCATCTTCTAGCTTAAAACCAGACGATTGACGATTGTCTGAGTAAAAGATTCTTTGAAGGTCGTTGGCTTGCTCATTATTTTGATGATCAAAAACCATAATTGTTTTTAAACCCATTTATATGCTCCTCAAAATAAAGCCTCACTGTGTTTAACAGCAAGGCTCTAAAATTTATGATGTTATTAAGTGATTGAGTTAGTAATTGAAGACCACAAGATATTAACGCCAATCATTTCAGAAAAAATGGATTGATGTGTATACATACGTGCCTCAACTGCTGCTGTATTCTCTAAATCGAAGAATACTTTTCCATCAGTACGACCAGGCATACCAAAAGCTATATCAGCAGAACCAACTCGTTTTGCGAATTGCGGAACAACACCGAACGCATGGCCATTTTTAACCATTGGATGCGCCTTAACAGTCGCTGTAATTCCAGCAAATTTGTAAACAACTTCATCAGCACCAAGTTCAACTTTTTTAACTTCTGACTTGTCGATTGTTCTTAACTGATGAACATCACCAATTAAGTCATCAACAGCACCTGTCGATGCGTAGATGTTAATTGGATACATCAATCCTCTGTTCATCCCTTTTGCTAAGCCTTTTTTCAAAGCTTGGAATGAAAATGCACCATTTACCACATGATTAGTTGGCTTCCACAAAGAATAAACAGAGTTATCAATCCCGAACAATGTTCCACTTGTGGTAAACATGTTGTAAAGACCGACCATTTCTTTACCATATCCACCTTTGAAGTAAATCACGTCATTCGCAGCACAAGAGGCAACGGTCGCAGACAAAACGATAATGCGATTATCGATATCTACAGAGACGATTGCAGGAGTTCCTCTAACAGACGCAGTTGATCCAGACATAACGTCAATCAACGCGCCTTCGAGTCCTGACCACAATTGAGGAGCCCACTCAGCCAAAGAAATTTGAACTGTCGGCTGACCGCCGTAAGAGCCATTCGCCGCGCTGTAAACACCAACTTGACCGATACCAACGTTTCCATAAAGACACATTTCTTCAAGCATTTTTCTCATAGAAAGTTGCATACCTTCCCAGAAAAAAGCCGTTGCATTTTTATAAGCTTGTTGTCCAGCATTTGCGGCTTTGTTTAAATCTTCGTAAGCCATTTGGTCTTGCAAAGTTAACTGAAAGCCGTATACTTTCGCCTTCTTTTGAGCACCAGCAACGGCACCATTTAAAGAAAATGCTCCGGCTGTGCCGTCTCCTTTTGCGCGAGTAAATCCACCAGGCAATGCTAAACGAACAGGTTGTTCGAAGTAGTCACCCATTTTGTCGCCCTCAGAGAAGTCGATGTCTTGTTGAATTTTTGCAATATTTGGGACTAAAGTTTCAGGAGCATGACCGAATACGGTCTTATTAAGCGCTGAAAAATCTTGAACTGACATTTTTTATCCTTGGGCTAGGAATAAAAATGCGGATGTTATTTTTTAAAAACTATTAACGGCCTCTGTACTTTTGAGCCCATTCAGTTTCGGTTAGGAATTTTTTTTGAGGTTCTTGGCTTGAAGGTTTTTGATTGCCTTGGCCGTATTGGTTTTGACCTAATCGCGAGGCCGCTTGCGCAGTTACTTGCTCAAGATCATATTTTCGAATCTTATCCAGGAACTCATCGCCAAGCGCCTCATGAATGCTTTTAGCATCCATTTTGCCGAAGGTTTGTTTCGCTCCGGAATAATACTCTGCCTTAACTTTAGCGATCGCATCTTTTGCTTGCAAGCTTTTTCCACGCTTTAGGGCTGAACTCATTTCAAACGCGACCTTTGCTAATAAATGCTTATCAGGAGCAAGTCCACTTTCTTTAAAGGCATTACCGATATCTTGATCTAGGGTTTGTGCCTCACGATAATACACTTGTTTTTGTTGTTGATAATATCTTATTAATTGCTCTCTCGTAGCGTTTTCGGCCCCTTCTGGCAATGGACCAAACTCCTTCAATGCTTCAATAACTTCTTTTTTTGAAGAGTTTTCGCTTTGCTCTTTTTCTGACTTCCATTGCTCGAGCTCTTTCAGTCTTCTTTGCTCTGGAGTCATTTGCATTTCAGCATACTTTTCTGCTAATAGTGACTCCGCATATTCATAAGGATCTTTTCCTGTTTGCTTGTAAAACTCTTTTGGGTTGTTTTCGGCTAATGACAAAAGCTTTTTGGTGTTTGCTGCCTCTTGAGCTTTTGTTTGAAATCCTCGCTCTAAATTTTTTACGGCTTGAGCAATTTCTTTTGATACTCTTGCAGACACTGATCCAATCTTTATCTCCTCAAGAGCTTCAGAAGTATTTTGTGGTGTTGATTGACCGCCTGCTCCTCCTTGAGCAATTTGATCACTTCCTTGTGTTGCATTAGTCGTTGTCGTTGTTGGCGTTGAGCTTGCCGAGCCTGTGCTTGTTGAAGCTGTTTCTGACATTTGAGGTTCCTTTTCTTTTACATTTGAGACAGGTTGATCCAATCTCTTTTTTTGATTTGAATTTATGCACCATTAATTTATCGCAAAGCTTGCACCTTACGTGTCCCACGACTAAACACCCGGAGGAAGCCTTGGAATAGGCGGAGCGTTTGGTTGTTGCTGCGGTGGACCGACTGGCGGCGGAGGAGGAGGCATCGGCCCTTGTGGCCCGGGTCCGGCCTCTGGAGGAGGTGGTCCTTGCATCGGAGGAGGCGGCGGCTGCTCACCACTTACCACAAACCAAAAAGGATCTTGTGTGTTTTGCAAATTACTATGCTCCATTATATGGTTTGTCGTATTTTGCACTATTTGAATCGCAGTTTGATCACCATTGATGGCAGCTGCTCTAATTTCAGGATCATCTAGTATAACTCTATGTTCTTGCGCATGTTGAATATGTGAATCGCCAACCATCGCAAATGGCTTCCGACCATCCATTAACATTTCGTTTTCTTTTCTTATTAATTCCAAGCGAGACATTGGGCTTTCAGTCATCGGCTCAATCGAGCCGGTCTCTACTGCTTGAATATACTGACTTGGATCCTTGATTAATCCCTTATCTAGCCATTTGTCAGCTTGGTCCATTCTTCCTGCCAAAGTGCTTGCCATTGGATTACCAAGATCACAAACAAGCCTGTCGATCATATCAAGATCTTTACCAGTCCACGCCGTCATAGATCCTCTATTAGATTTTCCGGCCAAGGCACCAATTCTTTTTGTATTGGCGAAAGATTGAAGCATTCTAAGTAAAAACGTTCCACTGTCCTCTTGTAGTTCAGCCCAAGATTGCTGAAAATTTGATGAATATTGAATAGCCATGGCTTGCATACGACCAAGAGCTGCTCCTGATTTTAGGCTAGACTCTGGATCTCCGCGAACTACGGAATTAATTCCAGACAACTTTTCCATAGCAGACTCAACATATTGAGCATTTTTAAATATCTCCGCAGGAGTTGCGGTAAGCTGAATTGCTTTAGGTTCTGATCCTGGAGCTCCTCCCTTAAGAACCATCATTCCTTTTCCAACTTGCTCAGCTGCAAGATTACATCCGTCTGGCATCCAGATTGCCTGGACACCAAAAGCTTGTTCATTTGTAAATGCAGTAGACATTAAAACATTAACAACTTGTTGAAGAACCATGATGTCGTTGAATTCTGTATAACCATCAGTCGTATCGAACATCTCTCCAGGAGTTATTCGATGCACTGGAAGCATATTGTTTCCAGATTCGTTAATATATGGATACGCACCATCGTATAAATCTAGTTTAGCTGTTAAATATTTTGTAAATCTTCCTGAAGGAACGGCTGCGCTAGGCAAATGATAAAAATGATAACAAGGAATAATATCAGAATCATTTTCATTAAAAAGTCTGCTCATTTTTCTTGAAATGTTAAACTCTTTATCTTCGTCAGTATCACCAAGTGATAAAATCTCATCTGCCTTATCTGGATATCTGGCTGCTAAGTCATATTTATTTTCATACTCTTTCACAATAACCCAATTACACTTAGCCCAGTCTCTAAGGTTCACATCTCGAATAACATCCCAAGGAGATTTAGAGATCATTGAAGGATCTCCTTCGTACCTAATTTTTTTTACTGGTTTTTTTTCTTCATCAAGCTTTGGAGTTATTCCATCTTCTTCAAATACTGGTTCAGCCATAAGTTGGCGACCAAGAGACGTATCCCACTGCTGGTAAACAAATCCTTCTTTGAAAACAAGAGACCGCTCAGCCGCTTGCTTCATATGACGACCCATACGTTTTTCTACTAGATATGAATCAATAACGTTATTGGCGAGCTTTCCTTGTTGTAAAGACTTTGAATCAGTATTCTTTGCACGAAAGTCGAACTTTGGCTTTTGAGAACATGTTAGAGCAAGAACGTGCTTAACAAGGTTTCTGTAGTGATTTATTCCATATGCGGTGAGCTCATCGTCATCACCAACATGACTAATCTGAGTGTTGTCACCCTCATCAACATGGTAACCGTAATATAAATCAAAAGATTTTCTCCACTTTTTAGCGTCACCAGTTTTTTCTTTATATGTATAATATTTTTTTGTTTTTTCTTTTAGATCTGCCAGTAACTCAAGCGTTGGTTTAGATGCAAAATACGCATTGCTCATCGAAAGCGCCTACTCTTTCCACCAAAAGCATCTTTTAATGCTTGTGATGTTTGTCCGAGTGGGCTAGCAGTCGGATTTATAAAATGTGTTTCTCTGTGTACTCCGTAGTTTTGCGGATACGGATTTCGAGACTTATCTACTGCTCTATTAAAGTAAATTGCTGCTGCTATTGCGTCAAGATGTCCAAGGCCATCAGACCTTTGAAAGTCTGAATGTCTGGAGTCCTTCCACATACCAACCTTCATTTGCCAAATTGTTTGCCTACATTTTCGTTTTATTTTAAAACTACGGCTACCTACCGCAATGCGAAGCTCATGAACAGCGGCATGCTTGTCTGTCTTATGAGGCATTGATACGGAATATTGATGGTCGCCTAAAATATCGTATATTAACTGCTTGCCAGCATCGTAAACACGTCGATGTGGTTTTTTATCATCCCAAAGATTTCTCTCAGTATCTTTGGCCTTATCTACGATCAATTTTGTTGTTTCACCATTCAAAACTAGTTCTTCTTCAATAACTATTTCATTTTTTTGAAAGTCATAATATCCAAAAAGAATAGCGGTGTTGTCATCCGCTCCGCTATCTCCTCCGACATATGCGTCAAAGTATTGAGGTCTTGGATAGTCGTCTTCTACAATATTTTCATCATTAAATTCAGGTATAATAAGACTTTTTGGATCACTAACTGGTTTACACAGACGTTCGCGCTGAAAGCTTGGAGACTCAACGCCGCCACACTCTTCAATAATCTCTTGCAATTCCTCTTCTGTTAAAGCCTCGTTATCATAGATTGTTTTTTGAATAAATCTTGTCTTACGCACAGATTCTTCGCGCTCTTTGTAGTAGGCATGGCCAAGATCAAATGGAGGGGTGCTAGCCTTAATTAGCCATCTACCTTCTTGATTTTGAAGCTGCGGATAGAGTGCTTCTCGAATAATATAATTCGGATCAATCCAAAATCCATACTCGTCAGCAATTATTATATTTGCCGCTGGTCCACGTGCACTGTCGCCCCTGTCATCATTAACTCCACAGATATAAAGCTTTGAGCCATTTGGATGAACGAATACAGAATCTGTTGTTTGATACTCAAACCGAGACTCTTCTGGCAGAAACGCTTGAAGTTTTGCCATTTCAGCAGTTAACACAAGTCTTGCTTGATTTTTCCATGGAAAACACCAACGACAAATCCACCCAGGATGTTGAATTAATTTTTCTAAAACAAAACATAGGATCGCTGTTGTTTTTCCAAATCGTCTGGCCGCCTCTAAGAACGGATACCGCTCTGTGATAAGCAGGTGATAAACATCAAGCTGCGAAGTTCTAAGATACCAGGTGGCAATAATGCCAACGCTCCAAAGCTTTATCCTGGCCTCGATCATTTCGATCGACATTTTTAAGTTCCGCCGCGAGCTATCTTCAAAAGCTCCAACATATCTTCTTTGGTTAAGTTTATCTTTAAAGGATTTTCTTTATCCGAACTATGCTCAACCTTATCGATGAATAGTCTCAGGTGACGTCCGAGCAGCTCTAGAGACTTTGTTTTATCCCAGAACTTAACTTCTCTAACCTCTCCAACCTTTAATCTCGCTTCTCCTTTGCCTTCAAATTCCTCAAAAACCTTGATCGATGAGATAGACTTACGAATGCTTTCAGGCATTTCTTTTATTGGAAGTAGATACCCTGCATCATCATAAGCATCACCAAT
>Ga0213919_1000947_pt1 | contig 11495 bp, 16 predicted proteins | sample McNCre317MG_FD_161056 | JGI IMG/M metagenome (GOLD analysis project Ga0213919, IMG submission 161056) | Freshwater microbial communities from McNutts Creek, Athens, Georgia, United States - 3-17 MG | ecosystem: Environmental > Aquatic > Freshwater > Creek | place: USA: Georgia | collected... | reverse complement strand
GACCAGCAGGAAGACCAAGCGATGGAAATCTGTGCGCTGGAAATCGGTTTCCGCGCACGCGTGAAGCCGATGGATGACGACGTGCTGCATATCAAGTGCGTGCTCGACCGGATCAAATTCCGGTTGTCGATAGACGAAGAAATCTCGCGGATCCAATGGGACCGGCTCAATGAACACATCGAGGCGCATCTTCAGCAGTTGAAGACAAAGAATCCGCCGATGCTCAAACCGGCGATGATGGAAGTGCAGAAGGTGCGGCAGGTGATGCAGCAGATGCTGCCACCCGCGCCGCCAGTAACCCAATTTCCCGGCGGGCAACCGCCCGGAATGGCAACGGCCGCAGGAGGTGCCAATTGAAAGCGTGGCTTTTGAACCTGCTTCGGGGCACCCCTGCGCCATTGCTACCGGCCCGGCCGCTGGTGGAGCTCGACGCGCCGGCGCTGGAAGAGGCACCGGAATGGCTGCCGGAGGACCGGGGGACGCTACTGCAATTCCTGCGCAGCGACAGCGGCCGGCGGCTGCTGAGCACGCTCCGCGTGCATGAGGAAATTTTGAAGGCGCAAGCCTGCGACGAAACGGAAAAGCGCGTGGACCACGCGCGAGGCAAGGCCGTGGGGTACCGCAGCGCGCTGGCCAGTCTGATCGTTTTATCGGCACCACCGCCGCCATCGGTGGAAACCGCAGCGAAATCCGACAGTGGCGCGGATGACCTGCGTAAACAACTCAGCCACGGATAACCGCGTACCATGAACACGTCAGATTCAGAACCGACCGAACCGAGCCCAGCCAATGAAACGGCGATGGACCCGATGGAAGCCGCCCTGCGCCAAGCCGCGCAAGCCGCCGACAACGGGGAAGAGGTAAACAATGATGCTCTCCTCGAAGCATCCGCCAAACATGAGGCAGGCAACAAAACCGCTGGCAATGATGCCGGCAAAAAACCAACCGCTTCCGAAAGAAGCGAGCGCAAGACCGACACCGACCCGGCCAAAAAAGACGGGAAGGACGAAGGGAAGAAAGACACCACCAAGCCCGAGGACAAAAAAACCGAGGGCAAGGAAGATTCCAAATTCGAGAAAGCGAGAAAAGAAACCGAGCGATTCGACCGCAACTGGAAGAAACTCCAGGAGCAAGCCGAACAGATCAAACAACGTGAAGCCGCACTGGTAGAACGCGAGCGCGCACTGGCCCAAGGCGGCCAGCAGCACCGCAGCAGCGAGCCGCTGAAGGATAAGCTGGGCTATACGGCCAAGCAGTACGAAGAGGCGGCCACGGCATGGGAAGCAGCGGGCAAGTTTGATCTGGCGGACGAAGCAAAGGCCGCAGCAAAGGCACTGCGCGAGCAGGAAAAAGCCGGAGCGCAGCAGAGCCAACGCACAGCGACCCAGACCCAGCCACAGGATGCACGGCCGCCGGAGATGATTCCGGGGACCGAGCAATTCACCGCGAAGTGGAAAGGCCACGTGGAAGAGCTGAAGGCTTCGGAGGAATATAAGGATCTCGGAAACAAGGAATCTGAACTGTTCAAGGCGACGCATGCCCTCTTGCAGGGAGAGCCGCGCCTTTCGCAGTTCAATGACGGAATTCGAATCGCAGCGGAGATTGCAAAACTGCGAATCGAGGCCGGATCAGTGTCTGTTTTGCGCACGCAAATCGCGGAGGCAAACAAGGAGCTGGAGAAACTACGTAAGGCAACCTCACCCGGAGCCGGCGAGACTGAATCGCGCGGCGCAGGAGCCAAATCGTTTGAGAGCATGACACCTGCCGAGCAGGAAGCGCATATCAAACGGGCGGCCGCCGAGGTAGATGCTGCATGACGTAGAGGACCCAGCGCCACAGCCAAATGGCAGTTACCGATCTATCAACACTCACCGATACTTATCAGACCTACTTCTCCAAGCAGTTGCTTGACCATGCGATCAACACGCTTGTCCTCGATCAATTCGCCCTGAAGGCCGATCTTCCGGCCAAGAAGGGCAGCAAAACAATCCGTTGGTTCCGCCCTGGTGCGGCCGACGCCTCACAGGTGCAATCCCTCACTGAGGGTGTGGCCATCTCGACGTTCCGCAGCGTGTCCTACGCTTATGTGGAAGCCATTATGGTGCAATATGGCGAAGCCGCCAAAATCACCGACGTGGTGACGATGACCGAACTGTTTGACGCGCTCAAACAGGCCATCGAAACCATGGGCGAGGATTGCGCCTTGCACGCGGACAATATCGTGGGGGCCGTGCTCAGCCACGCCAGCACCGGACTGACCAAGCGGTATTCCGGATCCACCACGTTTGCCGGCTTGCAGGCGCTCAGCCTCGCAAACGGCAAGATCACCGGTGCGGATATCCTCGACAGCGTGACGGCGCTCCGCGTGAACAAGACCCCGAAACTGGGCGCGGGCTATGTGGCGATGTATTGCCCGCAGGTGCAGCGCGATTTGCTGCGCGACGCCGATCTGCTCGACGCGGCAAAATATCAGGATAAGAGCCTGATCGCAAAGGGCGAAGTCGGCATGGCGTGGGGCGCGCGTTTGGTGGAGCACACCAACCCCTTCACCGAAGACGAGACGGAGGGCACGCTTGCCACGTCGTTCTCCAGCGGTGGCACGAACACCACGGGCTTCATCTACTCGACGCACATCGTGGGCAAGGGTGCCTATGGCACGCCGAAACTCGCGGGCACGCAATCGCCCTCGAAGCCCAGCATTATCATCAACAACAAGCCGGACAAGAGCGACCCGCTCAACCAGTTCATGACGGCCGGCTGGAAGAGCTTCTGGGCGGCCAAGGTGCTGAATGCGAATTTCGGCATCACGCTGCGCAGCAAATCCACCTGGGTGGGCTAACAATTAACCGAAAGCCCGCACGGCGGTCCGATCCCGCCGTGCGGTTTTCCTAAAAACCAAATGAAAGAAATCTGCCTGCCATCCAAAAATCTCGCCATCGACGGCACCGCACCCGAGCAGGGTGACCAAGTGGACATTTCCAGCCTGAAGGGGAAAGTCACGCGCGTCGAAGGGGAGAACACCTATTTAACGCCGACCGAAATTAACGGGGAACCGGTCGACGAACCCGAGGCCGAGGACAACGCCGAGGAAGAAGGGCTGGAGCCCAACGAAGAAAACATCCGCAAAGAGGCCGGCAAATTCGATGACATGATGGGCGGAGAATAAGCGGACCCCACAAACAAAGGAACCAACACCATGGAATCTGTGAATATTGGTAATTTTAAAACGGTGCCGTTCGACGTCACGCTGACGCTGGACACGGCGATTTATGCCTCCGGCGATGTGCTGACGGATACGGCGCCCGTGGCGCTGCCCCGGATGCCGCCCGATAATCCGGCCGCGCTGTACGCGGAGATTACCAGCGTGCAGGTGTTGGATGAGGACAACCAAGGAATAGCGCTGGATCTGGTGTTTCTCAAAACCAACGTGTCGCTCGGAACGAAAAACGCAGCGGTGAGCATCTCCGATGCAAACGCGCGCGAAATCGTGGGCATCGTGCCGGTGGCGGCGGCGGACTACAAGGCGCTGGCAAATAGCCAGCAGGCTTTCCCGCAATTCAACCCCATTCCCATGGCGCTGCCGGCGGCGGCGTTCTATGTGGCGGCGATCAGCCGGGGCGCGGGAACCTACAGCGCGGCCGGTGTGCGCCTGCGCATCGGTGTAAGGCTGCTTAATCTGGAGACCTGGTAAATGCCGGCCGCCCTTCCATTCCTGAGCAACACGCCGCGCCGGTCGACAGCGGCCGCGCCGAGCTACACGGCCACGCGGCTTCTGGTGTATACCCAGCCGCAAAGCGCGATCACGGGCGTGGCATTCGGCACGCAACCGGTGGTGCGGGCGGTGGATTTGAACGGGAATCTGGACACGTCGTTTACCGGGAACGTGACGCTGGCGCTGTATGCGGGAACGGGTTCGCTGAGCGGAACGGCCACGGTGGCGGCGGTGGCGGGAGTGGCGACGTTTACCAATCTGGTGATTACCGGAACAGGCCGGAAGGTGTTGCAGGCGACGGGCGGCGGACTGACGGCCGGCAGCAGCGGCGGCATGGTGGTAATGCCGGCGGCGACGGCCGCGCAAACATACCTGAAATATGGGGTGAACACCACGGACAAGACGGACTGCGGAAGCGCGGCTTCGGTCGACAATGTGAGCGCGGGCGATATGTCGGTTTTTTTGCGCCTGATACCGGAAACGATTGGCAGTAATCAGTATTTTATTTCAAAGTATAACAGCGGGGCGACGGGCTACGCCATGTCAGTGGATTCCTCACTGTCTTCCGGGAGAATTTCGCTGAACTTTGGCCGGTCGGGAACGGACGCGCTCGTGACGACGGATGCAAGCAACGTGGTGACGGCCAATAATCCGTTTGATGTGGGCTTTTCGTGGCAGGACTCCGATGCCACCCGTGAGCTGCGGATCTATCTGGCGGCAGTCGGCACGGCTTTGAACGAGGTAAGTGGATATGATGGCGGATCAAACCAAGGAACCGGAACGGCGGATGCGGATGCCGGCGCAAATCTGCTGATCGGAAATTTGCAGCTCACGGGAGTAAATCCATTCGTGGGGAAAATCGGCTGGGCGGCGAAATTCAACAAGGTGTTGACGGCTCAGCAGAGGCTGACATTGCAACAGGGGTTTGACCGCAACAGCGCGGCGCAGATTCTGGCGATTGGCGGATGCGTGATGCTGCACCGGCTGAATGCAACGGGAACAAGCACCGACCTGACCGGCAACGCGAACAACGGCACGACGACCGGCGCGACGACGACGACGGGAGAAACGGTTTTCTCACCTTCGGCTTTCGGTTGCTCGAATGATCCGGTGGATATGACCAATTACTATTATACGAACAGCCACGCGGAGGTTTCGTATACGACGACGGCAACGAGCGTGACGCTCGGCATCGCCCGGACAATTGAGGCGACGTACGACGCGCAAGCAGCCATCGCGGTGTTTGAAAATGGCGTGTATAAGGGACAGATCCTCGCGGCGACGATTGGCCTGAACTACGGAACCCTGACAGGGCTGACCGCAGGCAGTAAGACGATCACCCTGCGGAACGGCGTGCGGAGCAATCCAGCGGCCGGAGCGAATGAAGGCACCTTCATGGCATCGGTGCGCTTCAATAACACAGCTACCGAACTAGCACCGACTACTTACGCGGCCGATAGAACCATTGTCACCTTTCAAGATTCTCTCGGCGATGGATTTGTTTCCGATCCGGTGGGGCTTGACGGCGTGCACAGTATCTTCCGTTCGCGCGAACGCGCGAAGGGATATGACACGATCTTTGAAGGCGGCGGCGGCTGGCAGGTGTATGACTACGCCAGCGACGCGACGGCCCGGACGAATTCCGCTCTGCTACTCGGACTATACAGTGCGGAAATCTGCATGCTAGAACTGGGCATTAATGATTCCGGCCGCGCTGACTGGACCAGCAGCGCGTTTGGAACCGGGTATGCGGCTTGGTTAGTCGCGCTTAATGCCGAGAACCCACGCACCGCGATCAAAGCGGTGACACTGCCGCGCCACGGTGGCGGCGAAACCGGTTTCGCCGCATGGCGCACAGAAATCATTAATGCGGCATCGGGCAAAGCCTACGTCCAAGTGACGAACGGCAATCCCGGATATTGGGACGGAAGCAATCCGGGTGTAGATGGCATTCATCCGGGCCCTGTTTCTTCGCCGGCCATCGCCACCAACATGGAAACCATCTGCGGAATTTAACCTATGAAAAACATAATCCTAATCCTCGGTTTCTTTATCATGGCCAGCCTCACTTTCGCGCAAGGCGCGGATGTGACGGCCGACGCCAAGCTAGGAACGGCGGTAACGTTCTCGATTGAATCGGTGAGCGGCACGCCGCCGTTCACCTACCAGTGGCACAAGAACGGGGTATTTATTCCCGGTGCCACGGGCGCGACGTACACGATACCGGCGGCCGATGTTTCCAGCGCGGGAACGTACTTCGTGCAGGTGATGAACTCGGCGGGAAAAACAAATTCCAGCAACGGGATTTTGACGGTCACGCTGGTGACTGTGGCGCCGGGCGTGGCCACGCTCCGAATTACCTTTACTCCAGCCAAGTGAAAAAACTCAAGGGCACGCAAGGCAACCACACCAGCTATGAAGCGCTTGATGAATTTGTTTCGCTGATCGGCCTGACCGGGCACCCCTGCACAAAACTTTCCCCTGAAACCCAGCGCAAAGTAAACGCGCTGAAACTCCGCAAAACCCAAGTACAAAAATCCGCATGATCGGCTACCGCAAATTTACCCTCGGGCTCACGTACATGGCCGGCATGTTTCTGCTGGGTACGCATGCGATTGCGGCAGGAGTGAAGGATTTCACCGGGCTGGGAATCTTTGCGGCCGGAATCGCCAGCGGGGTGGGCGCGGTGGTTTGGGGCAATGTGCAGAACGCGAAGAAGGAGGAAAAACCATGAGCACCTTTATCAGCGACAAGATTTTTTGCGGCATCGGGCAGAATGAAGATGGCTCGATCTACGGCGTGGGCGGCCCATTTGGAGCAGGGGAAACCTTGGCTGGCCCCGAGCGGCCGGCGGTGGTGAATATTCCGGTGAGCCTGATTCCGGGACCGGAGGTGCAGGACACGCTGAAGCTGAAAGGGCTGACGGGTGAAGTGACGATTGCCTGCCATGGCGATATCGTGGGCGGCCTGGAAGATTGCGTGGACGTGACGCGCTGCACGGGAGACATCATTTTAATCGTGAAGGGGGCGTTGAAGCCGACCGGCAAACACGTGCTGATCATCAAGGGCGAATCTGACGGCGTGCGAGTAGTCGCCCGCGTCGACGGCCACGGCAAGCAAACGGACGTGGAGCAGGGCGGATTCTACGGCGGCGGATCGCTTCCCCTGCTGAATGGGCGGACGAAAAACATCCGGCTTGAAATGGTTTCGGCTGAGCCGATCCGGTTGCGGGTATTCCGCAGCGAGCCGCCAACGATCCGCAACGGCCAAGCCTACGACCGGCACGCGAAGTGGTTGGAATTCTTTTACCCGGTATGGCTTTGGTTCCGGGAAAGGGGGATTGGCAAATGAAGGCCGCCGCAATTATTTTTATTTGCCTACTGCTGACCGGCTGCGCGAGCAATGATCTGCTGACGAAGCTGAACCCGCTGAACTGGGGCAAGGGCCGCGCGGCGAAGGCGGAGACAAAAGCCGAAGTCACGCGCGAAGTGATCGAGGACAAGGCGGTGAAGGCGGCACAGGTGGAAGTGGTGAAAACAGGTGTGCTACTGGCGGCCGCGCGCATTGAAAACCCAGCCAGCATTCCCACCGAGGCGGCCGAGCGCACGAACACCAACGCGGCGGATCTGCTGAACCAGCGCGAACCACTCGATGCAGCCACGCGAGCCGATGCGGTGGCGGTGGCGAAGGGACTGGCCACAAGGGCAGCGCAAGCCGAGGCCGCCCAGGCGAAGGCCGAGGCGAGCAATCGCGGCATGGCGCTGGAGCTGGACGCGGTGCGCGTGGAACTGCGCACGCTGAAGGCCAAGGCGGACAAAGAGGCGGCCGACTCTTTGGCCATGGCCAAGGAGCTGAACAATGAACGGCTGATGAAATACGGCAGCATGGGCCTGAACGCAGCGCTGGGCCTGCTGGCCATCGCGTACCGGATGAACATCGGCCGGCTGCAAACCGGCGCGGGCGAAGTATTGGCCCGGCTGCAAGCGAACCACGGCGACGCGGTGGCGAGCACGGCGCGGAGCACGCTGGATGCGGTGCTGCACACGGGCGAGCAGAAAGGAGTTTTTAAGGCTTACTCAACCTTGACGGCAAAATAACAAAATGACCATCGACCTAAACACGATCATCAACGCCGTGGTGCTGGGCCTCACAGCGTGGACGCTGCGCACCGTGCATGACATGGCGAAGACGCAGGCGGCGACGGTAGAGAAGCACAAGGCGATTGACGCCACGCTCGAGGAGGACCGCAGCCGGATCATCGGCGTGGAAGATCGCGTGGGCGCGCTCGAAGTCGACATGGCGCGCAGCAACCCGAGGAACTAAAAATGCCGCTCTACACCTACCTGAACCTGACGACGGGAAAGACCGAGGAAATCGCGCGCACCATCGCGGAACGCGACACACTGGGCGGCTATGAGCGAATCTTCGAAGCCCCGGCCGCTGTGAAAGTGATCAACCCGAGTGCGGGGGAACTGAGCTTGCAGGCCAAGCAGGTGCTGGCTGGCTACCGCTCGCTGGAGGACAAGCAACAATTTCGCAGTCAATTTTCCGCCAGTAAAATAAAGGATGCGTGGAACGCGCCTGAGCCGGTGGAAACAACCAAGGAGAACGAATAACATGGGCGATCTGGCAAACCTTCCGACTTTCGCGGCAGCGCCGACGAGTTACACACACACGGACATGAACGCGGTGTTTGCCGCGCTGACGCTGGCGAACAACGCGGTGACCACGAACAAGATTTTAGACGCTGCGGTGACTCTCGCCAAGCAGGCGAATCTGGCGGCAAACAGTTTGATCGGCAATAATACGGGAAGCGCGGCCACGCCGATGGCTTTGACTGCAGCGCAGACGCGCACGCTGCTGGGGTTGGTGATCGGTACGGACGTGCAAGCCTACGATGCGGATCTCGCGGCGATAGCGGCACTCACGACGACTTCTTTTGGCCGCTCATTTCTCGACCGGGCGGATGCAGCAGCGGGCCGGACACTGCTGGGGCTGGGCACCACGGATTCGCCGACATTCGCCGCGCTTACTATCACGACATTGAGCGCGAGCGACATTATATCCACTAGCTGCGTCGGAAACACCTATCCGCTGCGCGCAGGCGGCGCGGCCACTACCGCTATTGCGGTGAAGCTGGCCAACACAGGCGGCGATGCCATTTTCGGCATGGAGAACAGCGCAGGCGGAAATCAAATTGTTGGATCTACGGGCTACGACGTCATTGTTCGGGGCCCAAGCGGTATCGCCTTTAGCGCTAATGCGGGCTCTGCGATGCAAATGCGCCTATCCACAAATGGCCTGGCCGTCGTCGGGGTGTTTTCGGCTACGGGTGCCATTACTGGCAGCAATCTCTCCGGCATCAATACGGGCGATCAAACCACGGTGAGCGGCAACGCAGGCACAGCGACGGCGCTGGCCAACACTCGCACAATCGGCGGAAGCAACTTTAACGGCACGGCAAACATCACGTCCTTCCCATCTCCGGGCGCGATTGGCAGCACGACGCCAAGCACGGGGGCATTCACAGATCTGTCCGTGTCTGGCATCGTGGCCAACAGCGGCGGAATAAAGGTGCTTGCGGCTGATTTTGTTAAAACCACATCAACGGCCTTTTCGGATATCACAGGCCTGAGTGTGGATGTGGTGAGCGGTGGCACCTACGTCTTTGAGTTCAGCGGGTACGTGAATCAAACTGCCGGCGGTGGCTGGGCGTTCCAGGGGGCCGGAACATCGACGCGTAGTTCTTCGATTGGCACCTATACAGCGACGTGTGAAGAGGGCGTGCTGTTCTCGTATTTCGACCCCAATGCTCAGGTGGGAGACACAACCAGCTCACCAACCGCACCGGCGCTTATTTATATCCGGGGCAGCTTTGTTTGCTCGGGATCAGGAACCTTCAAACTGCAATTCGCGCAGGGTGTGGCGAGCGGCACCAGCACCCTTCAGGACGGCGCATTCTTCCGCGTGCAGCGCGCTGCATAATTTAACCCAACCAAAAAAATATGAGCAAAATAAACAAGGAATTACTGGAAAAAGCCCGCGCCGAACTACTGGCGCAACGCGACCAATTGCTGGCCCAAGCAAACAGCACGATGGGCAAACTGCAACTGGTCGACCAGCTGCTGGCGATCGAGGCAAAACCGGATGAGGTTCCGAAAAAGGAAGAGACAGAAAAGACTGAAGCGCCGGAAAGCAGTGATCCGGAAAAAAAGAGCGCACCAATAATTGATATCCAATCGGAGACCGCCAAGTGAACCTTTCAGACCTCGCCTATCGAGTCGGCCGGAAGATCGGCATGACGGACAGCACGACGATTGCCCTGCTGTACGAATGGGCGGACGCGCGCCACCAGATGATTTGCGAGGACGCGCCTTGGAAGGATCTGCTGAGCCTCTACACGCACGCAGTGAGTGCGAGCCAGAGCACGCTGATATTGCGGCCGCAGGTGGACCGAATCGTGGGCGCAAAGTACGACACCACCAATCTGCTGCCGGTCGATCAGGTGTTTCTTTTCCTCACGGACCCCGGTATTTGGGACCGGGTAGGCCGGGCCGCGCGGATAACCGAACAGCCGAGCATCGGGACGCGCGTGCTGCCGACTTCGGAAAAGGTTTCGCTAGTGAGCACCAGCAGCGCGGACACGACGCAAAAGGTTTCCTTGGTGGGCGAATTGGCCGGCGAGGAAATGCGCGAAACGCTGACGCTGAGCGGAACGAGTGCCGTGCAATCGGCCAACAGCTACGACCTGCTTTATATTTGCTCGAAGGAAACGACGGCGGGCAATGTGGCGGTGACGGGAGTGACAACAGCGGCCGCGCTGGTGACCCTGCGCAGTGATGAAACCTCACGGCAGCACTGCCGGTTGAGATTTCTTGAGACCCCACAGGATGCCATTTCGGTGGTGATCCTTGGTAAGCGCCGGGCCCCGCGCCTGCTACAACCGAGCGACACACCGGCTATCCGTGGCATCGACCGGTGCCTGGAAGCGTTCTTGCTCGCGGATGCCTATGAATGGCAGCGCCAGACGGAAGACGCGCTGGACAAACGCGCGGAGGCAACGGCGCTGCTCGCGCAACTCAAAACCACCGAAGTATTCCAAGCGGCAAACATTCAACAGCTGGTGCCGTATGATTCTGAATCGCCTGGTGAAATGCCCTACGACGGCGGGGGAATGGGTAAAACTTATTTCTAAACCATGCCGCAGATCCAAATCAGAGGCCGCAATAAGCAACCCGTCCCGGACGGGATGCCGGGCTTTGGCGGCGGACAGGTGAGCTATCTGCGGCCGTCGCTCCTGCAAATGAACCAGAGCGAAGGGCTGCTGAATATCGACCTGCGCCGGCTGGAAGATGCGACCACACGGCTGGGATGCGACCAGCTGCAAACCGGCGAGGCAGCCGGCAACGCGATTCTGGGGCTGGGATATTTTGACATCGTAGGCACGGAAAAACTAGTGAGGGTAAAGAACACCGGAACCATGAAGGTGCAGACCCACGACGGCACGCCGGCCAGCAGCTGGACCGATGCGGCCGGCTGGACCCCAAGCGCGGTGGCGTGCGACGTGGTGCAGGGAAACAACAAGCTGTTTTTCACGAACGGCACCGACAACATGCGGAGCTGGGACGGCGCTGCCTTTACCGACATGGGGACGGGATACCCGAACCCGCCAAAGTACGCGCATTTCATTTACGCGACAAACCGCCTAATCGGCTGGGGTGACGCGGCCAACCCGGACACGCTGGGTTTTTCGAATATTCTAGGCGAAGGCGTGTGGAGTCTG
>Ga0213919_1000946_pt1 | contig 11495 bp, 14 predicted proteins | sample McNCre317MG_FD_161056 | JGI IMG/M metagenome (GOLD analysis project Ga0213919, IMG submission 161056) | Freshwater microbial communities from McNutts Creek, Athens, Georgia, United States - 3-17 MG | ecosystem: Environmental > Aquatic > Freshwater > Creek | place: USA: Georgia | collected... | reverse complement strand
CGACAGGCGCCAAGATCGCAACAGACCGCAACAGATCGCGCAGCTTGCCAAACACAAAAAGCCGGCACAGCTTCGACAGCTGCGCCGGTATCGGACGGCATGATAAAAGACGGCCGAAGCCGTCTTTTGATCTTTGATAACCTTGCGTTATAAAATAACGCCGGCTTTTAACATGGTTAATATTTCTTCTTTTTCGACGTCGGTGCATGCGATCTGATCCAAGTGAACGTCTTTTACTCTTGTAAAGCCGCTGCATGAACCAAGTGTCACCGTCCAATTTGCCGGATAACCGTAAAAGTGACTATAAGACGGTGCGTCGTATGCCATTGGCCGCGATATGATAATATATGGTGTCTTTGGCATTGAAGCGCCGGCGTTCGCTGAAAAATTGCCGGACCTTGAATAATTGATCTTGTGCGACGTAAGTGCGCCGGCAATACCAACGGCAGCGCCGACGCCGCCTGTTGCGATACCGACACCGGCTGAAAGTATACCGCCAATGATACGCGAATAATCGGCGCTGGTAACCGGCTGTTGTACGGCGCAATTACCTTCATACGAATATAGCATTTGCGATATGCCGTCGCGCATGACGCCGATCATAGCAACACACGCGCCGGTATAAATGTCGATACCGTATTTTAAGTATACCGAACCGCCCATAATTTCATTGATGTCAAGTTTACGGAAACCGATAAAAGGCAAGAAGATTTCGGCGTCGGTGTATGGTGCATAATCTTCGGCGTTGTGCCAATATTCCGGAATAGCGACCGATCCGCAATCAATATTTGTATATTGATTAGTAACACGCGTGCCGGTGCAGCCTGTCGCGCTGATCGCGCCCAGCTTGATCGTTTCAGACGATCCAAGCGGAAGCGACGAACCATAATATAACGTGTGCAAACCGATAACCGCGTCAATAGGTTCGTTGAACATGTTTTCTATCAAACTTATAAAATCGCTTGACCATAAATAAGCGCCTAACGCGTTTAATTCTGATTGACTGACGGAATGAACAGTATATAACCGCTGCGCTGTGATCGTCGGTACAATCGGAATGACCGGTGTTGGTGTCGGCTTCGGCTTCGGTGACGGTTTCGGAATAGATATTGGCGGATCGATTGTTCTGACGTCGGTGTCCTCTATGACTTCATCAGTCGCCCCGATCGCGCCTGTTTTTTCACCGCTGACGGTTCCGGCTTGAACGTCGTCATATGGTTTTGCTATGGTGCCGGCCGGGTTCGCAACGTCAGCTTCATCAATGCCGATTGGATAATCGCGTGTCGGAAACCAAACTTTTGCGTCGGCGTCAATTCCGACGTTCGGTACACTTCGAGCAGCCCAACCCGGCCATAATTCGTCAATGGCATGCGCTTCACGCGTCGGCCCCCATGTGTCAATATCATGTCTTTCAATTTCCGGTGCTATGACGGTTTTTGACAAAATATTACTTGCGACGGAATGATATACGTCATACGGCGTCGAACCGCCTTCATAAGCAAAACCGATACCGCTGTAAAAAGCGTTGCCAACTGATCCAAGATCGTGCAAACCGTCCATTCGAAGCGCGATCGAATTGCTTATGCCTATGCCGTAGGCTTGCGACCATGCGTTGTACCATTGGTCGTTATTATCTTGAACCGCACACGTCATAGTATTATTTGTAATACCATGACCGGTAAATTTAAAAGCTTTAACCATGGACGGTAATATTTTACAAACCGACAAAGTTATAGCAGCGACGCCGTCGTTTAATGAACAGAACGCGTCGACGTTGTACCAGCCCGGCTGCGTCAGATCATATTTTGAAAGCATGGCCGACGCCAATGACTGAATTGATATTTGCGAAGATAAGCTTTTTAAATCAGCATTGTCAAACATGCGTTCCGGTTTATTGATGATCGCGCTTGTTAACGCGTAAAAGGCTAATACACTTAAAGCGGCACCGCTTGGCGCTTCCGGTATTTCGACTTCTTCGTCGATTTCATAGTCATCAAGCGCCATACTTTCAAGAAGCCCGGCAGCAGCAGCGCCGTTGATAATGCCTTGTAGACAATAACCTTTTACAGTCGATATTAAATTATCGGAAGCGTCTTTTAAAACCTTACCGGTTACATATAAATTACTTGTGTCGGTGATAACACGTCCTGTGATCTGTGAAGCGATCTTTGCGCATGTGATCTGTAATTTATTCGGTAAAATCTTATAGTTATTTGCCATTAACGCTTCAGCGACGATCGTGTTCCATGGGATAGCCGTCCAAAAGCCGTCGATCGAAACAGTTACCGCCGTACTTGTTACATCGCTTATAAGTTTACCGGTAGCGTAAACGCCTTTCGGGCCGTCGTCGGTGTCAACTGTCATGGGCAACACCGGCGATATTCCTAAAGCGCTGCCGGCTGTGTCGGCTAAAAATTCATCAAGAAATTCGCCGCCGTCAATGCTGGGCATGCCACCCCATGCAGCGTCGAAGTCGTCTTTATTTTCATAGGTATATTGTGCGCCTAATTCAGCTTGAAGCGCGCCAACAAACCCGCTATACCAGCCATAAAGCCATTCGATAGGATAACCCATTTTTTCAACCTCCCGCAGTAATTAAGATATTCGCTTGATTGGCAAAACCCGCGCCAAATTGATAAACTTGCAAGGTGTTTTTACATTCCATAACATAGTCACCGTCGTCGATATATTTATTTGCTATGTCGTCGACTTCCTGTTTATCAATGACGGCAGCAGCTGCGCGAATACCATTTTTAAATGATGATAACACGTCACAATGACATGCGATCGCTAAACGTGAACCGGGCATTGCCGTAATATTACGAACATAATATTTTCGGTTCCATGCCGGACAATCAATATAATTAAAATTAACGCCGATTGAACTGTCATACGCGATTATAAAAACCGGATCAACGACGTTCGTTTCTTCTTTGATCACAGCTGAAACGGTTTTTAAAACGCTTACTGTTTTATCAAGTCGTTCGCGATCTGAATAAGTGCGACATATTGAAATGTTCATTTAAACCTCCCGTCCGACTGTGAGAAGCTCACGCGCTATCACACCAAAAACGTAATGATAGAAATTGAAGCTTTCCCACAAATCAATATGTTTTTTGATCACGTCCGAAGAAGTCATAACGCCGATATTACCTTTACGCGTTAAAGTATAATTTTCGCTTCCGGTGTTCGTCTGTGTACCATATGTTGCGCTTGTGCTGTCTGACCTGGCGCCGGAATTGACTTCAACGTCGTTATGATTGGAAAAATTGCCGCTGTCATACGGTGCAACTTTGGAAGTCGTACCGGATATTTGCGCGCCTGTCGTCAAACTTGTGCTATCTGTTCGGCTGCCCAGCGTTTCACCGGTATATTTTGTTAATTCTTCAGTCATATCGTAATTGTCCGTAAGGCCATAAGCGTTTTTATTTAACGTATGCACGCGCCACAGCTGTTCAAATTCTTTTGAATGAACGCGAAGAATGTTTTGAACGTCGGTTACGAAATTATCAACGATTTCGGCTGTTGTTTCGTCTTTGCTTTGCATGAAGTAAATAAACGAATAATAAAGCCGACGGAATACCAAGTCATAATCGTCGGAATGAGTGACATAATCTTCCCACCATTCCGCGTTATATTCCGACAACAATTTAATATCGTTATCGTTAGCAAACTTGTAAAGATCATTTATCGTTTTCATTTGCGCGAACCTCCATTCCGTTATTATCGACGCGGTCTATTACGGCGTAATTGATTTCGTCCGAAACCTTGACCGACCAATTTGTCCCATACAATTTATTGACAGCTTCACAACCGCGTTTTCTGTAATCAAGCATGTCTTTTATATTAAGAAGTAATAAGCTATCATTGCTTCGTACTTCAGCGTCGATCGTGTTCGAATTCTTTTCGAAAGCGGCTTTTATTCCTATATCAGAATAGAATTCTTTCAATATATTATTGCGTGTTTCGAAAAGCTCTTTGAATATGTTCGACTTTATATCAACGCTTTGTGTATAATTAACGCCCAGCGCGCCGGGATCGGCAATGGCGTCATACTGACCGTTGAATTTTTTGCCCTGGTATGCAAGAACAGCTTGCTTTTGACGTTCGGTATTAACGATCGGAATGCCGCCGTTGTCGCGTGCGTTGATAAGTACGTCGATAAAAGTCACTTCGGCATGTGCCAAAAGCTGCGCGTAATGATGAATAAGCGGCAAGATCGCGTTGCGTTCGGCGTTGTTTGAAATGATCGCAACGTTTTTTCCGATCGTGCGTTCGCCGGCGTATATCGGACAACGTACTGTGTAATTTTTCCATTCGTCGTAATATTTTGTCGGTGTAAAGAAGCTTCCGAACATGACGGTCAATTCTTTTTCGCGCGGTAAACGCGTCACGCCGCAATGACCGGCAATTATCAAGCGCTGTTCAATTTCCTTTGGTTCAACTTCGTTCGTATCAGACCATACAAACAAACGCATGGTGCGTTCGAAAAGCTGTTCGCGCCAATAAAAATATAAAGCGTTGTAAGTGCAAGCACCTTTTGAAAGCTTTTCAAACCATTCTTTTTCAGCATATAAATCAAGTAATGCCATTTTATTTACCTCCGATTATTTTGCCCGGTATTTTTAATTGCTGGCCCGGGTATATAGTGGTCGACTTCAGATTGTTATAACTTGCGATCTCCGGCCAACGTGAACCGCTGCCGTAAAAATTCTTTGCAAGTCGCCATAAGCTGTCGCCTTTTTGAACTGTGTATATATAGTCGCCTGGATCGTCGGCGGGATATGGTAAACGTATATAGGCCATGCAAAGTTTTTTCGATCTTGTTTTTGCCATGACGTGGCCGCCGTCCTCCTGGCTGCCGACTTCACATGTGTTTCCTTCGATCGTTTCAACGTTCAAACCTTTAACGTTAGTTATCAAACCGCAATGGCTTGTGATCCTGTTGCCGTTTTTATCTTTGCCGAACGAAATGATCGTAATGTCACCGCGTTCGGGCTTGTCTACCGTAAGACCCTTTGACTGTGCCCAGCGTAGAAACGTCCCGCAACCGGCGCATTTTTTACCGTCATAAAATATATTCGACATGTCCGAATGTTTAAACAGCCACCATAAAAACATCATGCACCAAGGCTGACACGGTAATCCGTATTCGTCCGAGTATTTGACATGTCCGGCATAATCTTCACTTATTCCGATCTGACCGTTTGCAAGGCCGATCAAGCGTTCTATACTTTTCATTTGTTTTTCCTCCGAAAAAATGAGCGCCGCAACAATTAAGTCACGGCGCCCGGTGCTGCGCGCCTTTTATGACGCGTTTAACATGTAGGTCATGAACATGTTATCGTAATATCGGCGTTCGTTGTAGGCACGAACGTATAAACGTCGGTTTCGCCAACCTGTGTAAGCGTAACGTCAGTCGAAGTCGGTGTCTTTCCGGCTGTAACGGTTAAGACGTTCTGAATACCGGAATAAACATGGTTATATTTAAGCGTTGCGCCGCTGTCGCCGCTTACGGTGATCGTGCCGGCGTCCTCTACATAGAAAACAACAGCGTTCGCGTTTCCGTCAACCGCGTAACCTTTTTCAGCTTTGTCGCCGTGGATCAGAACTTCGGCGCGCGGGTTGACCATTTCCCAGGTACGCTTATCGTAGAAACAACATGCAACCGCTTCAATATCATGAATAAACGCTAAAATACCGCCCTGTGTAACACGTTTCGCAGCGTATACGCCTTCAACCTGTAATGCGTCGTTTTCAATATCGATCTTCGATACGTCAGCGAAGTCGAAGTTTTTGCCGGACGACTGCCAAAAGCTGATCTTTTCCATACCGTTAGGCAAATTCGTTAACTGTTCATGGAATGTATCGGCCTGCAAATATACGTCGAACGCGCTTGCGAACTGACCGAGTATTTCAACGACAAGTTTTTCTTCGGGCGTGAATGTTTCCCATTCAAACGGCGAATATACTGTTGAAATATTCTTCAGCTGGTCAATTACATCGCCGATCTTCTTGGTAGCGATACGCATGAATTCCGCGTTTGTCATTGCTTCTTCGGCTGTGATCACGGCGTTATCATGTGCCATGTTGTAAAGGTTAAGAAGGTTTATACCGTTACCGCGTGAAAGTGCAAGGGCCATACCGGTGTTAACGGCTAAAGCTTCAAGGCGTTCTTCTTCAAGCTTGAACGCATTGTCAATGGTTAAATATATACCGTCGACAAAAGCGAACATTGCGGCTTCGGATAAGAAAGCCTGTTTGATCTGAATTAAAGGCCGAACAACTTCGATCGTCCATGTTCCCTTGCCGCCGAAGATCAACGCTTTAACTTCAACGGAAGTGTCAACGTCATACGGCGAAGCCTGTTTGTATTTTCCTTCATCATCACCGGAAGCGACCGGCTTGTCGGCCCATGTGTCGTTAGCGCTGGCCGAAGGCATTTTGTAGTAAACCTTCTGAATAAATGCGCCCCATTCCTGTTCATCACGAAGAACCGAACGGCGCTTTAATTCCTTTTCACGCGCGAAGTATACTGTCTTTGAAATTCTTTTTGATAACGCACCGAACCAGCCGTCAAGAAGATCGAAGCTTGAAAGCTGCTTGCCAAGTGAAACGAAATCAGTCGTATTAAGTTTTGTTACGCCGCTTGTTTTTCCGAGCGCGTCGGCGGCTGCGCTGTTAACTACGTTGTAGATTTGTGAAACATCATATGCCATTATTAATTTCCTCCTATTTTAAAATGCTGTTCCGACAATGTCGACAAGATCGCCGACGTTGAATGTTCCGGATAAATTCGACACCGTGTAATGATTGCTACTATCTTTATATAGATAACATTTTGCCGATCCACTTGTCATCATTACTTTTTTAAAGCTGTCAGAATACGCAGCGTCGAAAGCCGATATGAAAGTATCAAATATTGTATGACCGCCGGAAGCTGCGATCTTTAGTTTTGCTTTGATATGAAGATAATATACGTTATCGATCAACATATAGCCGCCGGAAACGTTTTCGATCGAACTATTTGTCGGCGTTATGCCTGTCATAATTGGATCAGATAAAACAATACCGTCGTCGGCGGCTTCTTCAAAAGGGATAAAAGCCCCTTCGCCGTCAAGCTTATAGCCGTATTTTTGGCTTGTTTCGTCAAACGCGAAGTGAAAAGCTTTGCTGTTTGCCGTTAGCTGACTTGTTCCGACTTTACCGGCTAAAAGTGCGTCGGTCTGTGCTTTTGTATACGCGTCCACGCTTCCACCGGAACCGATCGGCATGCCTTCTTTGTCAACGCCTTTAGGATTGACGCCGACTAAACCCGCTTTAATTGCCATTTTCCGAACCTCCCTTCGTATTTTTTTCGCTTGTGATCACGTCTTTTAATGTGTCGACAGTATCAACAAGCGTGGTCAAAGTGTTTTGAAGCTGGCCCATGAATTTATTATCGCGATATATAAAATACGCAATAATTACGATCGTGACCGAGCTGTTCAAAATGAGATTGACAACTTCGTCCATGTCTATTCCTCCGCTTCATTATTCGAAGCTTCTTCCGGTTCTTCACCTTCCAACGCGTCGTCGGTTTCGTCGCCGTCCTCCGGCCCCGCTGTTATGCTGTCCGTTTCGGGTATCGTTTCGAATTCAGCTTCGTCGTATTTCTCCGCAGCTTTTTCCGGTGCTGCTGCCGGCTTTGCTTCTTCAGCTGGAAACGCTTTTTTATACGCTTCAGTATTGAAAAACATGTTATGACCTCCCATGAATGTTATGTTAACGGTTACAATTTTTATGTACCATAAATCGTACAAAAAGTCAATGACGTGTTCACATTCTGTTCACAAATTGTTCAAAGTTTTGAAAAGGTTTTGAAATAGTTTTGCAATATTTTTCTGTTAATCTGTTTTCGGAAGGGAGGTACAACCAATGGCCGATAACATATACAAAATGACAGCCCACGCGATCATAGACGACCGGATCGAAAAAGAAGATTTCGCAACATCACAAACAAAGATCGGTTACGAACTGACATTGACGGAATGGGTTCGCGGCAATGCAAAATTCATTTCCGAAGCATTTGACGAAATCACTTCAAGTTATGCAATGTTCGATCTTGTTGCCGGTGTCCTGGGTAGACAATTTCTTCGCTATCTGATCGGCGACGAAATGTTCGAAAAACTTGATAAGGAGGTACGACGCAATGATCAAAGTCGAAGTTAAATACCGCGAAGAAATAAACGACAAAGAACGTTCTTTCCGGTATGACGACGAAGTCGTCAAAGGTTTGGAAATGTTCAACAAGCTTATTGATCTACAATGCGCCGAAGCTGTGATCGAAATGAAAGCTTTTGGCCCAGGCGTTCACGTTTTGAACCATGGAAAGTGATTTTTTCGAAGAATATCCGTTTTTAGCTTCAATTATTTGGGACCATACAAAATATGATGACATGGAGGAAATGAACATTGCTTATAATAAAGAACGCATTGCCGGAAGTCGCGCGGCAAAAAATGGTTCGATCGGTACTGACGCGAATTGACGTGGACCGTGTGACGAACCGATACGACATATATATCGAAGGCGAAAAGGGTTTGTCGTTTGATCTGATCAAAACATTCGGTCATGAATATTTAAACGTGCGCGTCCTGGATCGTCACGGCGTAGCAGCTTCTTTTCAGCTTGATACATCTTTATTTGAAAAGATTGTTATATTATAATAATGAAGTGATCCGCAATAGTGCGGCGCTAATATAAAACATGGAGGAATGAACATGGCTTTTAATTTTTCAAAACTTAACAAGGCGAACGGTGTGCGCCCGGAAAACTTCAACACCGACGGTTTTGACTATACGCATATTCGTGAATATGCCGGAAGGGATTTACCGGTCAAAGGGTTCTTCTTTACCAATAGCCGGAAGGGACGACAGGTCGTTATTATAACGGACGATTGCTTGGTCAATATGCCCGGACGCGCTGTGGAAGAATTCGAAGCGCTGGAAAGCGATCCCGAAGCCGTTAAGGCTGTTTTAAATGGTGAATTGGTATTGACCGATATTGTTTATCCGGTAAAGACGAAGTCGGGCAACGATACCACAATTTACAACTTCGCCAACGCGGAAGATTTAAACAAAGCAAAGAAGGCAAAATAAATAATTGCCTGGAACACTTGGGCGGCCGCTGTGCCGCCCTTTTGTAGTATGAAGGGAGGTTAACAATGACGATCAAAGAATTATATGCAGCGATCAAACAAGAAACAATGAACGTCAACCGAAGGTTGATTGATTATTATGAAGAAGGCAAACCGATTAAATTGCTGGATAAAGAAATTAAAGTATTAAAAGACGTTTCCGGCACTGCTGACAGTAAACGTTATTTATCATTAAATCTTCACCGGAAAAACAAAAACCAATTAACCGCGCAATTAAATTTCCTTAAACAATTCCAGCAATGGGACAAATATACGCCGGAAGCTAAAAGAGAAGCCGAAGAAAAAGCACGGCGCGCGTATAAAACTTTTAAAAGGAATTACGGTTCGCGCATGAAATTCAAGACATATAAACGCGCTGTCACAATAATCGGTTCGTTATCAGATCGTATTATTAACAGCTTCGACAGCAAACAATTAATGCCGGCCATTGAATACGCTTTCAGCAAAGGAAAAAAACAAGCTGACATGTTCAAAGCTTTCGAACAGGTATTAGACGAATACGAAAACAGCGGCAAAACAAGCGAAGATTATGTTGACCGCTGGTATCAGCTTTTAAATTTATAGGTGCATAAATGTTAAAATATGAAGGTCAGTTAAAATCGTTTGATTTTAACATAAGAACAGAACATGTTAAAAAACGCGGAAGCAAACAGCCGACGGAAGTGAAATATTGTGATGATATTTTAACTTTTGATATAGAAACGACCAGCGCATATCTTGAAAAAGGTGTCGTGATCCCATACAGAAAAGGCAAAAGCGCTGATTATTGGAACAGCTTAACGCCGTTAGCTTTATGCTGGATATGGCAATTTAGCGTTAATGATACCGTATATTATGGCCGTGAACTTGAAGAATTTTTAACGCTGCTTCGTGATCTACCGACCGACGTTAATTATATCATTTGGGTTCACAACCTGGCGTTCGAATTCCATTTCCTTGAGAACATAATGACTTTTGTTGATGTTTTTGCACGAACGCCGCATAAACCTATATATGCAAAGCCGGACGGTTTCAACGAACGCCTTGAATTCCGGTGCAGCTATACTTTAACACGTTTATCGCTTGCGTCATGGGGCAAACAGATCGGCTTGCCTAAAATGGTCGGCGATCTTGATTACGACAAGATCAGAACGCCTATTACCAACGACATAACCGAAGCTGAATTCGGATATTGTGAGCGCGATTGTTTGGTTGTGCATGCCGGTATAAAAGACTATCTGAAGCGTTACAAAAATCAATGGGATATACCATTGACGCAAACCGGAACGGTCCGTCGACCGGTCAAAGAAATGCTTGCCGAAAATAAACAATATATGCGCGACGTTAAAAGGACGGTCCCACGCAACAGCTTGGAATACGAACGCGCCCAACGCTGTGCGGCCGGTGGATATACTCACACGAACCGCCTTTATTCCGGTTTGACCGTCAAAGCGTCCATGTCACCGGACAACGTGATCGAACATTACGATTATAAATCGGATTATCCGTTTTGCATGATCGCGTTTAAATATCCGTCAACGCCGTGGATATATCTTCCAAAACAAAAGACAATACCGGACGAAAAAACTTTTGACGATACCGCGTATTGTATGCTGCTTCGTTTTAAGGATATTATAACGACTTCATATAATACTTTTATCCAGGTTTCGAAATGCGCGTCGTTTGGTTTTAAAGACTTTGTTGTCGATAACGGCCGCTTGGTGTCGGCACCGGAAATTGAAATCATGATCACCGAACAAGATTGGTTAACGATCCGCGACAACTATGAATGGTCCGATCTTGAAGTCGTGCGCGTTTGGCGTTCGTTTAAATCGTATTTACCGAAGGAATATATAGACTTTATTCTTGATCTGTATGAAAACAAAACGAAGCTTCGCGGCATTGAAGAATTTGAAGATTTATACGGACAGTCAAAACAATATCTGAATTCGCTGTTTGGCATGATGTTGACGAATATAATTTACGGCGACGTAAAATACCAGGATAACGAATGGCACGTTGAAACACTTACAAAAGACAAAGTCGACGAACGTTTAAACCGTTTGCGTCAACCGTGGGAATGGAATACCGCGTATTTCGTCAATTATTGGGCCGGCGTTTATGTGACAGCTTATGCCCGGCGCGACTTGGCCGTATGTATACATAAGTATGATAGAAACGTCCTATACTGCGACACGGACAGCATTTTTATACTTGGTCACGCTGACTTTAGCGATTACAACGCATGGGCAACGGAAAAGTTAAGAGCTTCAGCAGCTGCAAATAATTTCGACTTTGAACGAACGCGACCGCTTGATA
>Ga0213919_1000945_pt1 | contig 11507 bp, 10 predicted proteins | sample McNCre317MG_FD_161056 | JGI IMG/M metagenome (GOLD analysis project Ga0213919, IMG submission 161056) | Freshwater microbial communities from McNutts Creek, Athens, Georgia, United States - 3-17 MG | ecosystem: Environmental > Aquatic > Freshwater > Creek | place: USA: Georgia | collected... | reverse complement strand
GCTGCAGCGCCGTGCCTTAGACGGCGACACCATCGGGGCCCTGCACCGCGTGCAACACATCTGCTACTTTGCCAACCACTTCATGGCTCAGGCCGCCGAGTCGGCGCTGAAGGCGGCCGGGTTCGACACCGTTTTGCTAAACCACACCATGAAGAGCCAGGTCTTAGCCATGCACTTTTTGAAGCTCACCAACAGCAACCTCAACCACGCCTGCGATGACATTGCGTTGGTGGTGGAGCACTACGGTGGCGAGTACGCCGGCTGGGATAGCCCGCTAATTGGCAGCCCGGTTATGGCCTAAAGGCCACCGGCTACCGGCTTTACTGATTGAGGCTTGGACTAAACGAGGGCCGAGGCCAGCGCCGGAATTAGTGCTGGCGACGCACTTAGGCTGTCTACGCCCATGCGAATGAAGATCTTGGCGCTTGCCGGGTCTGCCGCGGCTTCGCCACAGATTCCCACGTGAATGCCTCTGGCTTTGCAGGCGCGAATCACGTTATCGATGATGAGCAATACCTTGTTGTTGCGAGTCTCACTCAGCGCCATGTTGCTGGAGTAGCGACTGCGACGCAGCACGTACTGGGTGAGGTCGTTGGTGCCAATGCTCACGAAGTCTACGTACTTGAGGGCGCGACCCAGGGTGAAGCGCTTGGCGATCTCGGGAACCTCGATCATAATGCCCACGGTCTTTAGCCCAACCGAACGCGCCAGCTTCACAAATTCCTTGGTCTCACTCACCGAAACCACCATCGGAGCCATCACCCAGAGTTCGGTGCTTGGGTAATACTCGGCGGCGGCAGCTAGCGCCTCCAGCTGAGTCTTCAGCACCGAGCGGTTCTGCAGCAAAACTCGCAGCCCGCGGTTTGGGTAAGGCCCACCCGGGGTCTTGTAGAGGAACTCAAGTGGCTTGTCCACATCGATGTCCAGCACGCGCACGATAACTCGGCTGCCCTGGAATCCGGCCAGCAGCTTGGTGTACTCGAAGATCTGCTCATCCTTGGATGGTGGACGCTTGTGACCCAGGAACAGAAGCTCGGTGCGGAAAAGGCCAACGCCCTGAGCGCCGGCTCGGATTGCGGTTGGGATCTCGAAGCTGGAACCAAGGTTGGCCATGATAGCAACCGGCAGGTCTGCGGGGTCTGGCAGCGCGCTCATCACGGTGGTGCTTGGATAGGCCGCCTCGGCGTACTGCTGAATTTCTTCGTGGTTTGGTTCGACGAATACCTGACCGCTGGTGGCATCCACCAGAAGCTCCTGGCCATCAACAATCTCGCTGGCACCCACCACGCCCATCACGGTTGGTAGGTTGGCGCCACGGGTGATGATTGCGCTGTGTGAAGTAGCCGAACCCTTTTCGGTGATTACCGCCAGCACCGGGGTCTGCTTTAGCGACGCCGCCAGGATTGGAGAGAGTTCGGTGGTGACCAGCACAAACGGCTCGTCAGGGAAGTCGACATCGCCGGTTTGGCCACCCAAACGGTCGATCACCTTGTTGCTGAGGTCCTGCAGGTCTGCACTGCGCTCGGCGAAGTAGCCGCCCAGGCGCTCTAGTTTGCGGGCAAAGCTGTTGAACGCACCGCGAACCGCGCGCTCGGAGCCAGAGCCGGTGGCCAAGAACTCCTTGATGGAGTCTAGCAAAACCGGGTCGCGAAGCATGGCAGCCAGGGCCATGAGGATGTCGCCACTTTCGGAGTCTTTGGACTGAACCTCAAGCTGAGTGGCAAGCGAGTTGATGGCCGATTTGATGGCTTCGATTCCGCCGGAATCTAATCCGGTTGGGCCATCGGCGGTTGAATCGGCGGTGCGCAAAACAAAAGCGGGGCCCTGAGCGATACCGCTACCCACACCGGCGCCTACTAAAAGCTGCTTTGACACCTTTGAAGTCTACGGAAGTTTAAACTGGAGTCATGGCAAACTCACCGCTCAAGGTTGTAACTCTCAATGTCAATGGCGTCCGCGCCGCTTTCCGCAAGGGCATGGTGGAGTGGCTGCGCGAGGCTCGCCCCGACATCCTGTGCCTGCAGGAGGTTCGTGCCGCCGACGAAGACATCATTGGGCTCTTTGCCACCGTCACCGATGCCAGCCCAACCGGCGAATGGCACATCCTGCACGATGTGGCTACCGCCAAGGGTCGCGCCGGCGTGGCCGTAGTCAGCTCGGTGCCATCGGTGGCCCACAGTACCGTGCTTGGCCCAGACGATTTTGACAGCGCCGGACGCTGGCTAGAGGCCGAGTTTGAAGTTGGCGGCGAGCGCCTAACCGTGGTGAGCACCTACGTTCACTCGGGCGAGGTTGACACCCCAAAGCAGGTTGAGAAGTACAAGTTCCTTGAGGCAATGACCGCCCGCATGACCGAACTGATGGCCACCCGCGAGTACGTGGTTGTGCTTGGCGACCTAAATGTTGGCCACACCGAACTGGACATCAAGAACTGGAAGGGCAACCTCAAGAACGCCGGCTTCCTGCCGGAAGAGCGCGCCTACTTCGACGGCTTCATGAAGCAGCAGGGCTGGCGCGACCTGGGTCGCGACTTCCACCCTGAGCAGCCAGGCCCATACACCTGGTGGAGCCAGCGTGGACAGGCGTTCGACACCAACACCGGTTGGCGCATCGACTACCAGTTGGCCACCCCAAAGCTTGCCGAACGCGCCAGCACCTACAACGTGCACCGCGCCGCCAGCTACGACACCCGCTTCACCGACCACTCCCCTGTGGTTGTGGAATACGCTTTTTAGAAATCACCCTTCAGGGCTTGCATAGTCCTCGGGATTACAAAGGATCAATTGATGAACGCTAAGGCCCCCGTCTACTCGGCCGCCAACGGTAAAGACAACCTGCTCAGCGGAATGCAGCCATCGGCTGGTTCGCTGCACCTGGGCAACTACCTGGGCGCCCTGGTCAACTGGACCAAGATGCAGGACGATTACAACGCCTACTACTGCGTGGTAGACCTGCACGCCATCACCGTTCCACAGGACCCTGCCACTCTGCGCGCCAACACTCGCCGCACCGCCGCCCAGTATCTAGCCGCCGGCATCGATGAGAACAAGAGCGCACTATTCGTTCAGAGCCACGTTCCGGCCCACGCTCAGCTGGCCTGGGTGCTCAACACCATCACCGGTATGGGCGAGGCCTCGCGCATGACTCAGTTCAAGGACAAGACCCAGAAGAATGGCGCCGAGAGCGCATCGGTGGGCCTGTTCACCTACCCGATTCTGCAGGCGGCAGACATCCTGCTTTACCAGCCAAAGTCGGTGCCGGTGGGCGAAGACCAGCGTCAGCACATCGAGCTGACCCGCGACCTGGCCACCCGCTTCAACAGCCGCTTTGGCGAAACTTTTGTGATTCCTGAGGCTAAGATCCTCAAGGAAACCGCCAAGATCTACGACCTGCAGAACCCTGAGGCCAAGATGTCTAAGAGTGCGGCCGATCCAAAGGGTCTAATCAACCTGATGGACGAGAACTCGGTGATCGTAAAGAAGATCAAGAGTGCCGTCACCGATGCCGAGGGTTCGATTCGCTTCGACCGCGAGACCAAGCCTGGCGTCAGCAACCTGCTGGGCATTCTAAGCCTGATTACCGGTGAGACCGTGGCCGGTCTTGAGAGTCGAATGAATGGCCTGGGCTATGGCGCACTGAAGGGCGAACTGGCCGAGGCGCTGGTTGCTCACATCGAGCCGATTCGCGAGCGCACCATCGAACTTCTCAGCGATCAGGCCGAACTCGACCGCCTGCTTGCCAAGGGTGCGGCCGCCGCCAACGAGCTGGCCGAGCAGACTCTTGCCAAGGTTTACGAGAAGATCGGGTTCGTTGGCGCTGGTCGCTAACGAACAATAGGCGTTGTATTTCCCGCTAAGGGGCAACTGTGTATTTGGCGTGCGCGCTAGTCGTCTAGCAGTGCCTGTGCCACACCGCTATCGGTGATCAACACGTTGATCCAACCGCCGGTCATGGCGGCACGGATGGCAGCCAACTTGTGTGCACCACCGGCGATGCCAACTCGGCGCGGAACCGCGCGCAACTCCTCGGCACTGATTCCCAGGATGCGTTCCTCCAGACCGGAGTCAATCAGGTTGCCGGTGGCATCAAAGTAGTGCAGGCAGACATCGCCCACCGCACCTAGGTCGCGCAGCATTTGCTTGTCGGCTTCATCGATGGCGTTGCCTGATTCGATGAGCAGCTTGGATGGCTCTAGCGAACCGATACCAACCAAAACCGTGGTCAGTCGAGTCCAGCTCTCAGCCACCGACTGCACGAACGCGTCGGCCATCAGGGTGTCGCGGGCTTCGCTGCTGGCAACGATTCCGGGTGCCGCCAGGAAGTGTGGTTCACCGCCGGTTAGTTCGGCCAGGCGCGATGCCAAACGGGTAGCGCGGACCTGTGCCGCCGGCACTCCTACACCGCCAAGCAGCTGTATGACCTCGGCGGCGGCCTGCTTGGCTCGCGGGGTCATCGATTCGACGGCAGCCAGCAGAGTGGTACTCCACGATGAAATGCCCAGGTGCTCGTTTCCGATGAGGGTGGCCTCGAGGTAGGAGGCGGCGCTGGCACCGATGCTGTTGGTCACCAGCGAATCGTCGTAGGCCTGAGCAACCACAACCTCTTGCATGCCAAACTTGCGCTCCAAAGCGCGCTCCAACTCGACGTTGATGCCCAGGGGCGCGGTCACGGTGGTGCGGATGATGCCAACGTCCTCTGCCTGCTGCAGCATGCGGCTGACGCGGGCCTGGGCGATATGGAGTTTGGCGGCGATCTCAGACTGCTTCAGACCGTCCTGGTGGTACATGATGGCGATCTTGGTTAAAAAGCGCAGCTGCTCGGCCGGAAGCGAAATGGACTGCATAACTATTCATCCTACGCTTCGACCGAGCAGCCGACTTGAGTTGGTTTATTGGTGGCTACATGCCAAACAGCGCATTGCGAGCAATGCGACCGGCGGCAACTGCGTCGTGACGGCTCTGAGCCTCCTGCAGGGCCTCGAAGTCCATGCGGTCAAGACCAACCTCAACGCGCTTCAGGAACTCGATGGCCATCTTGGCGGCCTCAACGTGGTCGTCACGGAATGGGAACTGGTCTAGCTGCCAGACACCCTCCCAGTTGTTCTTGCGCAGCACGTAGAAGAACTCGAAGAGCTCCATCGGGTGCACGGTACCGGCGATCAGGTCGTCGTCCCAGGCGCGCAGGTTGTCGTTTACGTCCATGCCGAAGAGGCGACCGTAGTCGATTGCTAGCTGTGCCGAGTCGGCTGGCGATTCGCCACCGAATAGGGCGTGGCCGAAGTCGAGCAGGATGCCCACGTTAGGCAGGTTGATCTTCTCGAGCGCCAAGATGGTGCGCGAAACCGAGTCGAACGCCATCTTCACGCGCGGCTCGCGTGGCTTGTACTCGATCACAAACTTGACGTCTGGGTTCTCGGCGGCCAACTGGCCAACACCGTCCATGGCAAGCTTCCAGTGGTTGTGGTGATCAACCTGGAATGGGTAGTCCCAGCCATCCTGGCCAGGCCACAGCTTTACGTAGTTTGCACCGAAGTCGCGCACCACACCCACCGCATCGGTGATGAGGTCGTGGGCCTCACGACGAACGCCGGCGTCTGGGTTGGTGAAGGCACCCTTCATGAACTTGCGGGTGTAGATCTCTGGGGTGATACCAATGACCTCTAGCTTGTTCTTGGCAAGCTGGGCCTTGATCTTCTCGTGGGTGATGCCTGGGTCAAGGAATGGCCAGGTGAGGTCAACCACCGATAGGTCGCCCACCGAACCGGCCATGTCGATCATGTCCAGCAGGGTGCGGTGGTCGCCGTAGCCATCGGTGGCGTAGCGGTCTAGGTAGTTTGCAAAGTGCCAGATTCCGGCACCAAATTTTTGTCCACTCATTAGTTGCTCCTTTGCATTCTTGATTTTGCCAGTGCGGCGTGCCAACTGGATTGGCGTGCGGTTGCACTGGAAGTTTCTAGGTTTGGTTCAAAACTTGAGGTCTCGCCCTGATAGGCGCCAAGGTCTACGCCGGCAACCTTGAGAGCCAGCGCCGCCACACCGGTGGCCGAGAGTTCGGCAACGTTGTTCTTGATTACGGTTCGCTGACTGAGGTTGGCCTGCTGCTGCATCAGCCAGTTGTTGGAGGTTGGTCCGCCGTCAACATTGATAACGCCAAGTTTGGATCCGGTGGCTACGTCAACCACCGCCAGCACGTCTTCAATCTGCAGGTTAATGGCCTCGAAGGCGGCTAGGGCCAATTCGGCCTGACCGGTGGCCAGGGTCATGCCATCGATGATTGCGTCGGCGTCGGCATCCCACCAGGGTGCACCAAGTCCGCCGAAGGCCGGAACCAGGTTCACTTGCGATGAGCCCGCGGCAACCGACTGCGCCAACTGGTCCAGCTCGCTCGGGCTCTTCTGGAGTAGCTGGCTCAGCCAAACCACGGTGGCGCCGCTAGAAAGAATGTTGCCCTCGAGGGCCGGGGTGAGCTTGCCATCGATGGACCAGGCAACGGTGGTTACCAGACCCGAATCTGCAGCGGCCGGCTTTGGCGAAAGCGCCATGATGCTGGAACCGGTGCCGAAGGTGGCCTTGGCGGTGGCACCACTACCCAGCTGGTGAGCGTAGAGCGCGGCGTGCGAATCGGCCAAGACCGCAAGCACCGGCTTGCCAGCTAGCGGTCCACTGAGAATGGTGTGCGTTGGTTGGTCGCTGCCAACCACTGGCGCGAGGGCGCTCAACGGGATGTTGAACAACTGGGATAGCTCTGCCGACCACTCACCGGTGGTCACGTTTAGCAGCTGAGTGCGGCTGGCGTTGCCGGCCTCGGCCACCAACTGCCCGGTCAGCTTGTAGACCAACCAGGTGTCCAGGGTGCCCAGGGCAATCTCTCCGGCGGCACTGCGGGTGCGGTCGGCATCGATCTGATCCAGGATCCACTCAAACTTGAGCGCCGAGAACATTGGGTCCAGCGGCAGCCCGGAAATTTCGCGAATCTGCGCGCTCTGCTGGGCCGTAAATTCGTGTACCCGTCCGGCGGTGCGACGATCCTGCCATCCCAGCATCGGGCTCAGCGGACGCCCGCTGGCCACATCCCAGGCCAACGCGGATTCGCGCTGATTGGTGATTGCCAGGCCAAGGATTTCCTCGGTGGCCTTGGCGCTCAGTTCATCGATGGCCAGACGCACCGAATCCCAGATGGCGGTTGGATCCTGCTGGACCCAACCCGACTCTGGAAACTCGAGATCCACCGGCTTGGTCACGGTTGCCAAAACCCGAAGGTTGTAATCGAGCAGCAGCCCCTTAGTAGAGCTGGTGCCCTGATCGATGGCAATCAGTTGACCGTGATTAGGCACTCTGCAGAACCTCGCGCACCTTGGCGGTGATGTTCTCGGCGGTTAGGCCGAAGTGCTCGTAGAGGCCATCGGTGCTGAGGGTTGGAGCCCAGGCGTCGTTACCGATGATTCGCATTGGCACGTGGGCGCCCGGAGTCTGAACCAGCACGCTGGCAACAGCGGCACCTAGACCACCGGCGATATTGGCCTCTTCAACCGTGACGATCGCCTTGGTCTGGCTGGCGGCAGCCTTGATGGCCTCGACGTCTAGCGGAGCAATGAAGGTTGCGTTGAGCACGCGAGCCTTGATGCCCGACTGGGCCAAAACAGCAGCCGCGGCCAGGGCGCGCGAAACCTGCGAGCCGGTGGCGATGATGGTGGCATCGGTGCCTTCGTGCAGGGTCTGCCACTTGCCAAGCTCAAACGGGGTGGCCGCGGTGGTTACGTTTGGAACCTTGTGGCGGCCAACGCGCAGGTACATCGGACGCTTTGCCGCTACTGCCCACTTGACTGCCTTCACGGTTTCATCTTCGTCAACCGGAACCACGATGTCCAATCCTGGCAGCGCACGCAACCAGGACAGGTCCTCCACCGAATGGTGGGTTGGGCCAAGCTCGCCGTATGCCATGCCTGGGCTCATGCCACAGAGGATCACCGGGAAGTTGGAGTAGGCCACATCGGCCTTTACCTGCTCTAGGGCGCGGCCGGTAATGAACGGGCCAGCGGCGCAGACAAACGGAACCAGTCCGGCGTTAGCCAAACCGGCGCCAACGCCAACCATGTTCTGCTCGGCGATGCCCACGTTGATTAGGCGGTCTGGGAACAGGTCGCGGAACTCGGTGAGGTTGCTAGAACCAACCGAGTCGTTTACCACTGCCACAATGCGCTCATCGGTGCGAGCCAGTTCGATCAGGGTCTTGGCAAATGCCTGACGGTTGTCGAAGACCGGAAGGTCTTCGTTGCCAATGCGGTAGCTGGTAGGGGTTGGGGCGCTCATGCTAGCTCCTCTAGTGCTTGTTCAACCTGCTGCTTGTTCGGTACCTTGTGGTGCCATTCCACGCGGTCTTCAATAAACGAAACGCCCTTGCCCTTGATGCTGTTGGCAATGATGGCTACCGGCTTACCGGTGGTGGAAGGCTTCAGGGCCTCCCAAAGCTGCTGGTAGTCGTGGCCGTCAATCTCGCGGACCTCCATGCCAAAGGCGGCAAGCTTCTCGTCCAGCGGGTCTAGTCCGTTGGTGTCCTCGGTGCGGGCACCCTGCTGCAGACGGTTGCGGTCAACGATGGCGGTGAGGTTGGCCAGGCCAAAGTGGCTGGCGCTCATCAGGGCCTCCCAGTTGGAGCCCTCCTGCATTTCGCCGTCGCCCATGATCACAAAGGTGCGGGCGCCGTTCTTGTTTAGACGGGCACCGATGGCGGTTCCCACGGCCACCGGTAGACCGTGACCCAGTGGTCCGGTGTTGGTTTCAACGCCGGGAACCTTGTTGCGGTTTGGGTGGCCATTTAGTGGCGAGTAAGGCGCCATGAAGGTGCTGAGTTCGCTGGCATCGAAGTGACCGGTGAACGCCAGGGTGGTGTACAGCGCGGCCGCACAGTGACCCTTGCTCAGAATGAAGCGGTCTCGGTCGCCCTTGGTTGGGTTTAGCGGATCGATGTTGAGGTAGCCAAAGAAGATTGTGGTCATTACGTCGATCACCGATAGGTCGCCACCGATGTGGCCCTGGCCAGCGGTGTCGATCATCTGCACGATGGAACGACGAGCCAGGCGGGCCTGCTCGGCGATGATTGCGCTGCGCTCTGCCGGCGATGCGGCCATAATTGCTGCCCGCGTTTCGGCCCAGTAAGCCGCGGCCGCTGGGTTTGGAACAAGTTTGGTTTCTGCCACTTGAATACCTATTCACTATCGCATAACTATTTAGAAAAAGATTACTCCGGCCTTCACACCTGCGCAAGCACCCGAAATGAACATTGGCTAAATCGTTATTCCGCGGGCAACTTATCCATTGGGAATAGGCGTGGCAGCATTCGGGTTTATTTGGGATGATAGACAAGCAACAAAGTTCTTCGGGGTCAGTGAAAATCTGAGCCGGCGGTTAAAGTCCGCGACCCGACGAGCCAAGGCAGCAACCGGGAAACCGGCAAAGCCAAGGTTCGGCGGTTGATCTGGTGAAACTCCAGAACCGACGGTTAAAGTCCGGATGGGAGAAGAACGGCGATTTTGCCGCATCGGCTTTGGCCGCAGTGTTTTCACTGTGCGCTTTGGCGGGTGGCGGCTTTGTCGCCCTATTTTCCGCACCCCGATGAGCTCTACCAAGAGGAACCGGGGATATGCCAGAGGCAACCAGCTACCAAGACGCAATGCGTCATGCGCTCGCGCTTGCCCTAAACGGCCCGGCTCATGGCGTAAACCCTCAGGTTGGCGCAGTCATCCTGGACCGCACCGGCAAAATCATCGCCGAGGGCTGGCACATGGGCAGCGGCACCCCGCACGCCGAAATTGTTGCGCTGGCTCAGCTGGCCATAATCCCCGATGGCGCTACCGCCGTAGTTACCCTCGAACCCTGCAACCACACCGGCAAGACCGGTCCTTGCGCCCAAGCTCTAATCAAGGCCGGCATCTCCCGCGTGGTCTACGCCTCCTCAGATGTGGGTGGCGTTTCGGCCGGCGGTGCAAGCACGCTTCGCGATGCCGGCATCGAGGTGATTGGTGGGGTTCTAGCCGCCGAAGCCGACGAGCAAAACCGAGTTTGGATTCAGTCCACCAAGCAGGGTCACCCTTTTGTCACCCTCAAGTGGGCCACCAGCCTTGACGGCCGCGCTGCGGCCAACGATGGCACCAGCCAGTGGATCTCTGGCCCAGAGTCACGCGCCGAATCTCACCTGCGTCGAAGCCAGGTTGACGCCATCATCGTTGGCACCGGAACCGTGCTTGCCGACGACCCAACTCTTACCGCGCGCAAACCGGACGGCAGTCTCTACGAGCACCAACCGCTGCGCGTTGTCATCGGCGAGCGCCCTATTCCGGTAACCGCCAAGATCTTCAACGACCAGGCCCCGACCCTTGTCTTGCAGACCCGCGATCTAAACCAGGCTCTGCTGCAGCTGAAGCAACACGGCGTGAAGCACGTCTGGGTTGAGGGTGGCCCGCACCTGGCCAGCCAGTTTGTGGCTCACGGCCTTGTCAACGAATACGTGATCTACCTCGCACCGATGCTGCTGGGAGGCGCCCGCACCGCACTCACCGACATCGGTGTTGGCAGCATGCCTGACGCCAAGCACCTGAACATCAAGAGCAGCCAGCCGTTGGGCGCTGACCTGCTCATCGTGGCTGCGCCAAAAGACTCGACCCCCAAGGCACCAGCCAACGGCGTCACAGTAAAAGAGGAGAACTGATGTTCACCGGAATCATCGAAGAGCTTGGCAAGGTGGTGGCAATCGAGCCTCAGGCCGACGCCATGCGCCTCACCATCGAGGGTCCGCTGGTTGCCAGCGATCTGCACCGCGGCGACAGCATTGCGGTTAGCGGCACCTGCCTAACCGCGGTTGAGTTTGACGCCAAGGGCTTCACCGCCGATGTGATGCAGGAGACCCTCAACCTAACCAGCCTGGGCAGTCTCAAGGTGGGCGACTCGGTCAACCTAGAGCGCGCCATGAACGCCCAGACTCGCTTCGGTGGTCACACTGTGCTTGGTCACGTGGATGGCGTGGGTCACGTCATCAGCCGCGAACCAAGCGAGAACTGGGAATGGGTGCGCGTCTCGGTGCCAAAGGAACTGATGAAGTACGTGGTGCTCAAGGGCAGCATCACTCTGGATGGCATCAGCCTCACCGTCAACGAGGTTGGCGATGACTTTGTTGGCCTAAGCCTGATCCCAGAGACCCTGCGCCTTACCACGCTTGGCAGCAAGCAGGCTGGCAGCTCGGTCAACGTTGAGGTAGACGTCATGGCCAAGCACATTGAACGACTTTTGCAAGCGAGAGGCATCTAATGGATATGCAACTTTCCGCCATCGAAGAGGCACTCGAGGCGCTGCGTGCCGGCAAGCCGGTTTTGGTAGCCGACGACGAGGACCGCGAGAACGAGGGCGACGCCATTTTGGCCGCCGAACTTGCCAGCCCAGAGTGGATTGCCTGGATGGTAAACAACACCACCGGTTTCCTCTGCGTGCCAATGGACGAGGACCGCGCCAACAAGC
>Ga0213919_1000944_pt1 | contig 11512 bp, 14 predicted proteins | sample McNCre317MG_FD_161056 | JGI IMG/M metagenome (GOLD analysis project Ga0213919, IMG submission 161056) | Freshwater microbial communities from McNutts Creek, Athens, Georgia, United States - 3-17 MG | ecosystem: Environmental > Aquatic > Freshwater > Creek | place: USA: Georgia | collected... | reverse complement strand
ATACGGTCTACATCCGCAGCAAGGACAACGGCGGGGCGAACATTACGCGCACCGCGTCGAGCGTCTACCTGGGATCAACGTCCGCAACAGACGTTGCGCCGATCACCTGGATCATTGATGGTGGCGCCACATGGTCAGGGGTCAACGGGGTCGTCACTTACAGCTCCAACAACAGCGGCGGTAGCGTCGTGCGCGCTGCCAACCACGTCATAGCCGAAGTGCAGGATGCGCTGGTGTTTGCCGAAACGAACACCTACCCATCGAGTGCATTCTGCCGCGTCTACGGCTACGTTTGCAACGTCAAGTTTGAGTCCGCCGACGTGTCGTCTGGGTCCGCTGGCGTCGAGATTTCCTCCTCATCGGTATCAGCGCACAAGCCAGGGACCGTAGAGAACGGGCACTTTGTGTTCGCCAGGTGCTACGCCGCGAGGATCGCCGTCGATGTCGGCAACCAAGGCTCGGGCGGGCTCCTCGTGAACCCCAACATCGAGATCAACAGCAGCGCATCCGGGCAGTACTTGTTCTCGCTTCGCGGCGACTACGGTACGCCGTACATGGACGTGATTGGCGGGCGCATTTCGGGCGTCGGCGCGTCTTCCGTGACAACGCTTACGAACTCCCCCGGCACCGCGCATGGGGGTCATTTTCGGGCCATTGGTCTAGACGTTCCCAGGTCCATGCCAATTTCGAACTACAGCTTGGCCAACGGAGCGCGAGTGGAACTGTTTGCCTTGGACGGGGGGATCGGTTCGCACATAGAGGAGTACTGGGGCTGGGCGACAAGCCGCACAGACAACAACCCCCCCACCCTGAGCGCTCAACTGCCGAGCAGCACGACTCCGACTTGGGCTTGGCGCGTATACCCAAGAGCAGCCAACTACTCGTCGCCAGCGAAGCTGCATTTCACCAAGTTGTACACCGCAGCCGCAGCCACCAAGGACATCACGCTGGAGATGTTGGTGGCGAACACCATGAGCCCAAACGCTCGGCTCTGCTGGATGACGGTGGAGTACGTCGACAACGCCACCGGCTTGCTCAAGCACCTATCCACGCTAGACCGAGCGGGTGGGGCGCTGGCGTCGTCAACAGCCTCATGGAGCTTCACGACCTGGGGCATGATCAGCTTCGTCAAGCGCAAGCTGACCATATCGACTCCTACATCAGTCAAGCAAGACACCCCGGTGATCGTGACCTGGTGGTTTGCTCTGGCCAGCGTGTCAGATCAGGATATTCTGTTCTTGGACCCCGACTTCGCTCTGAGCTAGCCAATGAGCGCGGCATTCCCTTGGCGCCTTAGCACGGTGTTCACGATGTCCCGAGGGCGGGGCGCGAGCATAGGCGGTCATTCCGTCGGCGTCGCGCGTCTCCCCGGGGACTCCGTGGGGACCACTACCGTCACGCTCACGAACCTTGTGGTCGGCAGCGCCATCCGCATCGAGGTGGCCTCCACGGGGGCCTTGGTCACGTCGCGCACGGCCACCCTGTCGAGTGAGGCGTTCTCTTTGGACTACTACGCCAGCGGAGATCCCGCAAACGATCTGCGCATCAAGGTGCGCAAAGCGAGTGCGGCCCCGCTCTACAAGCCCTACGAGACGCAGGCCACGCTGGGTGCGGCCCAGCAATCCATCTTCATCGCCCAACAACTGGACTAGACCATGGCAATCGGAACCGACTTCGCCATCAACTCGACCACCAAGGTCATCAGCTACACAGGCGCCGCGCACGCGGCATCCGGCGCCGGCTACTACACGGTCCTCGAACTGCACCGCTGGCTGCAGGACTTGGCCGACGACGCCGGCAGCAGCGGCGACGACTACATGGACATCAGTCGGGCTACGCCGTCCGACAAGCAGTACGACACGATCATCACGCTGGTCAACGGCTACACCATCGACGCGGCCGCGTCGGAGCACCTGTATGCCGGCTCGATCATCCAGGGCAGCGGAGGCACCGAGGAAATCTTCGACGGCGTGCAGGTCATCGCCGGATCGGGCGCGCACATCCAAGTGATCCAGAACGGGGCCGTGCTGTCCAACGACTTCTGGAACAGCGTGCCCTTCGGCACCGGCATCAAGGGCCTGAACCCCGACGCCGCCAACGGCATCGCCTGCCGCTTCATGCTCAAGGTGCGCACGGCCGGCGCCGACATCGACGGTCGGCGCCTGCTGCTGCAGACGCGGGAGTTCGGTTTCACCTACACCGAGTTCAAGCTGAACGGCACCGGACGAGGCATCAACGTCGCGGCCCTGACCTACGCCAGCGACCTGAACAACCAGACCGCCAGCGGCACGGTGGCCGGCTGGTCCGACGTGACCAACCTGAATGCCGGGTACATCGGCATCGACGTGAATGCCGACTCCACAAACGAGTTCTACTACTCGAAGTGGGACCGTGGCTCGCGCTCGATCAACCAGTTCTACGAGCGCATGAAGTACCTCACCCGCAGGGGTGAGACGACGACGCTCTACGGATTGGCCGGGCACTTGTTCCGGGGCATCACGCACGAGGTCGCCGTAACCGCGCCGCGCACCAGCACCATCGCGGAAGGCGCCGCCGCTTCATGGACTGGCGGCACCGGGCAGGTGCTGGCCAGGGACAGCGCCGGCACGGCGACGAAGCTGTGGATCCAGCTACTGACCGGCGTGGCGCCGACTGCGGGCCAGACCATCACGGTAGGCGGCGGGTCGGTCACGGCCGGCAGCGGCACGCCAAGTACCGAGCGCACGCTGTCGTTCCCGTTCTGCGGCGTGTCCACCGGCAGCGCGATCATCGGCGCCTACGGCTTCTCGCTGGAGGCCGCGGACCTGAGCGTGAACGACAAGGTGTTCGACCTGACGAACACGCTGCGCAACCCGCCCAACCTCGTCACCTTCACTGTGTCCGGCCTGGTCAGCGGCGAGGACTACATCCTCGTCGGGCCGGGCAGCAGTGGCGCCTTGCTCGACACGCAGTTCACGCTGAACGGCGCGCTCACTGGAGCCGCCGTAACGTCGGTGGTGGTCAACGAGGCCATCCCCGCTGACACCCCAACCAGTGCCGGCAGCACCGGCAGCATCCGCATCAAGCGCGCCAACGGCGCGTTCTCGCTGCACCGCTACACCGCCTACAACGCCGGTACAAAGACGTTCACGATTCCGTCGCACGACTTCAGCTCCAACAACGCGCCGAACGCGTCGCCGACTTTCCTGGGCTACATCGACGTGCTGGCAAGCGCCACGACCGCCGCCTTCCAGTCGACCTACGTGGCCGACCGCGAACTTTTCGTGCGGCGCCGCGATGGCGGCGTCACGCCGACGCGCACGTTTGAAACGGCCGCGACGCTTGGCGTGGCCGGCGGCAGCGTGGCGGTGCAACGGCTGTCGGATGCGTAACCCGTGGCGATTTCGGTCAACTGCGCCACGAAGGTAGTGACGGTCCCGCAGGCGGACCTGACCTACGTCAGTGCGGGCCTCTACGAACTGAGCGTGGAGAACCTGCGCCTGTGGCTGAAGGACTGGGAAGACAGCGAGGTCGGCATGGCGATGCCAGACACGCACCGCCGCAATGCGCCCGTCACGCTGTCCGGCACGACCTACGCACAGACGCTGGAGATCATCAACGGGTACACGATCACCCTGGAGCCAACCGCCACCCCTTGGACGGCGCGCGTGGTGGGCGGCAACCACAACGTCGCCGACGTGAAGACCGTCAACCATGTGTCGCTGCTCATCGGCAACAGCGCGGGCCTGATCGTCGGCGGCGGCGGCGGCGGAGCGAGCGCTGCGGAAGTTTGGGCCTACAGCTCACGCACCCTCACCGGCAACGTGCCAGCCAACATCAAGCAGGTCAACGATGTGACCATCACCGGCACGGGCGTGGCCGGGTCTGATCCCTGGAGGCCCGCGTGAGCGCCTGGGGGCTGTCGTGGGGTGCGGCCTGGGGCTTGTCGTGGGGTGGAGAGCCGCATGGCATCACCTTCATGGGCGAGACTGCTCCCCCGAGGGTGACGTTCGACGACATCCTGCGGCCGGCGAACCTGAGCCTGACACGCTCCACAGTTTCGTGGGCCGGCTCGCGGACGTTGAATGTCCAGGCAGAAGCAAGACGGTGGAGCGACCAACAGGATGGGCGGCGTCCAACCCAGGAGCATTGCCTGCGCGCTACGAACCTGTCGGAAGCCGCCCGCAGCACAAACATTGGAAAAAGCGCGCTGCCGCAGTCGCACATGATCATCGCACGTCAAGACAACCAGGCAGGCGCGCCGCGCATGCCAAACGCGTTCGCCGGACGCTCACCTAACAGGCCACTTCGTGGTCGCTGAGAAGGCACGGTCATGGCAGAACCCATCCTGATCTCTGCGCCGGCCATTGAGCCAGTGACGCTGGCCGAGGCGCGTATGCACCTGCGCATAGACGCCAGCGATACCGCCGAGGACGCGTTGATCACCAGCTTCATCGTAGCCGCGAGGCTGCAGGCCGAGCACGAGCTGAACCGCAAGCTCATAACGCAGACCTGGGATGTCGTCTATGACGCTTTCCCACAGGCGGGCGAGAGCATCCGTGTGGCGCCAGGACTCGCCAAGGTGCTCAGCATCGTGCAAGTGGCCTATCTGAATACGGCATCTAGCCCGGTCACGATCAACTCCACTAACTACATCCTAGACGCGCAATCCTTGCCAGGGTACGTGTTCCCGAAATCGGGTTATTCGTGGCCGACTGATGTCTCCCCCAGCGCGAACGCCGTCACTGTGCGTATCACATGCGGCTATGGGCCGGCGGCCAGCGACGTGCCGCGAAACATCTGGAGCTGGATGCTGCTGCAGATCGGCGCCATGTACCGCAACCGCGAGGCCTTCTCCACCGGCGCCCCGGTGGCGGCGCTGCCAAACCAATTCACCGACCGCCTGCTCGATCCGCATCGGGTGTGGCTGATGCAATGATCACGATCGGCGCGGGCGACATCGACCAGCGCATCACCCTGCAGTCGCGCGCGGCGGGCGTAGACGTGCTCGGGCAGGCCACTGGCGGATGGCAGGACGTCGGCACCGTGTGGGCGCGCGCCCGGCCCCTGCGCAGCCGCGAGCTGTTCGCCGCCGGCAGCGTGGGCAGCCTGGCCGACGTCGAGTTCACCATCCGCTGGCGCTCCGACGTGCTCACCACCTGGCGCGTGCTGTGGCGCGGCAAGCCCTACGAAATCACCGGCGAGCCCATCGACTTGGGCGGACAGCGCAAATGGTTGCAGATGCTGTGCACCAGCGGAACGGCGAAGTCATGATCGAAGCCAAAGTCACCGGCATCCCCGATCTGCGCGAAGCACTGCGCGGCATCGTGCCCAAGCTGCGGGTGCGCGCGCTGCGCAACGCCCTGGCCGCCGGTGCCCGCGTGGTGCAGCGGGCCGCACGCGGCGCCACGCCGACCATCAGCGCCAGCTCGATGCCCGTGCGCAAGGGCTACCGCAAGCCCGGCACGGTGCGCCAGGCCATCAGCGTGCGCACCAGCAAGGTGGCGCGCAAGTCTGGTGATGTTGGAGTGTTCGTCAACGTCAGGCCGGCCAAGGGGGCCAAGTACAGCACAAGCACGCGCAGTTTCATGGGTGTGAAGGTGCGCACGCGCACTCTCAAGCGGGCCAGCCAGCGCGGCGCCAGGAGCCCCAACGACCCGTTTTACTGGCGCTTTCTGGAATTCGGCACGCGCCGCGCCAAGGCATTCGGGTTTCTGCGCAAGGGCGCCGAGGCATTGCCGCAGGCGCTGGCGGTGTTCGTCGCCAAGTTGCCCGCCATCATCGAAAAGCTCAATCGTCCGAAAGCTCCGGCACCATGAGCGTCGAAACCGACTTTCGCGCACTGCTGGCCGGCAACGCCTCCGTCACGGCCCTGGTGGGCACGCGCATCGCGCTCAACGCGGTGCCCGAAGATGCCGCGCTGCCGCTGGTGGTGTATGCCGTATCGCACGACCGCACCGTGGGCCTGGACGGCACGCTGCTGGCCGAACAGTGCTCCGTCGCCGTGCAGTGCTGGGCCGACACGGCTACAGCAGCGGATGCAGTAGCAGACGCCGTGGTGGCGGCCATCGCCACCGCTGCGGCGGGCCAGGCGGCCGTGTTGGCAAGGTCCACCACCTTCGACCCGGAGATGGGGCTGGACGGCACCGAGTTGACCGTGGAGTGGTGGGGCTGACGGGCCCCGCATGTGTTTCAACCCAAGGGCCGCGCTGCGGCCCTTTTCTTTGTCCAACTGAAAGGAGCCAGCGATGGCAAACGTAAAAGGCCGCGGCGTAAAGGTCGAGATCGCGGCAACCTATTCGGCACCCAAGACGGTGACCGCCGTCACCCTGGCCAACCCCGGCGTCGCCACCAGCGCCGCGCACGGCCTGGCGAATGACGCTGTTGGCTACTGGTCCAGCGTGGTCGGCATGGTCCAGCTCGAGGATCAAGCCACGCGCGTCAAGAACCAATCCACCAACAACTTCGACCTGCAGGGGTTGAACACCACCAACTACAGCGCCTTCACCAGCGGCACGTTCACGCCGGTCGCCACCTGGTCCACGCTGTCCGAGGCCACCAGCTACGACATCGGCGGCGGCGCCAGCGACAAACTCGACGTCACCACGCTGTTGGACGTGGTGAAGAAAGAGGAAATGGGCCTGCTGCCCGTGCAGAGCGTGACCATGAACGTGATCGCGCAGGACTCGCCCAGCGCCGCCATGCAGCTCATCGAAGCCGCTGTGCAGGCGCAGAGCAAGGTGACGGTGCGCATCACTCTTCCAACCGGCGCCGTGCGCGTGTTCCGAGGCGAGCCGTCGCTGCCCGGCGAAAGCGTCTCGCAGGGCGCGGTGGGCACCGGGTCTATGGACTTCGCCGTCAAGGGCTTCGCGCTCAAGCTGGCGGCCTAAGGCATGGCCGGCAAGGACGCCATCACGGCGCTCATCGCACGCATGGACGAGCAGCGCACCCGCTGGGTGCCGCTGCCGGACGGCAAGCGCGTGCAGGTGCGCCGCCCGCTGCAGACCGAGCTGCGGCTGTTCGTGGGTGGTGGCGTGTCGATCGAGCACGTGTGCCAGTACGTATGCGGCTGGGACGGCTTCACCGAAGCCGACCTGCTGGGCGCCGCTGTCGGCTCCAGCGACCCGCTTCCATTCGCCGCCGAGCTGTGGGACCGCGTGGTGCGCGACCGCATCGACTACGTGCAGCCGGTCGCCGAGGCCATGGCATCGGCCATCGGCGACTACCTGCAGACGATCGGCAGCGCGGAAAAAAACTGACGGCCCTGCTCGATGCGCAAGCCGGCATCGAGTACGAGGGCGAAGAGGCGCCGCAACTCCATGACGACGACACCACCGCCGGCCGCGTCTACGTCATGCTGGCCAACGGCTCCGGCGGCATCGACTGGGCCGGCTTGCCGCTGGCCTGCTACCTGTACGCGGTGGCCGACGTGGAGCTGCTGATCCGGCGGCTGCTCATCATCAAGCTGCACGACCCGAAGGACAACGATGTCGATAGCCCGTCTTTCGATTGATCTCGAAGCGCGTCTGGCCAACCTGCAGGCCGGGCTCGACAAGGCCGGCGTGCTGGCTGCCAAGCAGGCCGAGCAGATCGAGAAAGCATTCTCGGGGCTCAAGGCCACCGCCGCGAGCGTCGGCGTTGCGTTCGGCGCCATGATCCCGACGACGCTGATCGCCGGCTTCCAGCAGTTCTTCCGCAGCACGGTCGATGGGCTGGACAAGCTCAACGACCTGGCCGACGCCACCGGGGCCAGCGTCGAGAATCTGAGCGCGCTGGAAGACATCGCCATCCGCACCGGCACCAGCGTCGATGTCATGGGCGACGCCTTGGTGAAGATGAACAAGGCGCTGGCCGACGCCAAGCCCGGAAGCGACCAGGCAGAGGCATTCAAGGCGCTGGGCCTGAGCGTCGCTGAACTGAAGCGCCTGGACCCGGTGGAGGCGTTTCAGCGCCTCGCCATCGCCCTGTCGGGCTATGCCAACGACGGCAACAAGGCCCGGCTGGTGCAGGAGCTGTTCGGCAAGAGCCTGCGCGAAGTGGCGCCGCTGCTCAAGGACGCTGCCGAGGCCGGCAAGCTCAACGCCACCGTCACCAAGGAGCAGGCCGAGCAGGCCGAGAAATACAACAAGTCGGTCTTCGCGCTGCAGAAGAACCTGACCGACTTGGCGCGCACCGTCACCGGGCCGTTGATCAAGGCGCTGAACGACCTGCACGACGCGCAGCAGCGCAACGGGTTCTGGTCCGGCCTTGCGGAAATGACCAAGCTGGACCAGGTGCCGGCCGGCATCGAGAAGTTGGCCGCCGCGTATCGGATGGTCAGCCTGGGCATCGACCGCATCACGCCGCTGGACATCCTGAAGAAAGACCCCGGCAACGCACGCGCGCTGGCCCAGTTGGCAGCTATCGACGCCAAGGCGAGGGAACTTGCCAAGAGCATCCCGGCGCTCGACACCGCCGCAGCGAAGTCTGCCTTCCTGCGCGGCGACAAGGACACCTCGCCGGTGGCGCTGCCCAGCGTGCGCGACATCACCAAGGGCAAGCCCGGCAAGCCGGAATGGAACGTCAACGACTGGATGGCCGGCGTGCAGAAGACGATGGACATGGCGTTCATCGACGTGTTCGCGCGCCTGCGCGACGCCGAAGAAAAGGATTTGCAGAAGCGCCGCGACCAACTGACCGCGTGGACTGAAGACATGCGCGACGAGAACCTGCGCCTCACGGTGCAGTTGGTCGATGACGAGAAGGCCCGCGCGAAGGCACTGATCCTGCTGGACCAGCAGGTGCAGATCAAGCGGCTGGAATCGCTGGGCATCTACGGACAGGCATACGAAGACGCGCTGGCCGCGATCCGCGAGCGTACCGACCTGGCCCTGCGCGGCGCCGACAAGGTAAAGGACGCCAGCAAGGATGTCGCCGCCGAAATCGGCCTGGTCTTCAGCAGCGCGGCAGGGGAAGCCATCACCAAGTTCGATGGCCTGCGCGGGGTGCTCAAGGGTGTGCTGGCCGACTTGGAGCAGATCGCCGTGCGCGAGACGATCACCAAACCGCTAGGCAACCTGCTGACCGATGCGCTCAAAGGCTTCAGTCTGACCAGCCTGTTCGCAAGCGCCAAGGGCAATGCCTTCGGCCCAGGCGGTGTGATCCCGTTCGCCATGGGCGGCGTCGTCAATCAGCCCACGCTGTTCAAGTTCGGCGGTGGCACCGGGCTGATGGGCGAAGCGGGTCCAGAAGCCATCCTGCCGCTCAAGCGCGGGCGCGGCGGCAAGTTGGGCGTGGCCGGAGGCGGCATGAGCCTTACAGTGGTGAACAACATCGACAGCCGCACCGACGCCGCCGTGGTGGCGCAGAGCGTTGCCAGCGGCGTGCAAGCCGGTCAGCAGCAGATGCTGCAGTACCTTCGCGCGCAGGGGGTCGTGTGAGCATCGTCACCTGGCCCGCCGGCCTCAAGGCGCCGGCCGAGTTCACCGTGTCGCAGGCGCGTTACGACATGGTGGAGATGAGCGACGCCACCGGGCACACGTCCGCCAGGCTGTTCGGCCCGCCGCGCTGGCAGGTATCGCTGCGCAGCGTCGACGCGTTCAGCCTGGTAGACGCGGGTGTTTACGAAGCCATGCTGCTGCAGCTGCGCGGTGGCGTGAACCACCTGGCGCTGTACGACTTCATCCGCTCCGCGCCGCAAGGCAGCATGCGCGGCACGCTCACGCTCAACGGTGCGCACAGCGCCGGCGCCACGTCGGTCAGCGTAACCGGCGGCGTAGGCCAGGCCAGCACCACGCTGCGTGCCGGCGATTGGCTGCAGATCGGCACCGGGCTTGGCACGTCGCAGCTCGTCAAGGTGATGGCAGACGCCACCGCCAACGGCTCGGGCGTCATCGCGCTGACGGTGGAGCCGCCGCTGCGCACGGCGTTCAGTTCGGGCGCGGCGGTCACCTGGGACAAGCCGCTGGCCTATTACAAGCAGACCGGCAAGCCGCAATGGTCCTACCGGCCCAACCGCATCTTCAAGCAAGGCGGCTTCGCGCTCGACCTGCTGGAAAGTTGGGCCTGACATGCTCACCCTGGACGGCACCGCATCGGCCCGCATCAGCGCCAGCGCGCGCGGCGTGGCCTGGCTGGTGGAGCTGGACTTCACCACCGGCACCGTGCGCTACACCACGGCGCCGCTGTCCTTCGTCATCAGCGGCAACACCTACACCGGGCTCGGCGCGCTGGCCACGGTGTCGAATCTGTCCGAAAGCGAGAACACCGACGCCGAGAAAATCTCGCTCGGCTTTTCCATCGTCAGCACCGGCATGCTCGGCGCCACGCTGGGCAGCGTGGAGACGTACCGCGGCAAGCCGGCCAGGCTGTACCTGCAGCTTTTCGACGAGACGTTCCAGCCCGCAGGCGCGCCGGTGCAGCGCTGGGCCGGCACGATGGACCGCGTGGTGGTCAACCGCACGCCATCCGACAAGAACGGCGGCGGCGCGCAGGGCACGCTCGAGATGCAGTGCAGCCGCTACGGCATGGCCCGCGCCCGCAACGCGCCGGGCCTGCGCCTGAACCACGCGCAGCAGCAGATGGCCTACCCCGGCGACCTGGGGCTCGAGTACGTGGCCAAGCTCATCGAGCAGCCGGCGCTGTGGCTGACCAAGGCATTCCAACGGCAATGAGCAGCGCCCATCTCCTGGGCCTGTACATGGCCGAATGCAGTGAACGCCAGTTCAGCTGGCGCGATTGGAACTGCGTGCACTTCGCCTTCGGCTGGGTACACCGCGTCACCGGCATCGACGGCATGGCCGGGCTGCCGCCCACACCCAGCGCACGGGCCGCGGCGCGCGTCACGCGGCGCATCGGCGCCACGCTGGCCGACGCGGTGCAGCAGCGCCTGGGCTTCGAACACTGCGACCCGGCCACCGCCCGCGTCGGCGACATCGTGCTGATCGACCACAAGGCGCTGGGCATCTGCACCGGCGAGCAGGCCGTGGTGCTGCTGGTCGGCGGCGGCATCGGCTTCGTGCCAATGCGCGAGGCGACGCACGCGTGGAGGGTCGGCCCGTGAGGTGGCTGCCGCTGCTGCTGCTGTGGCCCGTGGCGGCGTGGGCTGATCCCATCACCATCGTCGCCGCGCTGTCGACCTACATCGGCACGACGGCGGCCGTGGCCGTGGCCAACGCGGCAGCGTTCATCGCCGCCAACGCGCTGGCCATCGGCGTCATCTCGATCAACGCCGCGGGCGCCGCCATGCAGCGCCGCAAGGCCCGCAAGGCTGCCGCTGCCCAGCGCGCCGCGTACAACGCCAGTCTGCAGGACCGCGGCGTCACGCTGCTGCAGGCGAACCCGCCCGTGCGCGTGGTGTACGGGCGCTGCATCGTCGGCGGCGACATCGTGGCCATGTTCACCAGCGACAAGACCGGCGTCAGGGAGAACGGCTCGACCTACACCAAGGCCGACGCGTACAAGCACCTGGTCATCGTGGTGGCGGCGCACGAGGTGCAGGCCATCAACGACGTGCTGGTCGACGGCGTCAGCATCGGCCCGCTGGACGGCAGCG
>Ga0213919_1000943_pt1 | contig 11526 bp, 6 predicted proteins | sample McNCre317MG_FD_161056 | JGI IMG/M metagenome (GOLD analysis project Ga0213919, IMG submission 161056) | Freshwater microbial communities from McNutts Creek, Athens, Georgia, United States - 3-17 MG | ecosystem: Environmental > Aquatic > Freshwater > Creek | place: USA: Georgia | collected 2017-06-12 | reverse complement strand
CTCTACCCCCGGGAGGCCCCCGAACTGGAAGCCGCCGCGCGACGCATCTTCGCGCTGCCCACCGTGGAGATCGCGACGCACACCTACACCCACCCCTTCTACTGGGCCGACGTGGACAAGGGCCGCGCCAGCACCGCCGCCCAGGGTTACACCCTTGCACCGCCGGGCTACGCCCCCAACCTGGAGCGGGAGATCGTCGGCTCCACCGAATACATCCGCCAGCGCCTGGCCCCCGCCGGCAAGCCGGTGCGCCTGCTGCTGTGGTCGGGCAATGCGGCGCCGACCGAGCGCGCGCTGGAAATCAGCGAGCGTGCCGGCCTGCTCACCATGAACGGCGGCAACACCATCGCCTCCCGGACCTATCCCAGCCTGACTGCGGTGGGGCCGCTCGGTGTGCGCCTTGGCGAACGCTTCCAGGCCTACGCGCCGATCATGAACGAGAACGTGTTCACCAATCTGTGGACCGGACCGTTCTACGGCTTCGAACGGGTCATCGAGACCTTCCGCTTCACCGATGCCCCGCGGCGGCTGAAGCCGATCGACATCTATTACCACACCTACTCGGCCACCAAGCCGGCCTCCCTCCACGCCCTGCACAAGGTCTATGCCTGGGCCCAGAGCCAGCCGACCCACCCGGTCTTCCCCTCCGAGTTCGTCGAGAAGGCCAACAACTTCAACACCCTGGTGCTGTCCCGCCCGATCGACCGGGACAGCATTGTGGTCCGCAACGCGACCCACCTGCGCACGCTGCGCATCCCGTCCGCACTCGGCCTGCCCAACCTGGCCACCAGCAGCGGCGTGGCCGGCTGGCTGCGCGCCGACGAGGGGCATTACCTGCATCTGGCCGACAGCCAGGCCGAACTCCGCCTCACCGCCAGGCCGCCCGCCCTGCCCATGCTGGCCTCGGCGAATGGCCGGCTCAGCGCCTGGACACGCAAGGGCGGCCACATCCATTTCCGCCTGGCCGGGCATGTACCCCTCGAATTCGAGCTGGCCAACGCGGCCGGCTGCACGCTGAGCACCGCCACCGGCCCGCTGGCGCCCCGCGCCGCCGCCGCCCCCTTCACCCACTACCGGACCTCCCATGCGGCAGCGGACTTCGATCTTCGATGCGCTGGGCAGTAAGTCCCGTCCACGGGTGATCGCCCCCCGCGGCCTCGCCGCGTTCGCGGTCGTCGTGGGGATCGTTTTCGCGCTGATGGTGCCCAACCCCACCCTCGAACGCCGGGCCATCGAATCCCGCCGGGGCGACCTGCTCACCGTCGCCTATCTGACCAACCTGCTGCGCACCGACCCCGACGATCCGGCCCTGCGCTTCGCCCTCGCCCGCCAGCAGATCGCCCGCAACGAGACCGAGGCCGCGCGCGCGACGCTGCGCCCGCTGCTCGACAGCCCGGACCCGGGCCTGCGGGCCGACTCTCACTGGCGGGACTGGCTCAGCTACCGGGAGGCCTGGTCACGGCTGGATGAAGACTCGCCGCTGCGGCCGGCCCTGCGCCAGGCGATGATCCGCCGCCTGCATGAACTGGCCCGCGAAAACTGGCCCGACGACATGCTGGTACGCATTGCCAGCGAAGCCTTCACGCTCGGCGAGCGGGATCTGGGCGCCCGGACCGTCAAGGCGCTGGCCGGGCGCAGCACGAGCCGCTTCGATGCCGGCTGGTATGCCGAATCCGCCCGTAGCCTGCGGGAGGTCGGCGATTACCGCGGCAGCGCCGAGCTCTATCTGATGGCCCGCCAGCGCGCCACCAGCCTGACGGCCCGCCGGCAGCACTACCTCGCTGCGCTGCATACCCTGCAGGCCGGCAACCTGCTCGACGAAGCCATCGCCACCGCCGAGCGCGAACTCGGCGACCTCGCCGACGACACCGAAACCCTCTACGCCGTCGTCGTGCTGGCCCGCGCCTGCAACCGCCCCGACGTGGCCGACCGCCTCGCCCGCCGCATGCTCCGCCTGTCGCTGCTGGAGCAGATGCGCCGCTGGCAGCTGGCCTCCGCCGGCCTCGATGGCGCCATCCTCCCCACCGCAGACGCAGCACCCGGCACGCCGCCCACCGGCGCCCCCGCCCTGCCCTTCGACGAGCGCATCTACAGCCTCGCGTACGATGCCTTTATAGGCAACCGCAACCTGGCCGATGCCTATCGGGTCGCCGAATCGGCGGTCCGCCAACGGCCCGACGACCTGGCCTGGCGCGAACGCTTCGCCAAGGTGGCCGAATGGCACGGCCAGCCCCGGGTGGCCCTCGACCAGTGGCTGCAGCTGGCCCGCCGCGACGGACGTCACGAAGCCTGGGAAGCCGTGCTGCGCCTGGCACCCGGTCTGACCGACGACGAATCCCTGCTCGCCGCCCTCGAATGGGATCTGCGCCGGAAAGGCGCCGATCCGGCCCGGCTGGCCCCCCTCATCGCGACCTACGAACGCCTCGGCCGCGTCCACGAGGCGCTCGCCTTCGTGCAGGCACGGGCCACCGGACAAGCCCCGGTCGAGGTGCTCGAAGCCCTGGAGCAGCTCGCCGAACGCGCCGGCGAGATCGACCTGTCCATCGCCACGCTGCACCGCCTGGAAGCCCGACTGGGGCCGGACCCACGCCGGGCCGAGCGCCTCGTCGCACTGCTGATGCGCGAAGGCCGCAGCCGCGAAGCCTATGCCGCGCTGGAGCGTGCCAAGCCCCGGGCCGCCGCGGACGACAAGCCTTTCTGGCGCCTGCACGCCGAGCTCGCCACCTTCATCGAAGACACGGCCGCGGCGCGCAGCAGCTACCGGCGGATCGTGGATTTCGACGACGCCAGCGAAGGCGAATTCGCCCGCTACATCGAACTCATTTACCTGGCCGACCCCGCCGCCAGCGGCCCCGTGGCCGAACAGGCGTGGCGACGTTTCGGGCAGACTCCACAGCTCCAGCGCGTGCTCGATCTCTATGCCGAAGCCGGCCGTGAAGCCGACATCGCCCGCGTGCTGGCCAGCCTCAGCCCGGCGCAGCGTGCCGCCGCCGAGCAGGACGCCCGCTTCCTCGCCCAGCGTGGCCGTCATCGGCAGTTGGCCGGCCGCCACGCCGCGGCCCTCGCCGACTATCAGCGCGCCCTCGTGCTCCAGCCGCAGGCCGAGGGCCTGCGCGAGGCGCTGCTGTGGCTGCTGATCGACGGCAAGGACGTGGTCACGCTGCGCAGTCTGCTGGCCAGCCACGAAGAAGCCTGGGCCGCCGAGGACAGCCTGCAGGAGGCCCTCGGCGCCGCCTGGCAGGCCCTGTCCCGCCCCCAGCGGGCGCTGGACCGCTACTACACGCCCCGCCTCGCCGAACACCGGAGCGACTTCCTGTGGCTGCTCGGCTACGCCGATGCCCTCGAGCAGAACGGGGACACCGAGCGCGCCTGGCGCCTGCGCGAAGCCCTCTGGCGCCGGGAGCGCCCGGCCCTCGCCGAACCCTCGCCAGGGCAACTCGACCAGGTGCGCCGGCTGGCCCGCCTGCGCCTCGCCCGCAGCCAGAACCCCGGCGACCCGTCCCAGGCGATCCTCCGCGAGATCCTCCGGGAAGACCGCCAGACCGGCGCTCCCCTCAGCCCGGCGGCCCGCGAACTGGTGCTCGCCTGGTTGGTGGACCAGGGCCAGCCCGAAGGCCTGCGCGGCTTCCTGTGGCACCAGTACGGCCGCAATCTGGCCCGCCCCCTGTGGGCGGAGACCAGTGCCGCCCTCGGTTCCGCCGATCCCCGCGAGGCCGCCCGCCTGCTCGAACAGTGGGACGAGCGCCTGCCCCGCTACGACCGGGTGAATCTCGCGCGCCTGGCCGGCACCCCGGCAATCGCCGCCAGCGCCGCCTTCGAGGCCATGGACCTCCAGCGCGACGACGAGACCAGCCACCTGCAGCTTACCGAGATCATGCTCGAGCAGGCCGACCGGGCGGACCTCGACCTCGCCCGGCGCGAGCTTGGCGCCATCGACGAGGACTTCACCGGCGCCCGCCTCGACCTCGGCCTCGCCCCCCGGCTGCGCCTGGCCGTCGAACTCGGCGCCATCTCGCGGCGGATCACCGATCGCACCTACTTCAGCGCGCTGCCGGGCATGGAGGCCCTGGCCCTGACCCGCCTGGACTGGACCCACGACGATGGCACCACCCGGCTCGCCGTCGGTCGCCGGGACGCCTACACGCGCTACACGCCTGTCCAGATCGAACGGGAGCAGCGGCTGAACCGCCAGCTCAGCCTCACCGCCACGCTCGGCCACGATCAGCCCGCCACCGAGAATGCAGCGCTGCGCGTGGCCGGCCTGCGCCAGCAGGCGGGAGCGGCCCTCAGCCTGCGCCTGTCGGTGCGCGACCAGCTCAGCCTGCGCGTCGACGACTACCGCTACAGCGCCCAGAACGGCCTGCCGGTCGGCCGTGCCCGCCAGACCCAGCTGGAATACGCCCACGCCTTCCGCACCGAACTGTCCGATCTGGTCGGCAGCGCCTTCGCCAGCAACTACGACTTCAAGGGCGGCGTGGACAGCACCGACCCCCGCGCCGTCGAGATCAAGCAGCGCCTGTTCGCGACCACGCCGGTGGACGCCACGGCGCTGGCGCCGGGCAGCTTCAATCTCTACGGCCTGCGTCTCAGCACCAACATGCGCCTTGTCACCGACTACACCCGCGCGCTGCGCCCCTTCGGCTCGGTGGGTCTGCTCCACAACAGCGTGGTCGGTGCCGGCTACGACTACAGCCTGGGCATAGCCGGCAGCCTGCTCGGCAACGACCACTTTTCCGTGCTGCTGCGCGAAGACAAGGGCGGCACCGGCACCTTCACCAAGACCCGCCAGTTCGCGCTCCATTACCGCCATCTGTTCTGACCACACGAGGCCGACACCATGAACCGCCCGCCCAAATCGCCCACCCGCGTCCTTGCCCCCACCCTTGCGCTGCTGCTGTCGGCCTGTTCGGTGGTGGACCGGGCGCCGGCGGCCAAGCTCGACGCAGGCGCCCGCTGGGTCGTGCTGCCCTTTGCCAACGCCACCGAGACCCCCTTCGCCGGCCAGCGCGCCGAAGCCATCGGCGAGGGCCTGCTGCGCAGCCTCGGCGTCGCCGACGTGCAGCGCTACCCGGCCCAACTGGCCAGCGACAACCTGTTCGAGAACGGCGCCCCGAAGGACACCGACAAGGCCCTTGAATGGGCCCGCGGCCAGAACGCCCGCTACGCCATCACCGGCACCGTGGACGAATGGCGCTACAAGGTGGGCGTGGATGGCGAACCGGCCGTCGGCGTCGCGCTGTCGGTGGTCGAGGTCTCCACCGGCCGCACCGTGTGGAGCGGCGTCGGCGCGAAGAGCGGGTGGAGCCGCGACGCGCTGTCGGCGGTGGCTCAAAAGCTGATGAAATCCCTGCTGGAGCCGGCTGTCGCCCCCTGATTCCGGTCACCACGCCACCATGAAGATCCTGCCCTACCTCACGCCTGCCGGTGCGCCGCCGCTGGCTGCCATCGCCGAAGTGCTGGGGGTGCCGCTGCTGGTGCTGGCCCTGTGCGTCTGGATCAATCCGATCGACCCCTTCTTCACCCGCGGCCCCTTCCCGTGGATGACCCTCGGGCCGGTCGTCGTGGCCCTGCGTTACGGCGCGCTGGCGGGCATCATGGCAGCGCTGGTGGTGCTGGCCGGCTGGTTCGGGCTGGCCCGCCAGGGCCTGGTGAGCCCGGCCATCCCCCAGGACGAATTCCTCGGCGCCCTGGTGCTGATCATGATCTGCGGCGAGTTCGGCTCCCTGTGGAGCAACCGGGTGCGCCGGGCCGAGACCATGCAGCGCTATATCGCCCAGCGCCTCGACCACCTGACCCACCAGCACTACCTGCTGCGCCTGTCCCACGACCGGCTGGAGCAGGATCTCATTTCGCGCCCGGTATCGATGCGCGACGCCCTCCTCAACCTGCGCCGCATCACCAGCCACGGCATCGTTGCGGCCGATGCGCCGCTGCCGGCTGCGGGCGAGCTGCTGCGCCTGCTGTCCCAGTATTGCCAGATCGAATGCGCGGCGATGTACCGGATGGACGGCGACACGATACGCGGCAGCGCGGAGCACACCCTGGGCACCCCCTTCGCACTGCACCCTGACGATCCGCTGATTGCCTTCGCGCTGGAGCGTCAGGCCCTCTCCCACGTGGCCCTCGAGGAACTCGAACAGCGCGGCCAGTCCCGTTACCTGGTGGCGGTTCCGCTGAAGGATGCCAGCGGCGCGCTGCAGGCCCTGCTGGTCGTAGAGCGCATGCCCTTCTTCGCGCTGCACGAGGAAACCCTGCAGATGCTCAACCTGCTGCTCGGCTACTACGCCGACAGCCTCAACGCGGCGCGCATCGCCGAGCCTGTGCTGCGTGCGGTGCCGGCCTGCCCGCCGGCCTTCGCGTTCGAACTGATGCGGGTCTGGCATATCCGGCAGAGCTCCGGCGTGCGCAGCGCGCTGGTGGCGCTGGAGTTCCACAGCCAGCCCGGATTCGACGATCTGGCCCTGCAGATCGAACGCCTGCAGCGGGCCCTCGATTCGGTGTGGGCCTGCGAATCGGAACATGGCCGTGTGCTGTTCACGCTGATGCCCCTGGCCGGCGAGAGCGCAGCCCAGGGCTATGCCGACCGGGTCGAAAGCTGGATCGCCCAGAATCGTGGCGCCACCCTCGAGGCCGCCGGGGTAGGCACCCGGGTCGTGCTGATCGACCAGCTGGCCCCCGCCGAACTGCTCCAGACTCTCCTCAGACAATGCCATGTTCCAGCCGAAACTCGGACTGAGCGCCCTGGCGCTTGAAACGGCCGCCTGGGTCCAGCTCGCCGCCGGCGATACCAGCGACGCCGCGCTGCTGCGCTACCTGGGCAGCCACGGCGGCGCCAGCGCGCTGCTGGCGCTGATGGCCTGGTCACTGCTGCCCCGGCCCCTCGCCACGCCGCGTCTTCCGGTACTGGGGCTGATCTTCGGCGTGAGCTTCTTCATCCCGGTGCTCGGCTTCGTGGGGGTGATCCTGGCGATCTTCGCGCTGCCCCTGCTGCCAAGCCGTCGCGAGCAGCTGGATTTCCGCGCCGTGCCGCTGCCCGCCCTCGACCCCCACGAAAAGCAGGACGTGACCAGCTTCCGCCAGGCCGGCGTGCGCCAGTTCCTGAAGAACGAACGGGCGCCCGTGGCCCAGCGCCTGCGCGCGGTGGTCGCGCTGGGCAATGCGCCAAGCGCGGTGTCCAACCCGATGCTGCGGGAACTCCTCAACGACGCCACCGAAGACCTGCGCCTGCTGGCCTACGGCATGCTCGACACCCGCGAGAAGAAGATCAACGCGGCGATCCACACCGAGCGGGCCGAATACGCCGCCGCCGTCGACGACCCGGGCCGCCAGCTGGCCGCCCGCCGTCTGGCCGGCCTGTACTGGGAGCTGATCTACCAGGGCCTGGTGCACGGCGACCTGATGGAGCACGCCGCCCACGAAGGCTTCAAGTACATGGCCGAAGTGATCGCCGCCGAACCCGCCAATGCCGGCGTGGCCCTGCAGTTCGGCCGCCTGCTGCACCACATGGGCCGCCACGAGGAGGCCGAGGCCGCTTACCGCGGCGCCCGCGCGCTGGGCCTGCCGGCGCCGCGGGTCGAACCCTACCGGGCCGAACTGGCCTTCATCCGCCGGGACTTCGACGAGGTCCGCCGCATCATCAAGGAGCTGGACGACTGGCAGGGCCTGTCGCGCCTGCAGCCGGTGGTCCGGCTATGGCGCCACGAGGCCCGCCAAGCCGGCCAATGAGTACCCGAAAAGCATGAAAACGGACGATTTCCCCAAGGCCGACGATGCCGACGTGGCCCTGCTGCTGGAAGGCACCTTTCCCTACGTGTCGGGGGGCGTATCGAGCTGGGTGAACCAGATCATCCGGGCCTTTCCGGACATCCGCTTCGCCATCGTCTTTCTGGGCAGCCGGCGCTCGGACTACGGCGCCCCGAAGTATGCGATCCCCGCCAACGTGGTGCATCTGGAAACCCATTTCCTGCACGACGACATCGTGGCGGTCGAACCCCGCGCGAAGCCCGCCCCGCGCCGGGGTGACGTCGACACCTACGCCGAGGTCAAGCGGCTCCATGACGGCTTCAAGGGCAAGCCGGACGGCCTGGAGGCCTTTGCCCGCATCGCCCGGGAACTGCAGCCCGGCGGGCGCCTGACCGTGGACGACTTCCTGCACTCGGAAGTCTCCTGGGAGATGATCGCCGAGCGCTACCGCCACTACTGCACCGACCCCAGCTTCGTGGATTATTTCTGGACCGTGCGCATCATGCACCAGCCCCTGTGGCTGCTCGGCAAGGTGGCCCGCGAGCTGATCCCGGTGCGGGCACTGCACAGCATCTCGACCGGCTATGCGGGCTTCCTGGGGGCGCTGATCGCCCACGCCCGGAGCATCCCGCTGGTCCTGTCGGAACATGGCATCTACACCAAGGAACGCAAGATCGACCTCTACCAGAACGAGTGGATCCGCGACAACCGCAACGTCTTCCAGAAAGACCCGGCGGACCTCTCCTACTTCCGGCAGATGTGGATCCGCTTCTTCGAGTGGCTGGGCCGCCTCACCTACGACGCCGCCGACCCCATCATCGCGCTGTATGAAGCCAACCGCCTGCGCCAGGTGGCCGACGGCGCCCGGGACGAGCGCACCTTCTGCATTCCCAACGGCATCTCGCTGGCCCGTCTGTCGCCGCTGCGCGCCAGGCAGCCCGACAGCCCGCCGCCGGTGCTGTGCCTGATCGGCCGGGTCGTGCCGATCAAGGACATCAAGACCTTCATCCGCGCAATGCGCCGGGTGGTGAACCTGATGCCCGAGGCCGAAGGCTGGATCGCCGGCCCCGAGGACGAAGACCCGGGCTACGCCGAGGAATGCCGCAACCTGGCCGAGAGCCTGGGCCTCGCCGACAAGGTGAAGTTCCTCGGTTTCCAGCGCATCGACGAGATCCTCCCCAAGGTCGGCGCGCTGATCCTGTCGTCGATCTCCGAAGCCCTGCCGCTGGTGGTCCTCGAAGGCTACGCCGCCGGCGTGCCGTCGATCACCACCGACGTGGGTTCCTGCCGGCAACTGATCCACGGCTTCGGCCCCGAGGATGAAGCCATCGGTGCCGCCGGGCACATCGTCGGCATCGCCGATCCGGCCGCGCTGGCCGATGCCGCCGTCGCGCTCATCGGCAACCCCGACTCCTGGCGCGCCGCCCGGCAGGCCGGCATCCGGCGGGTCGAGCGGTATTACTCCGACGCGATGATGTTCGGCGCTTACCGCAAGGTATACGACAAGGCCCTGGGCGTCGCGCAAACTACCGGAGGGGCGCACTGATGGCCGGCATAGGCTTCGAACTGCGCAAGCTGCTCAGGAAGGACAGCCTGCTGGGCCTCGTCCAGGCCTATGCCTACGCCGGCGTGATCGGCTCCGGCCCGTGGGTGCTGTCGATCGTCGGCATGCTGCTGATCGGCTTCCTGTCGGCTTCGGTGGTGGTGCCCAGCATCCTGATCAGCCAGTTCCAGGTGTCGGTCACCTGGCTCATCGCCAGTTCGCTAATCCTCACCGGCATCGTGCAGCTGGCCTTCACCCGCTACATCTCCGACCGTCTCTTCGAGAAGCGCGACGAGCTCGTGCTCACCGAGCTCAACGGGCTGCTGCTGGTGGTCATCAGCGTCTGCGGCGCCCTCGGCATGGTGCTCGCCTTCATGGCCTTTCCCGGCCACAACCTGGCTTACCGGGTACTGATGCTGGCCGGCTTCGTGCTGCTGTGTGGCATCTGGGTCGTCACCGTGCTGCTGTCGGGACTCAAGCGCTACAAGCAGATCCTGATGATGTACGCGCTCGGCTACGGCACCACCGTGGTCGCCGCGCTGCTCGCCCGGCCCTGGGGGCTCAACGGGCTGCTGTTCGGCTTCGTCGTCGGGCACGTGGTGCTCTTTGTCGGCATGTGGGTGATCGTCGCGGCGGGCTATCCCAGCGACAAGAGCCTCAGCTTCGACTTCTTCCGCAAGAAAAATCGCTACCCCAGCCTGATGCTGATCGGCGTGCTCTACAACCTGGGTGTGTGGCTGGACAAGTTCGTGTTCTGGCTCTATCCCCCCACCTCCGAAGCCGTAGTCGGCCCACTGCGCGCCTCGGTGATCTACGACCTGCCGGTGTTCATGGCCTACCTGTGCATCCTCCCCGGCATGGCGGTGTTCCTGGTGCGCATCGAGACCGATTTCGTCGAATACTACGACGCCTTCTTCGAGGCCGTGCGTACCGGCGGCTCGCTCGAATACATCGAGGACATGCGCGACGAGATGGTCTATTCGGTGCGCCAGGGCCTCGCCGAAATCGCCAAGATCCAGGCCCTCGCCCTTATCGTCGCCGTCGTCCTCGGCCCCGCCGCCCTCGAAGCCCTGGGCATCTCGACGCTCTACCTGCCCCTGTTCTACATCCAGACCCTCGGCGCCAGCCTGCAGGTGGGCTTTCTCGCCCTTCTCAACATCTTCTTCTACCTCGACCGCCGCCACCTGATCCTCGGCCTCACCGCCCTGTTCTGCGTCGCCAACCTCGCCTTCACGCTGATCACCCTGCGCATGGGCGCGATCTATTACGGCTACGGCTACGCCGCCGCCGTGCTGCTGGCGCTGGTCGGCGGGCTGTACTTCCTGGATCGACGGCTGGGCAGGCTGGAGTACGAGACCTTCATGTTGCAGTGAGACGCCCGGACCAGCCCTCCCCATCCGGTGCTGAGCACGAACACCGCAGGGCTTGCGGCTGGCACAATCACGCCAAGCCCCAAGATTTTGTGCCGCTAAATGCGTAGCTGAGCACAAGGACAAAGACGGGAACCCGCGCCAATACCGGATTTCAGCCCTTCATGAAGATCGCCACCTGGAACGTCAACTCCATCAAGGTCCGCCTGCCCCACCTGCTCGACTGGCTGGCTGCCAATCAGCCCGATGCGCTGTGCCTGCAGGAACTCAAGTGCGAGAACAAGGCCTTCCCGCTGGCCGACATCGAGGCGGCCGGCTATCAGGCCATCTTCAACGGACAGAAGACCTACAACGGCGTGGCCATCCTCAGCAGGAAGCCGCTAGCCGACGTGAGCTGCGACATCCCCGGCTTCGCTGACGAGCAGAAGCGCATCATCGCCGGCACGCTGGACGGCGTGCGCATCGTCTGCGGCTACTTCCCCAACGGCCAGGCAGTGGGCTCCGACAAGTTCGTCTACAAGCTCGCCTGGCTCGAAGCCCTGACCAACTGGCTGCGCACCGAACTGCAGGCCACGCCGCAACTGGTGCTGGCCGGTGACTACAACATCGCGCCGGAAGACCGCGACGCCCACCCGGACTGGAAGGACGAGATTCACGTATCAGTACCGGAGCGCGACGCCTTCCGGGCGCTGCTGGCCCTCGGCCTCACCGATGCCTTCCGCCGCTTCGAGCAGCCGGAGCGCAGCTTCTCGTGGTGGGACTACCGGATGGGTGCCTTCCGCCGCAACTTCGGGCTGCGCATCGACCACCTGCTGGTTTCCCTGGCGCTGGCCGACCGATGCACCGCGTGCGCCGTCGACCAGGCCCCGC
>Ga0213919_1000940_pt1 | contig 11544 bp, 6 predicted proteins | sample McNCre317MG_FD_161056 | JGI IMG/M metagenome (GOLD analysis project Ga0213919, IMG submission 161056) | Freshwater microbial communities from McNutts Creek, Athens, Georgia, United States - 3-17 MG | ecosystem: Environmental > Aquatic > Freshwater > Creek | place: USA: Georgia | collected 2017-06-12 | reverse complement strand
ATTGCTGGCAGCCCAACTGTCGTCCTTCCCCAACATCCGCACCTGCCTCGTCGAGCGTCGCGACGGCCCGCTGCAGGTGGGTCAGGCCGACGGCGTCGCCTGCCGTACCGTCGAGATGTTCGAGGCCTTCGGTTTGAGCGAGAAGCTCGTGCGCGAGGGTTACTGGGTGAATGAGGTGGTGTTCTGGCGTCCGTCCCCGGACGAGCGCGGGCGCATCGTGCGCACCGGCCGCGTCCAGGACGTCGAGGACGGTCTGTCCGAGTTCCCGCACCTGATCGTGAACCAGGCCCGCCTGCAGCAGTATCTGCTTGACTACATGAAGAACTCGCCGTCGCGGCTGGAAGCCAACTACGGTCTGGATTTCGAAACCCTGAAGGTCGAAGCCGAAGGCGAGTATCCGGTGGTGGTCACGCTGCGCGATGCCGCCAACGGCGCGCTGAAGACCATCCGTGCCAAGTACGTCGTCGGTTGCGACGGTGCACGCAGCAAGGTGCGTGATGCGATCGGCGCGGTGCCGCAGGGCGACTTCGCCAACCACGCCTGGGGTGTGGTCGACATGCTGGCCGAAACCAACTTCCCGGACATCCGCCTGAAGGCCGCCATCCAGTCCGCCGACGAGGGCAACATCCTGCTCATCCCGCGCGAAGGCGGCTACATGGTCCGCCTCTACGTCGACATGGGTGAGATCGACCCGAACAACCGCGAAGCCTTCCGCAACCACACGCAGGAAGATGTCATTGCCGTCGCCCAGCGGGTGCTCCGTCCCTATACGCTCGACGTGAAGAGCGTGGCGTGGTTTGCGGTGTACCAGGTGGGCCAGCGTGTCACCGACCGCTTCGACGATGTCCTCCCCGAGCAGCGCGGCACCCGCCTGCCGCGCGTATTCATCGCCGGTGACGCCTGCCACACCCACAGCGCGAAGGCCGGTCAGGGCATGAACGTGTCGATGCAGGACACCTTCAACCTCGGCTGGAAGCTCGCTGCGGTGCTTGAGGGCCGCGCCAAGCCCGAGCTGCTGCGCACCTACAACACCGAACGCCAGGCGATCGCCCAGGGCCTCATCGACTTCGACAAGGAATGGTCGAAGATCATGGCTTCGCCGCCGAAGCATCCGGATCATCCGGAACTCGGCGGCGTCGACCCCGAAGAGCTCAAGGCCTACTTCATCAAGTCGGGCCGCTACACGGCGGGCGTCGCCACGCACTACCCGCCGGCGACCTACCTGACCGCCGCAGCCACCCACCAGGATCTCGCCAAAGACTTCACGGTCGGCATGCGTTTCCACTCGGCGCCGGTGATCCGCGTCGGTGACGCCAAGCCGGTGCATCTCGGCCATGCCGCCCGTGCCGACGGTGCCTTCCGCCTCTACGCCTTCGCCGACGCGAGCGGGGAACGGATGAGCGCGCTTGCCGACTTCCTGGCGAACTCGCCGAACTCGCCGGTGCGCCGCTTCACGCCAGCCGGCGCCGACATCGACAGCGTCATCGACGTGCGCGGCATCTACCAGCAGGGCCATCGCCAGATCAAGGTCGACGAACTGCCGGCCATCCTGCTGCCGCGCAGGGGCTGTTTCGGGCTGATCGACTACGAGAAGGCCTTCGCGCCCGACCTGAAGAACGGTCCGGACATCTTCGACCTGCGCGGCATCGATCGGGAGCAGGGGGCCATCGTGGTCGTCCGTCCGGACCAGTACATCGCGAACGTGCTGCCGCTGGACGCCCATGACGCGCTGTCGGCCTACTTCGGCCAGTTCCTGATCGACTGTCAGTAAAGGTGCGCGCGGTCGTCGCGGCTGGCGGCGACCGCTGACAGAGAGATCAACGCGGGCCCGACCGGAGTGATCCGGTCGGGCCCGCGCACGTCATTCGGCGCTGCCGATGTGGAGTTCGAGTTCACCAACGCGGTCGATGTGACCGTTGATCCGGTCACCCGCCTGCAGCGGGCCGACGCCTTCCGGCGTACCGGTGAGAATCAGGTCGCCGGGCTGGAGATGGTAGAACTTTGACAGGTCGGCCAGCAGTTCGGGAATGTCCCAGATCATCTTGCCGAGGTCGGCGTGCTGCCGGGTTTCGCCGTTCACCTGCAGGCTGATCGCGCCGGTCTTCAGCACGCCAAGGTTTCCGCGCGGGACGATCGCCGAGAACACCGCGGCGTTCTCGAAGTTCTTGCTCAAATCCCACGGGCGGCCGAGGTCGCGGGCCTTGAACTGCAGATCGCGGCGGGTCATGTCGAGGCCGACGCAGTAGCCGTAGATCAGGCGCTCGGCATCCGCTTCGGCGACGCGAAAACCCTCGGCGCCGATCGCTACGACGAGTTCGATCTCGTGCTGGTAGTTTGCCGTGCCCGCCGGATAGGGCACCGTGGCACCGGATTCGACGGCGGCGGACGCATTCTTCAGAAAGTAGAAAGGCTCCATCGTCGCCTTGTCCACCGGGCGACCCATCTCGACGGCGTGGGCGTGGTAGTTACGCCCGACGCAGAAGATGCGGCGAATGGGGTAGCGCGCGTCGCTGCCCTGGATCGGCAGGGAGACGGGTTCGGGCGGGGCAAACAGATAGCGGGGGCTGGTCATGATCGAGTCCTCAGGAAAGTCGCGGCGCGCCCATCCGGCGGAGCAGGGTGACGTGATGGGGGCGACAGGTCGTATACTCCGCACTTTACTTCAGCACCCCATGAATTTTGGAGCCGCCCATGCGCTACGGAGAGTTTGATACCGATTCCCTGATGTACATCACCAACCGCCCCGACCTCGTCTTCGAGCGCGGGGAGGGTTCGTGGCTGTACGACCATCAGGGCAAGGGCTACCTCGATTTCATCCAGGGCTGGGCGGTCAACTGCCTCGGCCACTGCCCTCCCGAGATTCGCGACGCGCTGGTCAAGCAGGCCAACACGCTGATCAACCCCAGCCCGGCCTTCTACAACGGCCCGATGGTCGAACTGGCCGGTCTGCTCACCGCCCACTCGGTGTTCGATCGCGTCTTTTTTGCCAACACCGGCGCCGAGGCCAACGAAGGCGCGATCAAGCTGGCCCGCAAGTGGGGCCGCGTGAACAAGGGCGGCGCCTACGAGATCATCACCTTCGACCATTCCTTCCACGGCCGCACGATCGCCACCATGTCCGCGTCGGGAAAGGCGGGCTGGGACACCATGTACGCGCCCCAGGTGCCGGGTTTTCCGAAAGCCGAACTGAACGACCTCGCCTCGGTCGAGGCGCTGATCACCGACAAGACCGTCGCCGTGATGCTCGAGCCGGTGCAGGGTGAAGGGGGCGTGATTCCGGCCGATCCCGACTTCCTGCGCGCGCTGCGCCAGCTGACCCGCGAACGCGGCCTGCTGCTGATCGTCGATGAAGTGCAGTCCGGCATGGGCCGCACCGGAACGCTGTTCGCCTACGAGCATGCCGGCATCGAGCCGGACATCATGACCCTCGGCAAGGGCATCGGCGGCGGCGTGCCGCTGGCCGCGCTGCTGGCCCGTGAGTCCGTATGCTGCTTCGAGGCGGGGGAGCAGGGCGGTACCTACAACGGCAATCCATTGATGACCGCAGTCGGCGTGGCGGTGCTGCGGACGCTGACCGGCCCCGGCTTCCTCGAGTCCGTTCGCGCGCGTGGGGATTATCTGAAGAAGCGCCTGCTCGAGTTGTCGGAAAAGTATGGCCTGAAGGGCGAGCGGGGGTCCGGCCTGCTGCGCGCGCTGATCCTCGATGACGAGCGCGGTCCGGCGATCGTCAAGGCGGCGCTCGAGATGCAGCCCCGCGGCGTGCTGCTGAACTCGCCGCGTCCCAACCTGCTGCGCTTCATGCCGGCACTGAACATCAGCGAGGCGGAGATCGACCAGATGATCGAGGTGCTGGACGACCTGCTCAAGAAGTAAGGGCGGCATCCGCGACGCCTCCCCGTCAAGGGCGCCGCAAGGCGCCCTTTTGGCAATCACTTACGACTATCGAGCCCGTCGGATTCCAGAATCGCGTTGATGGCATCGCTGATCGTTCTCGTCTGGGGGGCTGTGTCCTACCAGGTCGCACAGGAAAAGGAGCAGGTGATCCGCAGCATCAACACCGAGAACCTGAACCTGGCCCGCGCCTTCGAGGAACACACGATCCGCACGATCAAGAGCGTCGACCAGGCCGTGCTGTTCCTGAAGTTCCAGTACGAAAAGTACGGCGACAAGGTCGATATCGCCGAATACGTGCGGGAAGGCATGATCATCAGCAGCATCTTCAATCAGCTCGGGGTGATCGACGAGAACGGCATCTACATACTGAGCAATCTGCCCGGCCACAAGAAGGTGGACCTGTCGGACCGGGAGCATTTCAAGGTCCATATCGCCCGGGACACCAATCAGCTGTTCATCAGCAAGCCTGTCCTCGGTCGCGCGTCCGGCAAATGGTCGATCCAGATGACCCGGCGCATCAACAAGCCCGATGGCAGCTTCGGCGGCGTCGTGGTGATCTCCGTCGATCCCTACTATTTTTCGGATTTCTACAAGGGTGTGGACCTCGGTGCCGGCAGCGTGGTGACCCTGGTGGGCCAGGACGGCATCGTGCGGGCCCGCCGTGCCGGCGAGGACAGCACCGTGGGTCAGGACATCTCGCGCAGTCCGATGATCCAGTCTGCCGTGCAGCAGGCCTTCGGACACCTGCGCATCGTCAGCATCGCCGATGGGATAACCCGGTTCTACAGCTATCGCAAGCTCGCCGAATACCCACTTATCGTCGGTGTGGGGGTGCAGGAGGATGTTTCCCTTTCCGAATACCGGAAGCGGCGCACGGGTTATGTGATCTATGCCGCCGCGACCAGCTTGGTCGTGCTGCTCTTTGGCTTCATCGCGATGCGTCTGCTTGATCGGCAATACCGGATCACCGCCGAATTGCGGGAAAGCCAGATCAAGGCCGAGTCGGCCAACCGGATGAAGTCGGAATTCCTCGCCTCGATGTCTCACGAGTTGCGGACGCCGCTGAACGGCATCATGGGCTACGCGGAACTGCTGCGCGATGGTACGAGCGGCGAGAACCAGGAGTTCGCCGGCGTGATCCTCAACAGCAGCGAGCATCTGCTGGAACTGGTCAATTCCATCCTTGATCTGGCCAAGATCGAGTCCGGCAAGATGGAGCTCGTGCCTCGCCCGGAAGCTCTGCAGCCCTTGCTGGACAAGCTCGTCCGCCACTATCAGCCGCCGGCTGCCGGAAAGGGGCTGTCCCTCGCACTGGAGCTGGAACCCGGCCTGCCCGAGCAGTTCGACTGCGACGCAACCCGCTTGACGCAGGTGCTCAACAACCTGCTCAGCAACGCGATCAAGTTCACCGACCATGGCCGGATCGACGTGCGTGCGGGCCGCGCCGGCGACCGGTTGGAGATCCGCGTCGCCGACACCGGTTGCGGGATCCCGGCCGACATGCTGCCGCATGTCTTCGAGCGCTTCCGCCAGGTCGATGGTTCGCTGACCCGCCGTCACCAGGGCACCGGCCTGGGCCTCGCGCTGGTTCAGGAGCTTGTCGCGTTGATGGAGGGCGAGGTGACAGTCCGCTCGGAACCCGGCCAGGGCAGCGAGTTCATCGTCCGCCTGCCTCTTCACGCCTGATCCTTGCGCCGCGGCCTCACGCGCCCCGCAAACCGTTCGTCTGCGACCTGCCGGGCGCCGGCTTGCCCTTGCGGGCACGCTTGCCGAGCCACGCTTCCCAGTCGCGGGGAGTGAGCTTCAGTTCCACGGCCTTGCCGCCGCGGGTGCTGGCGAGCAGGGTGAGCGAATCACGGACGACCGCGACGGCAGCGAGTTCCTCGCCTTCGTCCAGGCCCATCACGACCACGCCCCGGCCACCGCCGGACAATTCCTTCATCTGCTCCAGGGGGAAGACGAGCAGGCGGCCGGTGGATGACAACGCGGCGAGTTGCAGCCCCTCAGCCTGGTCGTAGAGCAGCGGCGCGAGCAGTCCGCCGGCAGCGTCGGGGTTTGCAAACTGCTTGCCGGCACGCTTGGTCGCGGTCATGTCGCCCAGGCGGCAGACAAAGCCATAGCCGTCGCAGCCGGCGAGCAGCACGCGCTTGTCGGTCGGACCGGCGAGCACGTGGGCGATCCTGGCACCGCCCGGAAGTTCGACGAAGGAGGCCAGCGGCGCGCCGTTACCGCGCCCGTCGGGCAGCGCAGACACCGCGACGGTCAGCGCCCGACCGCCGTCGGTGAGCACGATCAGCGCATCGACACTGCGGCATTCGAAGGCCACGCCCAGACGGTCGCCATCCTTGAAGGCCACGTTGGCGAGATCGAGCCCATGGCCGCTGCGGCAGCGTACCCAGCCTTTTTCCGACACGATCACGGTGACCGCCTCGTCGACCACGGTCTGCGTGACGCCCGCGCGGGCCGCTTCCTCCACCAGCGTGCGGCGCTCGTCGCCATATTTGGTGGCGTCGGCGCGGATCTCCTTGACGACCAGCCGGCGCAGCTTGCCTTCGTCGGCGAGCAGGGCTTCGAGTTCGGCCTTCTCGCCGCGCAACTCGGCCAGTTCGCGCTCGATCTTGATGCCTTCGAGGCGGGCCAGCTGGCGCAGGCGGATCTCGAGGATGTCCTCGGCCTGCCTGTCGGTCAGCTCGAAGCGCGCAATCAGTGCCGGCTTGGGCTCCTCCGACTCGCGGATCACGCGGATCACTTCGTCGATGTTGAGGAAGACGATCAGCCGGCCTTCGAGGATATGGATGCGCTCATCGACCTGGCCGAGGCGGTGCACCGTGCGGCGGCGCACCGTGGTGACGCGGAAGCGGCCCCATTCGTGAAGGATGTCGGCGAGGTTCTTCTGGGCCGGGCGGCCGTCGAGACCGATCATCACCAGGTTGATCGACGCCGAGGTTTCGAGGCTGGTGTGGGAGAGCAGCAGGTTGGCAAACTCGGCCATGTCCTGGTTGCGGCTCTTGGGCTCGAAGACCAGCCGGACCGGCGCATCCTTGCCGGATTCGTCCCGCACGCGGTCGAGGGCGCCGAGCAGCAGCGCCTTGAGCTGGGCCTGGTCCGCGTCGATGGATTTCTTGCCGGTCTTGGGTTGAGGATTGGTCAGCGTCTCGACTTCGAACAGCACCTTCTGCGCCGACACGCCCGGTGGCAGTTCGGTGATGACCAGCTGCCACTGGCCGCGGGCCAGGTCTTCGATCGTCCAGCGCGCGCGCAGCTTGAGGCTGCCCCGGCCGGTTTCGTAGGCGCTGCGGATGTCGCCAGCCGGCGAGATGATCTGGCCGCCGCCGGGAAAATCCGGCCCCTTGATGTGGGCGAGCAGGTCGGCCACGCCGGCCTGCGGATGCTCGATCGCGTGGATCGCCGCGGCGGCCACTTCGCGCAGGTTGTGGGACGGGATTTCCGTCGCCATGCCGACCGCGATGCCCGAGGCGCCGTTGAGCAGCACGAAGGGCAGGCGGGCCGGCAGCAACTGCGGCTCCTCGAAGGCGCCGTCGTAGTTGGGACGGAAATCCACGGTACCGCGGTCGATCTCCGACAGCAGCAGTTCGGCGATCGGCGTCAGGCGGCATTCGGTGTAGCGCATCGCCGCGGCGGAATCGCCGTCCCGCGAGCCGAAGTTGCCCTGACCGTCCACCAGCGGATAGCGCAGCGAGAAATCCTGCGCGACGCGGACCATCGCATCGTAGACGCTGGAGTCGCCGTGGGGGTGGTATTTGCCGATCACGTCGCCGACCACCCGGGCCGATTTCACGTGCTTCCCGCCCGGCGCCAGGCGCATCTCGTTCATGGCGTAGAGGATGCGCCGCTGCACCGGCTTGAGGCCGTCCTCCACCTGCGGCAGCGCGCGGGCCTTGACCACGCTCATCGCGTAGGCCAGGTAGGCACGTTCGGCATAGAGATCGAGGGGCAGGGCGTCGTCGCTGGCCGATAGCGGTGTTGCCGGGGGCGGGGCAATGCCTTGACCGGACGTGTCGGCGGGTGCGTCGTCAAAGAGATCGGGCGTATCGTTCATGGTGCAGCGCGGGCGCGAGGGACGAAAATCGGGTTGCGAGAAGCGGCGGCAAAAATACCACAGACAGACGCTTCTCCCGCGGCACGTGCCGGCAATCGGGGCGCGCGTCATCGGGTACGACCTGCTCATCCGTTTTACTTTGACGTTTACATTAGTGATTACTAATGTAAAGACGCATGTATCCGTACAAGACCTGAGTTCAGTTCGTCCCTGCAAACCCTTGGGTGGCCGTCGGTAAGCGGGTACGGGGCGATATTTCGGTTCACTTCGAGCAGCGGGGGATTGCCTTCGTGGCGCAGCCTGTCGAGTCGATTCTGGCCAGCGAGAACCGTCTCAAGCTCACTGATGGGCAGGTTCTGGATTACGACTATCTGGTGGACTTGCACCTCCAAGTAAGTGCGCCCTGCCGGGCGCACCATAAAAAAAGCCGACCGCTGCTTGCGGTCGGCTTGATGTGGGCTGCGGTGCCGGCGGGCCTCTTAGTTGACCTTGAGCTGCCCGCCGCGGCCGAGGCCGCCCTTGACGTCCTGAGCCTTGTAGTTGCGCAGGGAGACGACCATCTTGTTGAAGGCGTCGGTAAAGGCGGCCACGGTGGCCTTGCCTTCCGGCGTCTGGGAGAAGCCGCCCAGACCGCCGGCTGCCGCCGGGCCGAAGGCGCCCAGCGCTGCCCCAAAGTTGGTCGCGGTGGCGTTGCCTTCGGAGATCGCCAGCTGAACCCCCGAGCGGATGTCAAAGAGGGTCATGGTGACCACGGAGACCTTGCTTTCCATCCCCGCCGCGAGGAGCGCACCGCCCATACCGATCCGCCCGCCGAGCGCGCCGGCCATGCGCCCGGTGGAGGAGTTGTCGATGATGATCGACGGCTCCATGTAGTAATCGGCGGCAACCCGCTGGCCCTTCTGCTGCTTGGAGCCGGCGCGGAACTCGCCGGAGTTGCGCTGCTTGTCGGTGATCGCCGAGAGCTTGCTTTCGGTGCGGGCGTTGCCGATCGAGGTGATCACGAAGCAATTGGATTGCTGTACAGCCAGGCGGATCAGGGGTTCGATGGTGGTGACCTTGGTGGCAGCACCGAAGCTCGCGAACCATTCCTTGCCGCGCCCGTCATCGACGGCCAGGGTGCCCAGCGGGGCAGGGCAGCGCTCGAGGCTGGCGTTGGCACCGGCGCTGGTGGCGCCGCCCGCTGCGCCGCTGACCGCCGTCGCGTTGGGGGAGCCGGTGCTGATGCTGCCGCCGGCAAGGGGGTTGTTGGCGCAGCCGCCCAACACCAGGGAGACGGCAAGCAGGCTCGTCAGGGGGGAAATCTTATTGTTCAGCATCGGTACTCATCCTTCGCAAATGATGGAGATCACGTCAAAACGTATTGGAAAACAGGCAGGCCGGCAGCCGGGTTCAATAGGGGCGGCCGTAGCGACCGTCGTCGTAGCGACGGCTATCGTAGCGGCGGTCATTGTAATGACGCGGGTCGTACCAGCCGCCGTTGCGCCACGACCACTCGTAGCTGTAACGATTGAGCCAGTAGTTGTTCGAGATGGCTTTCTGGGAATCCACCCAGCGCCGGTTCGCGGCTTCGCTCTGACGGGCTCGGCGGGCCTCGGCCAGCAGGCCGCGGGCTTCCTTGTCGCCGCGGGCCGCGGCCATCGATAGCCACTTTTCAGCTTCCGCGGGGTCGGAGCCCATCTCTTCGAGGCCCATCAGGTAGAGCCGGCCCACCGCCGTCTGGGCCTTGAGGTGGCCACGCTCGGCGGCGTCACGCATCCAGGTGAGAGCCTGGTGGCTGTCCTGCCGGACGCCGTCGCCCCGGAAATAGCGCAGGCCGAGGTCGTAGGCGGCCCGCGGCTCCCGCTCGGCAAGGGCCACGAGCTGGGCTGCACGCTGGTCGGCGGCAGGATCGGTGCTCTGGCGGGGGTCGAAGCTCACGCTGTCGCGGGGGCGCTCGGAACAGCCGGTCTCGTCGCAGATGCGGATGGTGGGCGGCGGGTCGGCCAGCGCACTACCTGCGCACAGCAGCAACAAGACAGCCAGCTTCATCTCGGACTCCAGGAAGGGGGCGCTTTAGGCGGAAATCGCTGACTTTGGCCCAAGCTTTTGTCGAGTTTCATTATCTGACCGGCAAAATCCGAGCGCAAGCACCCATTTTACATCGCCCCTCGGCCAGTTTGTCGGCTCCGCCGCTCGGGTGGCGGGGCCGCTGAGCGGCCATATTCAGATGTCGGCCTCGACCGAGTCGCCCTTTTCTTCCATCCAGGCGCGTCGCCCGGACGCCTCGCCCTTGCCCATCAGCAGCGTGAACATCTTCAGCGTGTCGTCGAAGGCTTCGGCGCGGACGTGCACCGGCAGCACGCGGCGGGTGGCCGGGTCCATCGTGGTTTCGCGCAGCTGCTCGGGGTTCATCTCGCCGAGGCCCTTGAAGCGGCCGACTTCGATCTGCTCGGGCTTGACGCCTTCGTGGCCGAGGCGGTCGCGCAGCGCGGCGAGTTCCTGGTCGTCCAGCGCGTAGAGCCGGCGCGGCGGGCGCTTCTTGCCGGAGGCGGGCACGTCGAGGCGGTACAGCGGCGGCTGGGCGACGTAGATGTGGCCGCGCTCGATGAGCTTGGGGAAGTGGCGGAAGAACAGCGTGAGCAGCAGCGTCTGGATGTGTGAGCCGTCCACGTCGGCGTCGGACATGATGATGACCTTGCCGTAGCGCAGCTCGGAGAGGTCGGGATCGTCCTTCGGGGTGTGGGCATCGACGCCGAGGGCCACCGCGATGTCGTGGATTTCGGCGTTGGCAAAGAGTCGTTCGCGGTCCACCTCCCAGGCGTTCTGGACCTTGCCGCGCAGCGGCAGGATGGCCTGGGTGTCCTTGTCGCGGGCCATCTTGGCGCTGCCGCCGGCGGAATCGCCCTCGACGAGGAAGAGCTCGTTGCGCGCGATGTCCTCGGATTCACAGTCGGACAGCTTGCCCGGCAGCACCGCGACGCCGGAGGACTTGCGCTTCTCGACCTTCTGGGCGGCGCGGGCGCGGGCCTGGGCGGCCTTGATGGCCAGTTCGGCGAGCTTCTTGCCGTAATCGACGTGTTCGTTGAGCCACAGCTCGAAGGGGTCGCGGACCATCCGCGAGACGAGCTGCACCGCGTCGCGGCTGTTCAGGCGCTCCTTGGTCTGGCCCTGGAAGCTGGGGTCGAGCACCCGCGCCGAGAGCAGGAAGGAAGCGCGTCCGAAGGCGTCGTCGGCGGTGAGCTTGACGCCCTTGGGCAGCAGCGCATGGTGGTCGATGAAGTTCTTGATCGCGGTGAAGATGCCGTCCCGCAGGCCGGCCTCGTGGGTGCCGCCGGCGGGGGTGGGAATCAGGTTTACGTAGGATTCGCGCACCGGTGCACCTTCAAGCGTCCATGCCACCGCCCAGGCGGCGCCTTCGCCGGCGGCGAAGCTTTCGTCGCCCTTCGGCGCGTATTTTTCGCCGTCGAAGAGGGGGATCAGCGGCTCGTCGGCGAGGGCTTCGGAGAGATAGCCGCGCATGCCGTGTTCGAACAGCCAGCTGCGGGTGTCGCCGCCCTCGATGGCGAGGCTGACCTCGAGACCCGGCATCAGCACCGCCTTGGAGCGCAGCA
>Ga0213919_1000939_pt1 | contig 11547 bp, 19 predicted proteins | sample McNCre317MG_FD_161056 | JGI IMG/M metagenome (GOLD analysis project Ga0213919, IMG submission 161056) | Freshwater microbial communities from McNutts Creek, Athens, Georgia, United States - 3-17 MG | ecosystem: Environmental > Aquatic > Freshwater > Creek | place: USA: Georgia | collected... | reverse complement strand
AGGGTATCCAAGGCGCAATGGAACACGGGACGTGGTGGAACCAAAAGGGGGCCGTGCGGCTGAAAGACACAAATGAATGGGTCGCGTTTTACAATGCCCGCGCCGCCATCGCCAAAGCCAAGGAGGCAGGCCATGAGTGAGCATGTCAGCCAACTGACCGCAGGGCAGGCCGAACGTTTGGCGATGCTGGCCGAGGAATGCGGCGAGGTCATACAGATCATCGGGAAGATACTGCGGCACGGATATGCCGGCCATCATCCTGATGACCCGACAACAACCAACTTGCACCTTCTGGTGAAAGAACTGCGCGATGTGAATGCGGTGCTGAAAGCAATGGGAAAAGCGGAACTGATCAACGCAGATTTGACCGACCCGTTCGGCGAAGTCTGGAAGAAGAAATTGCGCTACACGCACTATCAGGAGGCCAGCCATGAGTGACGGTCTGACACCGCCGCATTGGGGCGCTGACGAAATCCGCCCGCTAACCGAGCCTGTCCTTCGCCGCGCAACGGAAGGCTACATCACCCGCGCCGAGGCTGACCGCATGGTTGCCGAGGCGGTCGCGCGGGAATGGGCGATACTGACCGAGGCTATTGAGACCTATTTCGACGCAACGGCAGTGTGGGACGTTGAAAGCCATGCCGCTCGCATCCGCGCCCGGAAAGGCGGTGCCGCATGAACGCGCTTGTTCTTGCGGTTGGCGTGACTTCCGTAGCCGGTCTATATTCGGCTGCGATTGCGGCGTTGAAACGAGACGCGACAATCACGCGCGAAGATGTGCTGTGTTTGGCGTCCATTGGCGGATTGGTCTGGTCAATCGCCCGCGCGTTTGGTGCGCCATGACCGCCCGCGCCACAGAGGCCAAGCTGAACCCGTATGAAGGCATTCGCTTTTTCATCGTTGACCACGGGACGCCGATTGGCTGGGGCAAGGATTGCGAGGTTCTGACCGTCACGGATGATCAGTCGGTATTCGACAAGAACCGCGCATGGGTCACGCAAAAGACGTGGGACAAGATCAAGGAGTTGTTGAAATGAACGGAGCCGATTTCGCAGGTCAGGTTGCTTTCATGCTGACCGTCATCATCGTCGTCGCCTTCGTCATCGGCGCGGCAGTAGCCAGCCTGGTCTGGTGGCTGATATGACAGAGATTGTCACCCTAGATGACCATCGCGGCCAGTGGGTTTCCGGTCCTGTCGTCTGCGTGCGCTGCGAACATGACTGGGTATCTGTCAGGCCGTTCGGCACAACATGGCTGGAATGCCCGCGCTGCGGCGCGATGATGGGCGGGTCATTGGCACTAATGCTCAGGAATGCCGTTCATGTGCTTGGCGATCAGTGCTGCGGCCAGAGGGATAGCGATGGCGTTTGCTGCGCGCCCGCATGTGATCGAGGCACCGCGCTAAAGCTGATTGATGCAATCAGCAAAGCCTACAATCTGGAGCATGGGAAATGACCGCCCGCGCCACAGAGGCCAAGATCGCCCGCACGCTGGCCGCTATCGTGGCGGCTGGCGCATGACCTGGGCAGTCCAGCCTCTCGATATGGTTGGCGCAGCAGCGGCGCTTGGAATCTGCAAGCGCACCTTGACAGACGCGCTAAAGATCGCGCCATTCTACGAGTTGCGCGGCAAGAAAAAAGTCTTCTACCCGGAACACATCGCCGCCATCCGCAGGGGGATGCACGAATGCGCCTCAAAATCGTCTGGAAATCCGGCTGGGCGCACGCGCACGGCACCGCCCCAGATGGTCAGCGCGTCCGATGCGCTCTCAAGACTAGAGACGCTGGCAGGGCAGAGGAAGCGCGGGCGCAGCTAGAGGCGCGTCTATGGAAGATCGGTCTATATGGGCCGGATCACGTCATCACATTCGAGGAATGCGCGCTAGCCTATGTCGAGGACGGCGGCGAGGCGCGCTTTATCCTGCCGATCAGCAAGGCGCTGGCAGGCCGCAAACTGCGCGACGTGACGCCCAAGGATGTTCGGGACGCCGCCCGCGTGGCCTACCCAAACGGCAGCGCGGCCACCTTGAACCGGCAGGCCATCACACCGGCCCGCGCCGTGATCAACTTCGGACATGCGCAGGGCTGGTGCGGGGCAATCAAGGTTCGGGGTTTTCCGACCGACCGCCCCAAGCGGCAAGCCGTGGGTCGTGCCTATCTGGACAAGCTGCGCCCGCATCTGCCCGTGCCGATGTTCGCGTTGATGCTGTTCCTGCATACGACAGGGCGGCGCATCGGTGACGCGCTCGGGCTGACTGTGGCCGATCTGGACATGCAGCGAATGCGGGCAGTCATCGGCAGGACCAAGAACGGAGATCCGGCTATTGCCGTTCTGACCGCCGAAGTCGCGGCATTGATGACGCAGATCATGCCGCAAGAGGGCAGGGTGTTTCCCTACGTCGCCCGGTCGAGCGTCTATGCCACACTGCGGCGCGCGTGCAAAGCGGCAGGCGTGGTCTATCTCGGAACGCATCAGCCGGGGCGGCATAGCTATGCCACGGCCCTGCTATCGGCGGGCTTCCAGTCGAGTGAAATTGCTGAGGCGGGCGGCTGGAAATCGGTGCGGCTGGTGGCGGAAACCTATGAACATCCGCAGTCGGCGGCAGAGCGCGCCGCAATGGTCTTTGGCGGGAAATTGGCACAAAAAAAGACCGCGCCGAAGAAATAGCCGCATTGTCAACAGGTTGTAGCGCAGTTGTAATTCCTTGGTAAGGGAGAGGTCGAGAGTTCAATCCTCTCTTGCAGCACCATCCTAACCCATGAAAAGATTGAAGAATTTTTCCGAGTTGTGGGAAATTCCCACAAGGTAATCGCGCATATCCGCGCAAGGTCTGGCATGGTGCGGCGGCACGATTTCGGCACGGCTTGTTCCCCGTCTGTGCCAATCAAGCCCCGCAGCCCGCATCGATAAGCCGGATCAGCCGCGCGCCCGCAGTCCCAGGCCAAGACCCATTCTCATTTCACAGTCCCCGCTTCATAGATCGCCACGACAGGCAGGCACTGTTCCCGCGCCGACCGAATATCTTCACCCGCAAGCGCCTCGGCACATGCCCGCAAGGGCGCGTCCAACGCATCGGCAAGCGCATTATCGCTTGGACGCGAAGTCAGACAGCCGCTTAATCCGCTCAGCATCAGAAGCGCCAATCCCAGTGTCCGCATGGTCAATCGCCTTTCGTGTCTTGGCATATTGTTCCGCCGCTTCTAGCGCCGTCTGCTGTTTCGCCGCCTTGGCCCCGGATCGCCGCACGGCAAAGAGCGTGGCGATGATGCCGAGGGCCAGGGCTATCCATTTGGCGAAGGGTGCGATGATAGTTGCCAGCATCACGGGGCCACGTAATAAGCTGCGGTTATGCGCCAGATCACGCCTGTAACGGCCCCCGCGACGATGGTTGTCGCCGTGGCCTGCGCCGATGTGGCAAGCCCGCCTGCCCACTGATCGGTATAGACGTAAACGACGCCTTGCGCCGCCGCATCTGCCGGGATGGAAACGGCATAGGAGCCTGGGATATTGGTGGACGTGATGACAGTCGGGGTGGCACCGGCAGTCAACAGTGCGGATGTATGCCGTTCAATCCGCAGGTTGGTCAAATAGTGGCGCAGACCTGCACCGGGGGATGCCAGCGTAAGAGTTGCAGCAACACCCGTCGCCGCAGTCGTGGTGCCGATGGAGTTCGGCCCCATCACGCCGCTATAATAAAGGGAGTTCGGCGCGTTGCTGTTCACCAGAGAATAGGAAACTGTCCCCGATGTGTAAGCCGAACAACGCAGACGGATTTGGGTGAAACCGGGGTTGATGCCGCTGAATTGACCCGCCGCCGTGGCCGATACGACAACTAGCGTCGATGCTGCGTTTACCGGCTTCATCGGCAAAGTAACAACGTTGGTAAAGCCATCATTTGACGCCTCGACCAGAACCGTTGCCGTGAATGTGCCGGAAAGGGTCAGGTAAAAACTGCCGGTGCCATCGCAGTTGATGGTTGTGCCTGCTGTGGCGCTGGCGATGGTGGACACGAGAAACAGGTTTTCGCGCGGGTGCATCGGGGTTGTGGCGCGGGAAAGGCCAGCGCCGGTCAGGTCGGTCGAAAGTTTAGCCATTATTCGGCACTCCAGTTGATCAGGATTGGCCCAGATGTGGGTTGTGAGAAGTTGGCGGAAACGGTGATTGTCCCGCTGCCTGCGGTTCCGGCGAGTGACACGAGGTCGATCATGTCGGCGGTGTTTTCGTCGCTGTCCGTTCCGGCTTGCAAAAAGACATTGACCCGCATTCCGGCTGTTACGCCGCTTGCTGTTATGGCTTCCTCATGTTCAAGCCGGGCGGATGAAAGGGTAAGCGTTCCCGTCCCGCCCGGGTGGATTGCTTCATATCGGGTATCCCCGACAGTCTGGACTGCAGTTGTGAAGTCGCTGATCGTCGCCGCAAGCTGCGTCCCGGTATGGTTGGCCCTTGCAAGCAAGGTTGCATCGCTGCTGTTGGCCGTCGCACCTGTGGCGATGCCAGCAAGCTTTGTCCGTTCCGTCGCCAGAAACGCCTTGTTCGTCGTGCCATCCGTTAGCGTGTCGGCGGATTGCGTCCCGGTATGGTTGGCCCTTGCAAGCAATGTCGCATCCGACGAGTTCGCCGTCGCCCCTGTGGCAATGCCCGCCAGTTTGGTTTGTTCGGCGGTCGTGTAGCTTGCCGTTGTCGCCGCAAGTGTAGCCGAATAGCCTTGGACGCTGACCCCGATTGCCGCAGGTTGCAGCGCCGTATCGGCCTTGGCCCCTTGCGCCGCCGTGGCGAAATCCGTTGTTGCCGCCGCCGCCGCCGTGCCGAGTGTCGGCTTTCCCGTCAGATCGCTGTAAGCCCCGCTGGTTGCCACCGTGGCGAGTGTCGGCTTGCCGGTCAGGTCGGAATAAGCGCCCGATGTGGCAACCGTGGCGAATGTCGGCTTGCCCGTTACATCAGCCCAAGCGACCGAACCGCCTGACCCGCCAGAGCCATCAGCGCCGGGAGGCCCCTGAATGCCGATCACCGAAGCGCGCACTTCGACAATCGCAGGCAGGCTGACATTCGCCTTTGCGCCGGTCGATTGCGTCACCGCCGCGTTGACGGTCGTGTTGCGAATGTTGATTTCTGCGGTCATTGGATCAGCACAAACAATTCATTGGTTGTCGTATCCACGCCGCCCGGCGAGGTGATTTTCACGCGAAACGACATGTCCCGGCCCGTGGTGAAGGTTTCCGACCATGTGATTGCGACCGTGATCAGCCCGACATTCGCGGTCGTCAGCGTGGCCGTGATGAAGCCAGTCAAGGCCGTGCTGGCGTCATAGATCGCCACCGTGTAGCCGGTCAGATCGGCATTCCCGCCCGACCCGTTGGGCCAGTTGAAACTTGCGGAAAAGTCGCTGCCCTTGTTGACCTTGAATGTGTCGCTCATTCATCCACCGTGCGCAAAAGCCGCAGCTTTGCCCTTTCCAGAAGCCAAAGCACATGCCCGCCATCAGCTAGTGACGATGCAAAATATTCGTCGCCGTCCGCGTCGTATCCGATGACAACGGCGCTTTCCAAACCAGCGGCCAGCGCCGCTTGCAGAATTCGTTCGGCTGGAAGATCAAGCCGCGTGATCGTTTCAAGGTTCACGACTTCGGCTGTCATGCTGCACCAATATGAATTTTTTGCATTTTGCTGGGTCTATGCGCTTTCTGCATATTGCTCATTTGACGCCCGCCTTTGGCTGCGCGACCACTCGCCCGATGATGCCAAGCACCAGCAAGGCAATCGTCATATAGGTGACGTATGCGGCGGGGATGGTAGACTTTAGGTCGGGCGGCAGGTTTGCCCAACCGATCTGCATCGCAGCGGCCAGCGCCATAGCCTGCACGGAGAACCAGCGCCAAGCGTGGCGGGCGTTTTCAACGAGGGTCATTGCGGTTTCCTTCCGAACAAAGAGGCGATGAAAGCGGCCAGCGCCGCGAATAGGCCCGTGCGCTGCGTAGGCGGGGCAACAGGTGGCATCGGCGGCAGGACGGGGATAGGTGGTCCCTTCGCCATTACCTTCGCTGTAGCGCGAATTTTTGCCACCCTATCGGACCAGCCATTGCCGAATTCTGGCCATGTCTTGAGCGATTTCAGGAAGGCAAGCCGCGCGTCACATGCCCGGTCGATAGCCTGGCCTGCATTGGTCGATTGCGCCGCCGCGATGGTCTGCGGGCCGATAGCCCCGTCAACTGGCACGCCAAGCGCCGTTTGCAGCCATTTGGCACCTTTCGACGGGCCGGAATTCACCGCGCCGTCAAACGCCACCAGATCAAGCCCGGCTGGCAACTCGTCGCCGCGCACCTTGTCCCAGTAGTTGCGGCGATAGATCGTTTGCAGATCGGCGTCAGGGATAGCGCGCAACTCGTCTTTCGTGACCTTGCGGCCCTTGAATTGCGAATATGTGCCGATGGTGATGCCTTTCATGGTCGCACCACCGGGGTCTTTCGGGTTATCGGCCCATCCGCCTTCATGGCGCAGCGTTTCCGCCAGACAGGCGGCGAAGTTGTCTTTCATCCCATCACCTCAGTTTTAACCGTGATCGGTTGCAGCCCCGGCATGGCTGGCGTCCATGTCGTGATAATGACCGCCTCACCGGGCGGCAGGGTCTTGCAATGGCCGTCTGACCACCAATCCAGATCAATCTTGTCTGGCAGTTCGGCGTCGGGCTGATACTGGAAAACCCCGCTGGAATAGCGGCATATGGATTTCAAGCCGGTTGCCAGTTTTTGCGATACCGTGACCGTGTAAGACATGTGGATCGGTCGCTTGATTTCCCGGTCAACGTGCAAAATCGCCGTGTCGCCTTCGCGTTCCGCCGTGATCGCGTTCACTTGGAAATAGTCCTGCGTCATGGCTTCCGGCATCATGCGCACGGCGGTATCAACGCCCAAGCCGACGAAGATCAGGGAAACCGCGAAGGGGAAAGCCAGCCCGTCATTCATGGGATATGCCCCCCGATCAGCGCGAGAAGCTTGTTGCCGACAAAGGCCAAGACGACGAATATGACTGTCCAGCCCTTTTTATTGAGGCTGTCGATTTCCGCGCGCATGTATTTCACCTGTTCCTCAAGCCGCGTGATGCGGTCGCGCTGTTCATTGTCTGTCACCGTTACGCCCCCGCCACATGATCCAGGCGCAGACAAGCGCGATGGCCGAGGCGGGCAGGGCCATAGTCACAAGCAACGTCCCGGATGCGCCCGCAGCAATCGCGGCGGTGCCGAAAAACAGCAGAAGCACGGCCATGAGAGCGGCCCCGATTGCCCCCATGACCGGCTTTCGCCAGATCGCCCCGGCAGCGGCAAGCACGGCAAAAGCAACCTGCGTCCCCGCCCAGACCAGCGCGGGTATCTCGTAAACCAGCGGCCCATAAAATTCCGGCTTCACCGGGCTACCACCTTGCAGCACCACCGCGCCGAAGGTCAGCGCCTGCGTCAGCAAGGCAAGGAAGAAAGCCGCGATTGCCGGGGCATGGCGTTCAAACACGTCTTGCCCCCATGGCCATGAGATAGGCCCCGGTTGCGACAATCATCGGCGGCCACCATGCCGGGCCGTAATAGGTGCCGAGCGTGACCATCAGCGCATCCTCGACGCCATCCCATAGCCCGCCGCCGCGCTTTAGGTCGCCGCGTTCTTTCATCAGCCAGTAGAGGCCACCGACAGCCAGCGCGAAGGGCGGGCCGTATCCGCCGAAAGCAACGGCTGCACAAGCGCCTAGCATGGCGTGGCCGATGCCGATCACCGCCCGCTCGTAAGCGCGATGAAGCGGGCCGATTTGGTTGGACGGCGTTTCGATTTCGCGCCAGATCAAGGAAATCATCCTTTTGCCATCGTGACCCAGCCCGCGCCATCGGACTTGAGCCGCGCCCATGCGCCTGCGGTTGCGGGAAGGATCGCCGTCCCGAGCGTGGCCGAAGTGATCGGGGCAACGTCAGACGCACCAGAAACAACCGTTTGCGCCTGCAAGGTTTTGACGATCAACTCGCGCCCTGGATAGATCGCCGCCGAGGGGAGGGTCAGAGTGATAGTCCCGGCCCGGTTGGCAATCAGGTGTTCGTCTTGCGGCAGGACCGTGTAAGTCGCCGCCGTGGTCGTCACGATGCTGGACGCGGTGCGGTCCAGTTTCAGCGAGGTCGAAAGCGTGTCCACGGTATAAAGCGTCGTCACCGTGTCAACGGTATTGCCTTGGGCCGAAACGTTGGCGGCGGCGGTGATGACGATACCCTGCGAACCCGTCGCCCCGCGTTTCAGGTGAACGTCATGAATGCGCACGTTGCGCACCCGCTGCGGATCGGTGCCGACGATCTGCATGACCGGCTGACTGCTGGCCGTATCCACCTCATAATGACCGCCAGAAATCTCCACGCCGTCAATATCAGCCCCAGACGCAAGGATACTCAAGGCAACAGATCGCGTTGGGGTCAAGCACTGGGTGCCAGAAATGACGATCTTGTTGACCGTCGCAGAAGCTGTGCCAGACACCCGAATTGCCGTCAGCACGCCCGCCACTTGCATATTGGCGACCGATAGCGCGCTTGTTGACCTCTGACCTGCATTTGCCCCGGGCGTGCAAATGAAGCCGTATCCCGAGCCGGTGTTGCGCTGCTGGTCAACGTAGTTGTCAGCAAAGATGCCCGCGATTTTGCCCGCGAAAGGCGAAATCGTTTCCATCTGCCACGCAATGCCGTGCCGTTTCGGGTTGTAAAATTTGTTGCCGATCACCGTGGGGCAAGTGGCAGCCATCGAAACGGCGTCCATCGTGATGTCGGTATCGTCGGCATAGTGCGAGGTATTGAACGAATAGTTCACCTCGTGCGCCGCCGAGTGACAGTCAAAGCTGGCATCGGTCAGGGCGTAGCCATGATTGCCGATCACGCTGATAAAGCGCGAAATCCCCTGTGAACCGCCGACCGAGGCGACATGGCGCACCGCGTCAGCGGTGCAGGCTTCCACCCGCACGTTGTAGCAGCCGAAACTGATTTCCACGCCGTAATCCAGCCCCTCTTGCACGCCCGTGCGGCTGAAATGGCTTTCGCGGATCACGCTGTTGACGCAGCGGTTGAACAGGATATGCCGCCCGTCAAAATCATAGCTGCGGACATTCCGCGCCCGCACGTCCTGGCACATGTTGAAGTTAATCGCGCCTTGGTTATTGACCGAAACCGGGCCGTTGAACGTCACGTTCTCGACCGTCACCCCGTTCATCGTGGCAATCGGCGTGATGGTGGCGGTCTTGGTCGTGTCATATGCCAGCAAGGTTGACGTGCCGAAGGTCAGCACGTTCCCGACGATGCCCGTCACCTGCACGTATTCGCCATATTTGACGTTATCGCCCGCCGCCGCCGCCCAGTATTCTTCCGACTTGAGGAACGCCCAACCGCCGACTGTGAAGGCCGTTCCATCCGGCACGGTCATGCCGAAGACGCCTTCGGCATAGGTCGATGCCAAGGTTTGCGGCGTGCCAGCGGTGCCTTGAAAGTTCAGGACGTAGGTATTCAGCGCCAGCGCGGTATCGACGTTGAACGTGATGTTGCGCACGGTCTGCCCGGAATATCCGGTCAACGCGCTGGCCACTTTGAAGGTTTTGCCGCCGCCGTCGATGATCTGCGCCCCGGATGAAAGCGCGGTCTGCATCGCCACCGTGTCGTCAGTGGTGCCGTCGCCCACCGCACCGTATTGCGTCGGGTTGACCGCCGCCACGCGGGGAAGCCGGGAGTTGAAGCGCGCGTAGGTCATTTCTGTTCCTTCTTGGCAAGTTCGGCCTGCGCTTGTTGCAGCGCGGCGCGGAGTTGCATCACTTCGGCTTGTTTTTCGGCCAGCAGGGCCAGGATCAGGGCAGGGTCAATCACGGTGCGAAAATCCCGATGGAAACGAGGGCCGCGATGATGGCGGCAGAGTTCGCGGCAACCGTGGTCGGCTGCGCTGCGGCGGCGTGGCCGTAAAAGCCGAGCGTGTTTGCCCCAACCGTGATGTTCAGCGTGTTGTTCGCCCGCAGGGTCAGTTCGTTGGACGTATGCAGATAGCGCACCGCCCCGGCGTTGCTTGTCGCCGGATCACCGAAGTTGATTTGGGTTGTTCCGCCCGCATCGGTCAGGATGCTGATGCCGGTTGTCCCGGTGCCTTCAAATACGCCGACATTCGCACCGCTGTTGGGCGTCACGCCGCTGTCACCGTCCCGAACATGCAGGCCAGAACCTTTGATACCGGTCGGCTGGACGTTGACGCCGAGAACGCCCGTTGACAGATCGCCGGAAATCAGGGGAGTTCTTCCAGCGCCGGATTGTATCACCAGCGTGTTTGCCACCGATCCGGCCAGCCCGTCACCGGCATTTGAGCCGATGAAAATCGACTTGTCGCCACCCGACACAGCGCCGCCCGCGAGATAGCCCAGATAAACGCTTTCGCTGGCGCTGATGACGAATGAACCGGCAGACCGGCCCAATGCGGTGCTGTTGCTGCCCTGCTGCGCCCGCAGCGCCGCCCATCTCCCTATTGCCGTCCAGCCAATCGTATATAGGCCATTTTGCAGCGCCTTGGTGCCGATGGCGGTGTTATAGTTTACCCCGTCATAAGCATGGGTATGAGCCTGATAGCCGATGGCGACGTTTTCCGTCCCCCGGATCAGGTGCAGGAGGCTATCGCGGCCCACGCTGACATTGCGGGCGTTCTCGTCGGAAACGGCGGCAAAGGTCGGCGCGGCAACCGATGCCCGAATGCCGGGATTGTCCGTTTCCATGCCGTCCACATCCCAGGCGGCATCGCTGGGGAGCGTCGGATACCAAAGATCATGGAATACATCGGCCAGGTCATCGCCCACGTTCGGGATATGCCCGGCCCATTGCTGCGAGATTGAACCGATGGCGGTGTTGCGTTCCCCTACAGTCGTAAACCGCATGGCACCGTCGCCAATGGCTTCCAACCGTTCGCCCGTGGTCAAGCGAGATCCTACACCCACGCCCAGCAGGACAGATCGCCAGATTGTCGCAGTCGATGACGGCCCATCCGGCGCGAAGATGATGTTGAAGTAAGGCGCACCACCGGGCGGCGTCCATGTCGGGCTTGCCACCCGCTGCGGAATGTCGGGAACGCTGCGGATTTGCGAACGGTTCTGGGCGTCCCAAGCCGTCGAAATCGTCGCGCGGTAAAGCTTGACCCCGCCTGCAGTCGTCTTGTCGTGATCGGTCGCGCCGGATGCGGCAACCTTCCATTTCGAGTTTTCTTCGAGAACGGTCAGGTAATCGCCCGCCACAACTTGATGCGACCCAGCCGAATAGGTCAGCACCGCGTCGGCTAGGAGCAGCGCCAAGGTTGCGAATTGCCGCCCCGATGCCGTGCCGATAGCCTCGTCAAGCGCGGTCAAATCCGTGCCGTTGATTGGCGCGTAAGACATGACCCGCAATTCGTCGCCAGCCGCAGCAAAGGCCGTCAGAACGATGGTATTGCCGGTTGTTGCGGTGTAATCCTCGCCCCGCGTCAGAACCGCGCCGTTCAGCGTGACCACCTCATTGCCGGGAATGTAGGATAGGGTATGCCCA
>Ga0213919_1000937_pt1 | contig 11564 bp, 26 predicted proteins | sample McNCre317MG_FD_161056 | JGI IMG/M metagenome (GOLD analysis project Ga0213919, IMG submission 161056) | Freshwater microbial communities from McNutts Creek, Athens, Georgia, United States - 3-17 MG | ecosystem: Environmental > Aquatic > Freshwater > Creek | place: USA: Georgia | collected... | reverse complement strand
TCGAGAAGTTCAATTAGTTCCTTGATTGTCATATACTATTAGATTACGCGTACCATTTATCAATTTTATCGTACGCAGTCTTAATATCTTCATCACCGATATATTCAATCAACAAATCGTCAGCGTGGCAATGATCACGTTCTACATCGACAGTCATACATTCACTTAGCTTCTGTATAAGTTCTTGTTTAGTCATAGTTAATCTTCATACGCAAATATAATCTCTAAGTCTGTGCGGTAGTCGTTAATAATCTTGTTTGCTATGTCTATGGTATTGCATGTAGGAATACGATATACATTTTTACATTCTACCAAAGTCATACCTGGACAAATTCCTCTATCCGATAGGTATATTGAATATGGATTTATTTTGTTTCTACCACTCTTCGCATTCAACTCCTTAATCTTCCTTGTTACACGGCCTTTTGCGAGTAGGAATTCACGGTACTTTTGGGCTTGTTCTTCATTTCGAAAATAGTTGAGAGTTGCGTAGCGAAAATCATCTGATTCATATCCTGACTCTCTCCTGGCGACAATTTCCCCGAACGAGTCAATAAGATAATATCTCCCACCATCAACTTTAACCCTAAAGTTTGTTTCACTATCCATCTTCTTCAAAGCAGCAATCGCGTCCTCATGCTCTTTTATTTTTAGTTGTATTTCTTCGTTTGTCATATTATTTCTTATTCCTCATCCACCACGCAATTGCTTCTAATTCGTCGGCTGTGTAGTGGCCATCGAGACACGCGTGTGTATAACCAGTTGCCCAAGATATATACTCCAAACCAGCATACAGCTCATTAGTTGTACTTATACAATCGCCTAATATCTCCCTTGCTTTTTCTTCGTTCATGGTTTATTTAATTAGCTCAGGGTGGTCGTGGATATTCCAGATTATTACACCGCCATATTTATTGACAAGTGTTTTAAGGTCTTTATGGCTTGCACCAAATGCTCTGTCGCCTTCGAAGCGAGCGCACTCAATATTATATACAACAACTGAAGTTGGGTGTTGTTTATTTGCATTACAATAAGAACAAAACTTATTACCATGTGGTTCTTGAAGAACATCTCCCTCAAAAATCTCCACTCCATTTTTATCATGGAGCCCTGTAAATTGTCCTATGGTATTTGGATTAACTAACGCATGATTGCCAATAGGAATACCTGTACCAGGCTCCAACACAATCCAACAAATCCATTGTTCACCATTACCACGGTCTTGAAGTGAGCCATAAACCCATTCTCCATTATCTACGCGCTTGCCTCTGAATTTAATTTTTCTCATGGTTTATTTATTATTGCCCATAGCACATAGGCGTATTCTCTTCCCCAAACACCCAGCGTTTATTACAGAATTTACATATGTACGTGACTGGAGATGTAGTTAATACTTTGCCACTAGGGACACATTTTGGTCCAGTAACAACAACTTTATTATGTGTACCCTTACACACCTTCTCACCACAGCACTCGCACTTTTTACAGTTTTTACAGTTATTACAGAGCATAGTTAGTTAGAATTAATTTCACTCTCAGAAACAATATATGAATAATCACCCTCTGTTTTATAATGCCCATTTCCACCTGTCCATAGTGACGATTTATAGCTTGGGCAAGTATAAATTCCATAATAAAGTTTTTCACCAGTAGTATGTGAGTACGTACCAGTTTGGACGTAGTTTGCGATGAGTTTATCACCACATTTTGTACAGTATTTCATATATTTATTTCCTTTTAACAAACCACGTGTAAAGTCCTTCTGATTTTGCCATTTCGATGTTTTTAGGATCGTCATCAATTAGAAACCAAGGATTGGCATGAGGTGCTTTTTTAATCCATTCAATATGCTCACGTTTAACTTCTGATGCATGTCTCCTGTCTTCATTTTTTCTCATCCATAGATAATGACTATGCTCGACGCTAAACTGTTTATGAATATTATCAGAGATCCATTGGATAGTCGTTTTTCGTATTATATCTGGCCTACCTGTACTAAACATTATCTCACTCCTTGTAACCCATGCGAGTAGCTTAATGAGTCTCCAGCGCCATAGGATTGGCTTATCATTGACGGCGGCAGCATAAAATGCGTCATAGTTTTTACCTGTTTTGATATTTGAAAACGGTGTATCAGACAAACACCCTTTATTCTTTATGCCTTTGCCATGATTTATACTTTGGTCATGTTCAATACAGTCCCAATAACGACATATATTACATCTATATTTATTTCTTGACCCACAATTTGTACACGTCATTGGGATAATAACACCATCAATATAATGCAACCTATGGTTTATATCTGCAATGACACCATCAATGTCACAAAGAATTATTCTTGTTTTCATATATTTATTCTTTCTTATCCTTCACCTCACAGATGCAGCACTTCTCGTGGTATTCATTAATCCCACAAGCAGGCTCTTCCTGTTCGAAGCAGTGGTAGTGGTCTTTTTGATCGTATTTCATATTTATTCTTCCCGACTAACGGGTGTGGTTAATTATCGCACTCATGTCTGAGAAGCTCTCGGATTTCATCATCAAGTTCATCATAAGATTTTTCAAGTTTTTTATAAGATCTTTCAAGGTCTTCGTGCTCACTTAGTAGCTCCTCATAATACCGATGCCAATACTTTCCGAGCTCCCTTAATTTAGCATTAGCTTCTCTTACCTCTTCTATGATTTGTTTTTGATCTTCTGTAAGTCCTTTGTCGATGATTGAATCAATCAATGGACAAGTATCACTAGGTATTTTCCCTTGCTCTCTTTCAATTGTAAATATGTTTCTCATATACATTTAGTATTGTTCTCATTCATGGGATCGAACCACGATTGATGGCTTCAAAGGCCACTGTCCTACCATTAGACGAAATGAGAGTTGTGCAACTATAACGTAAGTTGCCAACGACGATACAAACCGTGGTTTTATGTACCCAATACCTTGGCAGATACGGGATTTTATATACAACGCTCTGTATACTGAGGTTACTTGTCGCAATGTAACAGCGCTGGCATGGTCTTATATCTTAACTTTTGCTCTTTTTGGAGTAGAGAATGCCATTTCGATATTCCAACCACTTATTATTCTCCTTTGAACTAAACCTCTTTCTCCTCCGAGTCTAAGTGAGGCTTGCTGCGCTGTTTCTCCATTGAATTTTACATTTGTTCTTTTATTGTTTGCTTGTTCTTTGATAGTAGCCCATCTGCAGTTAGATGGTTCATAATTCCCATTTACATCAATCCTATCGAGCGAATGTTTATTGGATGGTCTTTCGCCCATGTCTTTATAAAAACTCTCAAATGAATTTATCCAGTTATCACACACAGTGATACCACGACCACCATATAGATAATAACTACTGTGTTTTTTATAATAACATCTTTGCTTCATTGAAGCCCAAATAGTATATTCAACTGTTTTAGATAGAAATATTGAATTTTGTTTAGATAATAATCTATCTAACTTCAGACAACCACAAGACTTAGTCATACCACTCATTATTCTCCAACCTAGAGGAGTTGATATTTTTCCACAGTCACATTTACATTCCCATTTTAATTTTCCGCTTTTTGATTTTCCGAAAAATCTTAGTACGACAAGCTTACCAAATCTTATCCCAACTATATTTTTATACATAACTAAAACCTGTTAAGTGCTAACACCAAGAGTCCGCCTTGCGACGAAACCCTCGTGTCAATCCTCAACAGGTGAAATTCTGTCGAGGGTATTCTCTTGGTGGTAGTATTACTACTACCTTTTAATTATAACAAATAGTCAGTTAGATGCAAACTTCTTCAACTCTTCAATGGACTCTTTTACTTTAAGTTGCATTTTATTTATATTAATTAAGACTACAGATATTTGTAATTTCTTGCTCTAAACGGTCAACCTCATTTTCTAAATGTCATGCGGGGACATGTATTAATCTCTTTATTTTATAGTTCTACGGCCTGAAATTATCGCAAATATTTCAAGTATGCATGCACCCACAAGATAAACAATCGTAAGTTGATACCATAGTAAATAGGAGTTGAATACGGTGTAGAAAAATGCGAAGTAAAAGAGATACTCAAATAAAACATTTGGATATGTTTTTGTTACAGTAATCATTTTATTTATATTATCTTATTTACTCTGGGTTATCTGTAACGTTGCCGATTATATGGTGCATGCTCAATATTTTTATCCTCAATAATTCTCGGCTCACAATTTTCTACCGTAATTTTTCCATCAACAACTTCTACTTTTAGTGGATGGTCGCAATCTTTAACGACTACAAATTGCTTAGTTTCACCAAGACCAAACATTTCAATAACTGATCCTTTTTTGATCATACTAGTTATATTTTGCTACTATTACCTTTTTATTACTACGAGCATACTTGCATGAATTAAGTGTTTGTACATCATATTTACCAACTGAGACTTTAAGCGAGTTGCTTGAACCCCAAAGTATCCATTCCCAATTTAGTACTTCACAATAACCACCTGATATTGCATTTCCTTTCACATAATCAATGAGATTTTTATGGCTATTGACGTCACCAATAGCAACTTCTCCATGATCCGTGATGATATATTTTAAATTCATGATAAGAGTTCAAAGAATTTTAGTAGCGTACCCTCATTTACGTGATGAACTTTTTCTCCAATGTTCATATTCCACGATTTACCACCTTTTGTTTTCCCACGTATCTCTCCAATACGTCCATTTTGTATATTCCTCCAAACTTGACCTTTTTTAACGGTATTAGCTTGCCCGTTTTTCTTAAATGAAGCCATATTTAACGAAATATTGACTTTAGCGTACTAGGCTTCCTTCTTATCTTTGAATAGAACTCACTCAATTCAGGATTTACCACATCTTCTGGCCTCGCATTTTTTGCAATTCGATAGCCATAGTATTTTGCACCTGTCTTGCCTTCAATCCAAACACGTTCAAGTAGTAATGGATTTTCTTTGTACATCTCAGATAGTCGAGCTGAAACTTCGTATGATACAAATCCCCATTGCCCAATCTCATCAACAAGTACTTCGCCGATCATATGCCATGCTGGTATATAAGCCTCTGCATCTATATCATGCCTATGATTATAGAGCTGATATAATATTGCTTGCTTTTGTGTTACTTTATTTGCCATATATTCATTCATTTTGTTTAGATAACTGGAGCAATTACATTGATATTGTAACTATCGCAAGTATCCTTTTCACCTTTTGTAATATAGAAGCTTGAGTATGACGCAGCTTCCATTTGGTATCTGTGACACTGATTTATCTCTTGAGCCGCAATTCCGTACATGCAAACAATGTAGAAACCTATAATGAATACAAGCCAAAGTAGCAAACTAACGAGATCATCCAAAATATACATATATTTATTGTTTATCTGATTTATAAGCTTTTAGCACAACACGAGCATATGCCACTGTGTCGTATTTTACGCCGAGCCAATTTACACCTTTCTTTTCCACTGGCTTTTCTGTTCCTCCTAGAGATCCATTCCATATCAATGCAACGTCTCTCTCGCTATTACCTTCATCGAGCAACTTCTGAATTTTTTTAACTGCGATATATTCCTCGTTTATTGGGGACTGTTTCAACACTTTTCCTTCAATTTCTTTAGATATGCTAACCCATGTGTTAGGCATAAATTGGAAACAACCAAATTCTCCTGTCGCTCCTTTTACGGAGCAGTTTCCGCCACTTTCTGTTTGCGCAATCGCACTGGCGAGCTTTCTAGCGGTTGCGCTTACTAAAAACCCAACTCTTCCTTGCGTGTTGCCTCAAGATCGCCTTCAATCTTACTAATCTCAGCCTTAAGTGCATCAATCTTTGCCTGCCTATCACTGATTTGTTCAGTTAGAAGCACTTGCTTGGCCTGATTTTCAATACGCTTCTTGAAATTATCTCGATCCTTAATCTTCTCTATCGCATCATGGTTAGGATCAACTTGAGCAGTATTATTGCTCGCCTTCATCACTGAAACCTTTTTTGCATTGATTACTGAAGAAGTGACCACTGCTACAATAATTAGAATTAGGACAAAAATTGATAAAGAATATTTTGTCTTACCACTCGTATACATACCACGTTTATTTCGATTTAAATTCATAATTTAGTTATTAATCAATAACAGACCCAGTCCCATGGCACATCATGCAAATATCAAGTTCTGTGTTATCTCTTGATGATCCAGAGAATGTATTTTCAGTTACCCAAACTTCACCTGTACCTGCGCAATAGATGCACATCTCGTCGAGCTCATCCTCGCCATATTCATCCATATGTTTTATTAAGTTATTACTGCTATAAATATATAATACACCCTGCACAAATATATGCAAGGTGTATATGCGTTATGCCTGTGGATAACTTTTTATCCATTTTCACCTTGATAAATAAGGCTATTTTAGAACATAGTTTTATTTTCGTGCAGATCTAGCACGTGAATTTGGTTTTACAAGCGTCACATCTACCGCCTGAATTCCCTTTCCGTTGATTGAAACAACTTCAGAGTGGACTTTCTGCCCAACTTTAAGATCTCCAAAGTTCATACCTTCATTCTGTAGCGATGATGCGTGGAAGAATATATCTTTCCCACCTACTTTAACGGGGTCGTCCGCAAGAATAAACCCGTACCCATCATCCTTGAGTAGCTTAATTACTCCAGAAATATCGTAATAATACATACATTTATAAATTAAATCCTTAGTTTTTGGTGATAATAAAATATTTTTTCTACGAAAACGCTTTCATCCCATTTGATAACGCGTTTCGACTCTCGCTTCCTTTCAATGTCTAGTACAGTTTTTTCCCCGTATTTACTTATGAGATTTCTCTTCATAGGTACAAGGTGCCATCCATCAAAGTTTGCATTACATGTAGAGCACTCGCCATTGACGTTTTTTTCATCAAAGCAAAGTTCTATGTCACTATCTCCAACTGGTGCAAAGTGACCTGCCTGCAATTCTTCAAATGTTTTATACGATCCACAAGTTATACATATTCCAGCATCACGTTGCCGAATATAACGTGCGAATACATTCCATAGCATACCTTTTAGAATATCACTACGAGATGGAGACTTTGCAGTTCCCCACCTAGAACACAAAATTGAAGGCAAGCCGTATTGCTCAATTATTGTTTTCTTGAGCAACATCTTCTTCGCTCTTTGTGTCTTCTTCTTAGCTGGTGCTTTAATTCCAGAAGACTTAAGTGGCGTCTTTCTAAGTAGCGGTGTGCGCTTCATTAATTTATTATACCATGTTTTTTTAGAAACTCCTCGTCATATTCTGCTGCGTATGATGGAAATGGTATGTGAATACCATACTTTGACATATGACGATTAAACTCTTCATACGCATCTTGGAGCTCTATTGTAGTCCAATCAGCTGTACTTTCCTTACCGAACTTATGACGACCAATTGTTCTGAATATACCTTTTATCATTTCCTTTGAAAAATCTATCTCAAAGTCATTCAAAAATAGCTGCATAGAAAGTCCACTGTCGTTGAGTGTATTTGCTACTTCCTCAAAGAAAACGTGTATTGCTTTATTTTGTTGATTTGTACGTGGGGTTTCTGGTTTAACTATCATACTTTTTGCAATTATCAGTTTTTGACAACCACCTTATATTATTGATTGTGTACCCTTTTGAGTTATCAATTCGGTCAATAGATGGTGAATATTTATTATCCCAATTAGATTTTTCCCAAGTTTGATGTATTTTTTTGAAAACTTCTATGTTTTGCTCACACCATTTATAAAACTCAGCTCGTGTACAAATTGCTCTGTTCTCAACTTTATATTTTCTTGTTGAACGACCTTCAATTCGTGCAAGCATTCCAGAATATCGATGTGCAAAAATACGTTTATAATTATTTCTCTGGCGATTTTTATCATATTCTTGATACTGCTTTTTTCTCATTGCTCTATTTTTTCTTACTTTTTCACAAAAGCAATCTTTACAGTCTCCTTGAGTTGGATAAAAATCCAAATCTTGTTTTTCTTTTTTGCAATCTTTACATATTTTCATATGTATTTATCATATCATACCTTTTTAGAAAGGGATAGAACTATTATCAATCTCCTCTGTTGGGTACTGAATTGTATTTCCCATAAGCTCTTGCTCAGCCTTTGGATCAATCGCTGTCTTTGGATCAGGTGTATTCGAACGTGTTTGAGTCTGACCGTCCTCTCGCTTGTTTTGGCCAAACTGGAATGTATCTACAATAACCTCAGTTCGATAATGCTTTACATTATCCTTCTCCCACGACTGAGTTTGTAGGCGCCCCTGTACAAAGATCTGGTCGCCCTTCTTTACATAATTATTAATTATTTCGGCGGTCTTTCCAAAAGCAACAATGTTATGAAACTCAACTGACTCCTGCTTGATACCATCCTTGTCCTTCCATGTACGATTTGTAGCAATAGAGAAGTTTACTACAGCCATTCCGCTTGGGAGTGACTTAATTTCTGGAGATCGAGTAAGATTTCCAATGAGAGTAACGCTGTTTAGATAAAGCATAAATTATTTTGTGTAAGTTCCAACCTTCTTGTAAACCACAATTTCAGTTCCATTATCAATCTTATGGAATTCTGAGACATTGTCTTTTGTCATACCAATGCTCTTAAGAAACTCTTGATATTCAGCATTCTTCTTCATTGCTTTTTCTTGAGCAATACGGTCAGCTTCTGCTTTTTCAGCAATACGCTTTTCGTTTTCTGCTTTCTCTTCTGCTTCACATCTAATTCGCTCCTCAGTTTCTTGTGCTGCACGAATAGCGACCTTTTCTGCGACTATAGCAATCTCCTTCTCTCTCTCAATTCTCTTAAGCTCATCTTCAACAGCCTTTTCACGTGCTGCAAGTTCAGCCTCCTTAGCTTCAGCAATCCTATTCCTCTCGTCAATTTCTGCTTGCTTCTTCGCAAGGTCAAGACTATTCATATACCCCTCAAAACCTTCCGCATCAAGTTGCAGAAGATCCTCAATAGTCTTCTTGTGGAAATCATTAAGTCCAGCATCTTCAATTCGTGCAAGGCGAGCAGGAATTTTATTCATACGCTCTTCTCGAATAGCAAGTCTCTCTGCTTCTTGCTCGATTGCTGCAAGCCTAAGTTCCTCTGGCTCAATTATAGCAATGAGTTTCTTCTCATATGCAATAACATCTTTTTGAAACTTAACAGCTTCTTCACGAGTCGCCTTGCCCGTCTTTTCAATCTTTACACGAGCATTCTTAAGAGCGATGCGATTTGTACGCACAATCTCAAGCTGTGCCTTATCTTTCAAATCGGTTGCGGTAATATTCTTTGTTTCTTCAACCATTATTGCAAGGTCTTGCATGTGAGGATCAAACTTTTCGATTACCTTTGGATCTTCATTTTCCATATATTTATATATTCTTTTTTATTAAAACTCTGTTGGCAAAATCATTTCCTTCCACTTGAGCCAATCTGAACGAAACTTTGCAAGAGTAATTTTTGCCTCAGCCATTGCCTCTTGTAGAATTTCGTTATCTCGATCAATTGTTACAATGTAGAGTTTTGCATCATCATTGATGATACGTGCATCATGAACAAGGAAATGAAGTTTCTGTAGCTTCTCGTTTACCAAGAAATAGTTTACACATTGCCACTTATAATCTGCGGGAATTCCAATGAAAGGATTTTTAGCAGATGGTTTGAACTCTGGCTCAACGCGATCCTTTGTTGGCTTAAGCCATGTACCAAGGTTAAGTTCCTCCATGCCCACAATATTTGTAAGGCGATAGAACATAACAGTTTTTGTGTCTGGGTTCTTCACCTCACACGCCTCAGTAATGTCACCATTCTCATCAACGATACTCGCATCTGGAGAATTTGCATGCCAATCGTTTTCATCTGAAACCCACATTCCACCTCGAACAAGCTTCTTGCCTGTTTGCCTCTCGAATAGATTTAGAGCAAACTCTTCCTCTTCATTACCACGTTCCATTTCAGCTGTAGCGCGAACAATCTTTGACTGCTCTGTAGCCTCCTCTGCAATAAGTTCAGCAATTTGCTGTACACGTGCGAGATCAGTACCCATAACGTTATCTAGCTTCGATCCAGTGATCGTACAGCGACGTCGTGCGTGCCAAATATCACTACCCTGTTCAATATCAAGTACCTTCATGTTAATTATGGCAATTTTGCCTTAAGTTCATCCTTCTTAGCGATTAAATCCTTATCATTTCTTGCGGACGTAGGAAACTTCACCCAAATATCCTTCAACTCGTTCTGCGTTGTTGCTTTAGAAAGAACTTCAGTATAAGCTGCAACGTTTACTGCAATCTTTGGAATAAAATCACGAATACGTAGAGCATCTTGCGTCTTACCAAAAGCCTTGACGCTCGCTGCGTATACCTGAATTTGCTTTCCTGGCCATTGGTCAGGGTGTGACCCGTAAAGCGATGTGATTATATTACCATTTGTAATATTCATAATCATCTTAGGAACTGCTTCCTTGAAATAGAGTACTTGTTTAATCTTCTTCCCATCAGCTGTAGTTACCTGCTCTTCACCTTCAAACCTATCGATAGTGAGGAGCATTTCTTCACCCTTTTCAAGATTGTGTGATCCGAGATAGTCTTTATCAACAAAGTTTTTCCAGTGGCGAGATACACTCTTTACTTTTTTGTTGATGATTTTTGTGTTTTCCATATATTCATTCATTCATTCTTATAATAATTAGATTATACATGATGTATTAATTAATGCAAGATGTATATGCATAATACATGTGGATAACTAACATATAACTCGTCTATCTTTCCCAAAAAGCCTTATTGCCCTAGTACTTCCTCTAATTCGAGATGTGATACGATCACCAAGAACTTCGCTCATTTTATCTAAATCAATATTACTAGAATACAACGTTATTTTGTTTTCACGGTATCGATAATCAATAAGCTCGAATAGAATACCAGTTGACCATTCTGTAGCTTTTTCTGCTCCAATATCATCAAGAATAAGCACATGAGCTTCTTTAGCAAGTTTCATTGGATCGCCATCAGTTTTATCATCAAAGGACGATTTAATATCTGATAGAAAATCGGGAACGCTCCAAAATCTCCATACTCCGTAATCCTGTGATGCATCTGCACGATTAAACAATGCAAACATTGTATGCGTCTTACCAGACCCTGCATCGCCAAACAGATAAATTCCTTTTCTTTTGTTCATCTGTTCTTTTATTGCATTCCATATAGGCGTTGGTACACTACTTTTTTCAGCGCTTTTGAAATGGTCTGGCATACGTGTTGGCCTATGTTTTGTACTGTAGTAGTTCATACTTCAAATGTAAGCATATTAGGGTCTTTATAAGACTTTCCTTGTTCACGATACACATTTTTATTACTTGACTGTGAATTTCGTTTTTCCCAAGTCCTAACTGCTGCTTTCCAATCTTTCATCTTCTGATTTCCTACCTTCCATCCTTTGGACGTATAAAAATCTATGAATGAATTTGCATCTACAGAATTTCTGCGCTCGCGACAATATTCAAACACCTCTTCAAAAGTTGGTTCTATAAACTTTGA
>Ga0213919_1000936_pt1 | contig 11571 bp, 12 predicted proteins | sample McNCre317MG_FD_161056 | JGI IMG/M metagenome (GOLD analysis project Ga0213919, IMG submission 161056) | Freshwater microbial communities from McNutts Creek, Athens, Georgia, United States - 3-17 MG | ecosystem: Environmental > Aquatic > Freshwater > Creek | place: USA: Georgia | collected... | reverse complement strand
TGCATTTATATTCAAGTTTGTAGCACGTGATATAAAGCTTAGAAATCCTAATGCAACAAGTGCTCCTGCGCTGCAGTTTTCAAAATGTGTAGAAGGGTCCGTGATCAATCCTGTAATTGATAATGGTCGAATACTTGAAGCTTCATATCTTGAAATATACCTTACAGAAATTGACCTGCAGGTGATTCATGATCAATATAAAGCATCTGCACATATATGTACTGAAGTTGAATATGCAACAAAGGCTTATCTTCCGCGTTGGTTTACTGATTATGTATATGAACAGTTTTATGGCAAGTGTGAACTGTCATTCAGGAAAAAAGAAGACCCTGTAAATTATGCTATCAAGAAAACAAAGGTCAATGGCTGCTATGGCCTGACAGTACAAAAATCAATTCAGGACCTTATAATTGAATGCTTTGAAGCTGATTCTGAACATGAAAGCGGTGAATATTATATACAACAGTATAAGAGACAGGAAGAAAGGCTTGCTGCAGAACATAAGCAGTATAACAAGTACCTGAAGAACAAAAACAGTATACTTCCGTATTTCTGGGGTGTCTGGGTAACAAGTTATGCGTTCAGGAACATTCACATACTTAATGAGTGCATTATGTCAGAAGATCATGGTGGCCTGTTACTTTATAATGATACAGATTCAGCATATGGTGTTAACTGGAATGTCGAAAAGATAAAGAACTATAACAAGATGTGCAAAACACTGCTTCTTCGTAATGGTTACAACCCTGTTGTCATAAATGGCAAGGAATTCATACTTGGAAGTGCTGAACATACAACACTTGAAGATGAATACACTGAATTTAAGGTCATGGGCGCAAAAAGGTATGCAGGAAGGTGTAAGGAAGATAATGCTATTCACATAACAGTTGCAGGTGTACCAAAAAAGGAAGGCGCTTTATGTCTTCATGATGATCTAAATGCATTCACAAAAGGCTGCATATTTGATGGTAAGACAACAGGCAAGCTGCAGCATAATTATTTTACTTCAGAAATATATATTGATAAAGAAGGTAATGAAACTGCAGATTCAATTGACCTTACACCTGCGAACTATAAACTGGACCCTACAGATAAATTTGAATGGTCACTATTTGATGATGATATAGAATTGGAAGGTATATATGATTACTTTGACGCGTGAAACACTTGATAATATAAAGCTATACCCTTATATAAGGCAGGACTATGAAAAATATGAATGCTTGACTGATGGTTATTATCATGTATTGTATGACCTTTTGATGTTTCCTGATGCATGGGTGTACTTCGTATGGAGTAAAAGAGGGCCTGGTAAAACCTATTCTGCATTATGGCTTTGTTACTATTCTGATATAAAGTTCATATACATGAAGCGTACTGACAAAGATGTAAACCTTATCCTGAAGAATGACAACATGGATTTTGATGCATCACCATATAAGGACCTGAAAAGAGATAAGGGTTTAAATATTGTAGGTGTAAAGATTGATGATGGTATAGGTGCATTCTATGAAGCTGACGCAGAAGGTGAACCTAAAAAGCTTTTATGCTATGTTCTATCGTTCAATAAGGTACAGGCCTATAAAGGTTTTGGTTTTGCTGATTGTGAGTTTATCATATTTGATGAAGTAATACCACAAAAGGGTGAACGAATAAAAAGATCTGAAGGTGAAAACCTTCTTGACCTGTATATGACTGTATCACGAGATAGGCAAAAAAGAGGACGTAAACCACTTAAAATGCTTCTGTTTTGTAATGCTGAAGAAATAAGTACACCTGTTACAAAAGAGCTTGAAATAATAGATGATATCGCTGATATGAATGCTTCAGGACAGGCACACATGTTTACTGACAGGAAGATGTTATTACATCATATTACAAATGATGAAGTTCCTATAACTGCAGCTGAAGAAGATGGTATTTATGCAGGTATGAAGGGCACTGCATGGTGGGATAAAGCATTTGGTGGTTACTTTTCAGGTAATGATTTTACAAATGTAAGTAAAAGGTCAATAAGACGCAGCATACCACTGATTCATGTGATATACAGAAAACATGATTATTACATCTATTATAATGAAGAAAAAGGAAGATACTATATGTGCTCTGCTCCTGCCAGATGTCAGTATGACTACAATCTTGACAGGGAAAATGAACAGAAGAAGTTCTGGTGTGACTTTGTTGTTGATCTGCGTGAAGCATGTGTGAATGAACAGTTCAAGTTTGAAAAGTATTCCATGTATGACCTTCTAATGAACTATCGAAAATTTTTTGATATTTGATATTGCAAAAAGAATATTCTTATATTAGAATATTCTATGAAGGGAGGTGCAGTCAAATGGAACGCTTTGCAAAGCGCAAGATTAAAATTTTTAATTACCTGAACTGCTACAGGGTCTTTTATTGTGAAGATTCAGGTAAAAAGTACTTCGTAGGTGATTACAACACAAAGAACATTGATTTCATTGCAAATGATGTGAAGATCTGGTACGAAAAGCGTAAAAAACCATGCAGATGCCATGTTGTTACAAATGATAATGGTTTACGATCTGCAGTGACAGATTCAAAAAGTCATATCAAGTATTTTGAAACGATCAATGATGCAGATGATTGGATTGATTCACATAAGTATACAGGAATGTCCTTTAAATATGAGGTAGTCACCGATGAAGCTGATAATTGAATATGGAAAAGGTAAGAACCTGATAACTGTCAATGGCGTAGAATCTATATCACAATTACCTTTTGGTCTATATATCACATTTACAGATAATGATTCATACGTACTTGACACTACAAAATTACATTCATTAGAGGTATTACCAGATGCTTAAAGGTTTATATTTTAAACTTCATGATGATCATGAAGAAGAAAACAAGATCATTGAGTTCTTCAATGAGGAAACAAAGAAACTAAATATCAGTAAGATGGAACTGCTAAAAATATGCATTAGCTGTTACCATATCGCAAAGAGGTTAAAATGATTAGAGCTGACAAAGATGTAGTTATGGTGGGTTTAGTTGCGGTTACTGAACATTTTACAACTGCAATTAAAAATACAAATTTTAATTCAAAAGGAGAAAAGAAAAATGATTAATGCGGTAAACTTCACAAAGAAAGACGAGATCAACTCAATGAGCAGCACACCACTACAGAAGGTGGCAGGTAATACAGTTCATGTCTTGGGTGCAGCTATCACAGAAAGACCTGATGAAACAACAGGTGAAGCAAAGAAGGTTGGTCTTCTGGTCACAGAAGAATTTGGTACGCTTTCAACTATTTCAGGGACTGCTATCAAGTCCCTTGATATGATCATTGATTATATGACTGATCTTCAAGGTGATCTTAGCACAGCAGATGAAAAGGTTATTGTTAACATCAAATCATCAAAATCAAATTCTGGTCGCGACTTCCTCACACTTGAAATCGTATAACTGTAACTGTTATACTGATAGTGTGAAGATGTGACCCATAAAATCATAATTCTTTACAAGCTAAAGGCGCGGTGACTTTTTCACCACGCCTTTTTGCTTACGCTGTTGGGAGCAGCATTGTTAAGAAGTGTAGAACGTATGAAGGTAAGGAAACAATCTTTAATAATATTGTAAACATTATATCGAATAATAACAAGGGGGTCTTATGGCTACAGTATCATTTGGAAGCTTTTCAAAAAGAAGAAACAGCACAAAACAACCTGCCACATTTTCAGATCAGAGGACAGTAACACTTAAAGAATCATGTTCGCAGGACAGGCCAGTATTTATATGTACAGGTAACAACTTTAACTACAATTACTGCATGTGGGATAATAAATACTATTTTATAGACGAAATAGTATCACTCAAAAACAACCTGATTGAGATACACTGTATCATGGACCCACTTGCAACATATAAGTCTGAAATACTTGCCAGTACACAGTATGTATGTTATTCGTCACATAATTCTTCAACATGGCTTGCTGATCTACGTATACCACTTCTGCAATCAACACAGACAAGTGTTAATACTGTGCTTACAGGGATTCTTTCATCAATCGGTACATATGTACTAACAGTTGTTGGTAAGAATGGCTGCAGTATTTATTATACACAGAATGAATCACAACTTGATGCACTTCTTGCTGATATATCATCATGGGAAAATGATCTTATCAACACAGCTAATTCACTGATATCAACAGTAACACCTTCATATCACCGCGGTGCATATCAGCAGGTACAGGTTGGTTCTGATGTAGAACATGGACTTCAGGAAGGATTTCAGTCATTATGTGACTGTCTTACTTCAGCACTCGAAGCTGTGGGCGAAACAATGTCAAGTGTTCAGGACGCTGCTAACCTTGTTTTATCAACAGTTGAAAATGCATCTGTTGAAGTTGGTGCAATTGGTAATGCATATGCAAATGCACCTGCCTGTATCAGATCATGTATCTGGGTGCCATTTGATTATTCCAGAGCAAATGCAGGCAGTGGTCAAAGTCCTATTTATTTAGGTAACTTTCCAACTTCAGTATCAATGCCTTCAACAAATGCAAAACCTGTAACAGATACAGTATCAATCAATATTCCATGGCATTATTCTGACTGGCGAAGGGGTATATGTGAAGATGTTTATCTGTTCCTGCCACTTGTAGGAATGGTGCAGTTATCTGCAGATTCGCTTACACACAGATCATCACTCACAATTGACTGGTCTGTAACATATACAGATGGTGCTATAACTTATAAGGTAAAATCAGGTAGTGAAGTTATCGGTACATATGGTGGTCAGTGTGCAGCACAATATCCACTTGGAATAAATCAGCAGGCCAGTGCAGGAGAAGTTATACAGGCAATTGCACAGGGTCTTGAAAAAACTGTCAGTGGTCTTATTGAATCATCATTATCACCTGTATCAGCAGGTGCAGCGGTGGTAGGCCTTGCAATGAATGGTGTGATTGCAGGTTATAACGTGGAAAACGTAAAGAAGTCTTCACATGTATCATGTGTTGGTGGCAGCGGTGGCGGTGCAGGCATTGGTCTTGGACGTGAGATATGCTGTTATACTGTTGCACATGCACCTGCAGTAAATCCTGCAGATATGAAGGATACTATGGGTCTTCCTACAATGCAGCCAATGAGCTTATCTACACTTACAGGTTTTTGTCAGTGTGCAAATGCACATGTTGAAGCACCTGCAACTGCAGGTGAACTTGATGCAATTGATGCATTCTTAAATACAGGTTTCTTCATTGAATAGAATATTTCTATGTGATATATTGATTATAGGGGCAGATAGTGCACCTGATGAAATGGGTTGTACCCTTCGTGCACGCTTTGATATCAGCATTCACTGCCCCTTTTAAAATTAAAGAAAAGGAAGGTATTTTATTATGGGTCTTTCACTCACAGATACACTTGCACTTGTATCAAATGGATATAAGGTAAGTGAGATTGCACAGGTAAGTGCACTTGTTTCTTCAGATCAGGAAAATGGTAATAACATCATTGAACTTGCAAAGAAGTTAAAGTTTTCTGATTTTACACAGGCAATTGATATATTCAAAGGACCTGACAAGTCGCAGCAGAAAACTTCGGAAGATGAACAAACTGATAAGGGTACAGATGATCAACCTGAAAAGGTTAATAATGATTCATCTGCAGATGATCAGGCAGGTGAAGATGATGTTGATTATAAAAAGTTATATGAAGAAGAAAAGTCACTGCGCACACAGCTTCAACAGCAAAAGCAACTTGAAAATAATCAGGGAGCTGATGAAAAGAAGTCAGATTATGATATCGCACTTCAGGCTGCAGTTGACGTATTAAATTAATGAAGGGAGAATGAAAAAATGGCAAGAACCTTAACACCGCGTGATGCCCACGCAATCGTTAATCTGGTCATGAAAGAACTTACTGGTCAGAATGGTAGTATTCAGAATGTTACATCAGACAATTTTGTATCTGTTGGTGAACTTCTTAACCAGATGCCCACAGAAAATGTTTACAATGCTTTATCAATTCCGCTACTTAAAACACTGATTGCAGCGCGCACTTATGATGATGAATTCATGATCTTTAATGCTGCAGATTCTGGTGTATATTCATCAAGAATGCGAAAGATCAGTTATCTTTCAAAAGGTGCAAAACCTGCAGGTTCATGGAATACACAGTTATTCACGAACCTTGCTGCAGGATTTACTGCAGGTGAAAATGAATCTGGTGGCACACCACGTTCAACTAAATCACAATGGGAGCAGTGCCCTGTTATTCCAAAAGAACTCCACTTCGGCGGGCAGTCCGTGTGGGATCACGGCATAACTTGGTATAAAGACGCTGCGAAAAACGCATTCACGGATGAAGCTACCTTTAACCGATTCTGGGCAGGTGCGCTTGTTGAAAATGCAAATGATATCAAGTCAGAAAAAAATGCATTCAGACGTGTTGCACTGCTCAACTTCCTTGCAGGAATGTATGATCTTCGGAATTTTGGCTGCAAAGTTGTAAATCTTACTTATGAGTTCAACCAGAAGTTTGGTACTTCCTATACATCTGAGCAGCTTCGTACCACATACCTTAAAGAGTTTCTTGCGTTCTTTGTTTCTACATTTAAGATGTATTCAAAGAACATGAAGTACAGGTCACTTAATTATCATCTTGATATGACTGAAACAGTTGATGGTGAAACATACCATCTGCTCAGACATACACCATATAACAGGCAGCGTGTTATTCTTTATGAACCTTTGTTCATTGAAGCAGAAGCGCAGGTACTTCCTGAAATCTTCAGACCTGAATACCTTGACCTGAAGACACAGTATTATGGTGTTCAGTGGTGGCAGAATGAAAACGACCCTGCAGCAATTGATGTTACACCTTCAATTCCTGACTTCGGCAGCGGCTACCAGATTACAGGTAATCGTGTACAGCTTGATTATGTTGTAGGTCTTATCTTTGATGAAGATGCGCTCATGACTGACTTCCAGCTTGATGATGTTAATACGACGCCTTTAGAGGCCCGTAAGAGGTTCAGAAACACCTGGTATGCTATGAGCAGAAACCTTATCAATGATTTCACTGAAAAGGCAATAATGTTTACCATGGAAGACCCTGCGACACCATGATCTTAAAAGGGGGTAATTTATGTTCTATCCATTAAATTATGACCAGATCAATTTAATAGAAGGAACATACACACCTTCAGCCATTAAGAACAGGAACAATGCAAGTTTTGACTTCTGGGTGCGTGCACTGTTTGAACGCGCCCAGAGTTCAATTCAATTTGAACTTCCTGACTTCTGGCAGGGTGATATAACAGATTTTTGGTATTATTGTCTGCTTAAGTTCGGATATCTTTGTATCACTGATCTTACAAAGATTGACAGACCAGATGCAAAAGCAATCGGTATGTGCTTCAATCCTTGTGGCCTTACAGGAAGAAATTTCTACTACGGACCCACAACAGCAATTTTATCAAATCCTCTGCTTAATGATTCCTTAGAACTAACAATAGGTCAGCAGTGTTCAATTATCAAGTTGACACCTTCTTACATGGGTATTTGGGATATTATCGAATTCTACGCAGACAAGTTATCAAATCTTGATAATGCTATCAACATGTCAATAATAAATAACAAGTTTGCATATATCCTTGCAGGTAAGACAAAAGGCGCAGTTGCTGCCCTGAAGAAAATGATGGACAAGATAAATCAGGGTAACCCTGCAGTTTTTATAGATCAGCGCATCATGAATGACCGCGAATCTAAAGATACTCCGTTTCAGTTCCTGCAGCGTGACAACTTAAAGCAGTCATACCTGACAACAGATCAGCTTCACGACCTTCATACAATCCTTAATGATTTTGATGCTGAAATTGGTATTCCTTCAGCACCTAATGATAAGAAGGAACGTGAAACTGAATATGAATCAAAGTCAAAGATAGCGGATGGCCTGTCACGACTTCTTACATGGAAAAGGTGTTTGAATTCTTCTTTTGCAGCTACGAAACAGTTATATCCTGATCTGGATATATCATTTACTTTGAGGTGGGAAGATGAGTTTGGCGAAATTGACAATGATAAGCTTCAACAGGTATCTGACACAGGTACATAATCAAGGCTTATTTGATTTACTTGACCTTCCTGAAGGTATAGACAAGGAAACACTTGTTGACAATATTATCCTACAGGGTGGTGAATTTGAAGTATTGTATTCTGACCCACAGTTCATGCGTGCTGCTATCGGTACATGGTCACAGAAATGTTATCATACATTTTTAAAGTGGATTACAGCTTTAAATATAGAGTATGCACCACTTGAAAACTATGACAGGAATGAACTTGTTACTGATCAGTATTATAAAGCAGCTTCATCTGCTGCAAGGCGTGATTCTGGTAATACAAGAACTTTTAACAATCAGGATAAAAGGACTATTGATACCACAGTTGTATCTGAAGATGAAGTATCTGCATATGATTCTTCCACATATCAGCCTTCAGACAAAAATACGACTGATAATGATGGAACTGATACAGTTGATTATTCAGGAACTATCAAAGATGAATATGGTGAAGGTACTTCTGGTAATGAGAATGAGAACAGCACCAACACACATACATCACGTGTGCATGGTAACATAGGTGTTACAACTTCACAGCAGATGTTGCAGTCAGAATTTGATGTTGCACGCTTCAATATCATTGATCAGATCACCGATATGTTCATCTTAGAATTTTGTATTCCTATATACGAATAAGGGGGTATATATGACAAGGCAGGTAATAACACTTGATAAGATACATAAATGTCATGTAGTGGAATCTGGTGATACTGCAGGGTACTTTACTTATGAAGCAGAAACTGCATATGAAGCAGGTACACTTGTAATTGATGAAAACAACATGTGCTGGTGCAGCATTGTAGATATTGAAGCTACTGACACTGATACGCCACTTGAAGCGCCTGATAAATGGGCGTTTGTACCATTAATTCCATAAGGGGGTGTAATATGGGACTTCTTAATATGATGGGGCACAAATACCCTTTTACAGATTTTCATGAACTTAATCTGGACTGGTGCATTACTGCAGTTTTACAGCTTCAGGCAGCTTTTGAAGATTTTGCTGCAGGTAATAAGATCAATTTTGCTAATCCACTGCAGCATGATCTGACAAAAACCTATGCAAAAAATACAATAGTTATTGATGATCGTGGAACAGCTTATATATCACTTGAAGCTGTACCAATTGGTGTACAGCTAACAGATGGTATTTATTGGATGCCTGTGTTTGATTTTGAAGGATATATTTCAAGAGCTAACCAGAACTTCACTGATAACTATTTTGCAGGGTATGAGCGCACACCATATGATCTGCATGTTGGTGATTGGGTTGTACTTGATGATGTATTGTATAAGGTAACTGTTGAAATACCAACAGACGGAACTTTTGTCATTGATACCAATATTGTACACTTTACTGTTGAACAGTTCCTTAAGGACTTTATCAGCACAGTAAATGATACACTGTATCAGTACAGCCTTACAATTCAGCAGTACAAGGATGATATTGATGCATCTGAACTCGCATACAGGCAACAGCTTGCACAGGATATAGCTGATACTACTGCAAGTCTTCAGGCACAACTTGATCTGGCTATAAGTGGTGCAACAGTTGATTCTGAAGTTATCAATGCACGTCTGGGTGCAGATGGTGTTACGTATCCAACATTGGGTGATAATATAAGATCACTTGGTACAAATGTAATTGCACTTAATAACAGGGTAATAGAAACATCTGGAAACCTTATTGGCACAGGCTCAGTTGCTACCAGACTAACACTAACAAAGTTACTTACTTTAGACCTTCGATCTGGCCATACATACACATTTAAGTATAAGCTTGATTCAGCAAAGTCATTCATAGTATATATTCATATTGCTGATAGTAATGGTACAGCCTTGGTAGCATCATCAATAAATATTGGTGATACAGAAAAAGAAATCACATACCTTGCAACTTCAGATATTGTTGATGCAGGTGTATGGTTTCAGACTAATGCAGATGGCGCAACAAATATGACAGTTACTGTTACCGATTCTGATTATGCATTGATGCATAAAGTGGATATTGATCTGGGCATCAATATCTATGACCCCTCAACAGAGCTTGTAACAGGTCTTTTAACTAATGATGGCAATATCGCAGCAACATACACACAATATAGGACAACAGATTATATTGCGCTTGCTGTAGGTGATACTATATCTAATTCTATTGAAGGTGGTATATATAGAAAGATATGCTTTTATGATGCATCAAAAGCGTTTGTATCATTTACAGAAAATACTGCAACATTTACTGTACCATCTGGTGCAACTTATGCAAGGATATCAATACTTGCAACATCAGTTGATTTTCTTGCATTGATGGAATCTTTATCACCTGTACATTTTAAACCATATAGCATTATTGGTGGATATATTGAAGGTTATACAGGTTTTGACAGGTATGATCATATTCCATATGGAAATACACTGTTTACATCAAAATTAAATGCACAGGGTACATCATCAGATAACGCACATGCGACCTGCTATATGCGCAAACGTGATGATAATGTCAAAGGTATTATCTTTGCATGCTATGCTTATGCATCACATACATACTTCTGTGCATTTGATTCAAGTAAGAACATTATTGCTGATTATTCACTAACAGGTGCAACTGACACATCAACAGAGCATACTGTTATCTTCAGTGATGATGTTGCATATTATTCAGTATTTACACTTGAATCTGCTAAATCAACGTCATACCTGACAGAGACAATAAATGATTGCGGTATTGCGCTTGTTAATGTAAAGGATGAACTTGATCTGAGAAATGATAAGACATATCGTAAGATCAAAGATGCAGAAATGTCTGAATGGTCTGATCTTCAGTTTGGTATGTTCATTCATTGGGGTGTATATTCAGCATGGGCAGGTGAATATGATGGCCTTGATATTGATGGTAACCATATTACTGTGCATAATGGAACAGAGTGGATGTGGCACACATATAAAATACCTAAGGCTGCATATGTAACCAAAGCAGCAGATTTTACTGATACTGCATGGGATCCAGATAATATCTGTAAAATGGCTAAAATGGCAGGTATGAAGTATATTGTCATAACTGCACGACATCATGAAGGTTTTTCACTTATGGAGTCTGATAATACACAGTGGGATATATCTGATTCAGCTTGCACAACTGATGTTCTGATGGAACTTAAAAAAGCATGTGACAGGCATCATCTTAAATTCTGCCTGTATGTATCAGCACTCATGGACTGGTATGATACAGGTGGATTTGGTCAGCAGGCATGGCATAATGGGTCAGACCCTTACTCATATGCAGAACATAGTGATTTTGTTGAAGAACAGACAAAATACCTGAATGAACTTATATCTAAGTATGACCCCTTTGTATTATGGTATGATGGTGGTACATATGTAAGTGTACCCAATGAAATGAAGATTGTTTTTAATAACAATCAGATGCAGAGCTATCCTTATACTATAGTAAATTCAAGAGGCGAAGGTAT
>Ga0213919_1000935_pt1 | contig 11571 bp, 3 predicted proteins | sample McNCre317MG_FD_161056 | JGI IMG/M metagenome (GOLD analysis project Ga0213919, IMG submission 161056) | Freshwater microbial communities from McNutts Creek, Athens, Georgia, United States - 3-17 MG | ecosystem: Environmental > Aquatic > Freshwater > Creek | place: USA: Georgia | collected 2017-06-12 | reverse complement strand
TTATGACGATGTCGCGCCGCTTCGGGGTGTCTATGCCGGTGCCGGCGACTCTGAACTTTTTGTCACGGTGGAGATTACAAAACAAGGGGTTAACCCCTAGTTTGCTCGCTAAAGTGCGCAATTTACCTCATTTATCCGAGGAAAACCTAGTGAATATTTCGCAAATCCCTACACTTTAACAAGGGGAGATTTACACAGATTTACAAAGGGGGAGTTGAGCGAACGCTCAGCTGACTTTGGCTTTAGGCGGTTGCAAGTAGTGGGCTGGTTCACCATCGGCTTCAGAGAGACTACTGCGCATCCTTTGATGCGTTGGGTCTCGTTCGCCCTTGCCGTTTTATTCGGGGTCGGCGCTCTTCAAGCCATCGAAGCCGTTTCTTCGCCGGCTGCACATGCCGCCAATGTTTCTTGTTCTACTGCTGGAAGTACGCCCCAGAACGGCTACACCGAGACCCCATCACACGGCCAGGTCATGTACATCGACTCTGGTGTTTCTCCAAAGGTCGACGCCTCATACGTGGGCTACCAAATCGCTTCGACAAACTCCGCTCGACCAATTTGGGTGCAACTTGATGGCTTCCTCGGAGGCGTAGTAAACCTAGCCAATGCTAAAGACAAGTTCCAGGAGCTTCCATCTGTCGGCACTGGTGCACCGGGTACTGCGTTCTTCTTGTTGAAGGCAACAGGTTCAACCTCTGCCGGGCAGACTCACACGATGAAAATCTTCGAACAAAGGCCAGACACTTCCGGGGCAATTGCAAAATTCACGTGTGACTTTACATTTGTCAAGGTCGCTGAAACCATCAAGGCCTCTGCCAACAAGGTAGCCGGAGTAACTTCCGCAGCGACACCGAGTGCAGTAACACTGGGCGGCACAGTTAAGGTTTCTATCTCCGATACAGCGGGCACTGCTACTGGAACTGTGGGTAAGGGTTCGGCTCCTGATAACAAGGCCTTCTGGGCATCACCAGCGGCCTATTCATCTTGGCCAACAAGATCGCTCCGACTCGAGCAAACTAAAATTACCTTCCGATGTGGTGGAGGCTCTGCCGACCTAGTTCTTACGAATCAACTTTTCACTAATGATTCGACTTTTGCGAGTTGTGCAAACGGTAACGGTGTGCCTTGGCTTGCGGAGTACACATTCAGAATTATTGGTCCGGGGCCTGCATCTGTAACTCCCGCACCCGTTGCTGACATCTCTTCCGGTACGCAATACAAGCACTCAGACACAAGCGCAACCGCAACCGGCGCAACCGCCATCACAGGCTTAAATGGCATTACGTCAACTGCCGCAACAGTTTCAGTTACCGCAACTAGTGATGGAACCGACACAACTGGAGGGGTGACCACCCTCAAGGTCAAATACACGGTTACTATCTCAACTGACTCGGTTGACCCGCTCCAGGTTGATGAAGTTGTTGATACCCACGCTGCTGGAACTAAGTACAAGACGGGCACTACCACGACTAGGTTGGGGGCATCTGGCACGGTGCTTACACCTGGAGATCCCACATATTTATCTGCTGACTCGGCCCTAGACCCGCCGCCGATGCATTTCGTGGGTCCGTACACCGGTATCAAATCAGGTACCGTTCAATACCTCTTTTACGATTACACAATCCCGTGTAATAGCACCGTTTATAAAAACACCGTTGTTGCCTACACGGGTGACGTCCTCATCGGATCCTCTGCCGCTGCGGCATCTGCAGTAAACGTGAGCGTTGGCTCGGGCTGTACCAACCCAATCATCACGACAACGACGACAACAATCGATCCGGTAGCCACAACTATGGCCGCGACTAACCTCGCGATTGGTACCACAGCTAGCTCGTCCAGCGCGACGCTAAATGGTATTTTCAATGCTTCTGGTGGTTCCGGAGTGAAGTACCAGTTTGCCTACTCAACCGACCCAAACATGGTGAATGGCGTTACCACCACCACATTGAAATCTCTGCAAGACCTATCGTCCACGAATACAACGGATAGCGTGGATCTCTCCGGTCTTTCGAATGGCACGATCTATTACTTCCGGGCCCAAATTATCAACTCATCCGGCAAGGTCATTTACGGTGCAACTTTGCAGTTCCAAACCTTGCAACTTGTTGCCAAGCCATCTGCAGCAACTCTTGGTGCGACGGGCATCATCGTAGCCACGGGAAATAAGTACACTGCAACTTTAAATGCCCAGGTAAATCCAAATGGAACTGCAATCACCGGTGTTTCCTTCCTCTGGAATAGTTCCGGAACCATTGAGACTACGAACAACGCAACCTCGCTTTCGGGAGCAACTTCAATTGCGGTAACATCCGATGGAACCGCTGCCCTAACTTTTTCTAGCGGAACCTTTGGGCAATATGCTTTGAACTCTGACAACGCCGGAACTGGAGTTCAATACAGTAGTTTTTCCTCGGGAACTATCTACTTTCAAATTCACTTGACCTGTACCACTGACGCCACCCTGTGCCCGAACGGGTATATCGATGGTGGTGTAATGAAGTTCAGCTTTACGTCTCCTTTGGCTACCACAAATGCTGCAACAAGTATCGGTGCCAACTCGGCAGTTCTCAATGGTGTTGCAAACAACAACTCCGTTTCTGGTGGAACGACTATCTCTTTCTGTTATGGAACTGTCGGAACAAATACTCTTGGCAAACTAGACAGCTGTACTACCTCACCATCTCCAACTCCTTCAAGCATCGCTAGCGGTAACAGTGATGTTCCCTCGGCCGTGACCATTAGCGGGCTTACTGCAGGAACAACTTACAATTTCCAGATAATTTCAACATCGACGTCTACCTCGACAAATGTGACGTATGGCGCGATCCTCTCTTTCCAGACTTTGAAAATCACGACTGCCTCACTACAAAGTGGAACCGTGGGATATAGTTACGCAGATAGCGTTGCTGGTGTCGGTGGTTCCTCGGCATATACCTGGAGCGCCACCGGTCTACCAGCGGGACTAACGATGGATCCCTCTGGAGTTATTTCGGGCACCCCAACAGCGTCTGGAACCTTCTCATCAGTAGTCGTAACTATGACCGACAACGGTAGCGGTCTAGCCACCACCGCGACCTACACAATCACTATTGCGGGCGGTCCAACGGCAGCAACCACAACGGCTTCGAGTTTGACTTCAAGCTCTGCAACTCTAAATGGTTCCGTGAATCTAAACGGAATTACTGCCACCTCTGTGACGTTGTATTGGAGTAGTGACTCTCAGGTCATCACCAACACGACCTCAATCAACATCGCATCGCAGGTAACACTTTCAACTGGCTCGAACACGATTAGTTCGAATGTATCGAGTGGCCTTACCGCGGGAACACCTTATTACTACAAGATTGTTGTTGTGACGGCCGGTGGCACGGTGACCTCGAACATCACCAGATTCACTCCATCTTCAAATCCAAATGCGGCGACCACTGCGGCCACTTCGTTGACCTCGACTTCGGCGACGATTAACGGAACTATTGATTTGAATGGCAGCACTGCCACATCGTCGCAATTCTGCTGGGCGCCAACTTCTACGTTTAGCAGTGCTTGTACCAGTATTGACACCCTCACTCAGACCAGCAGCCTGTCGACGACTAATAACTTGTCTAAGCCCCTTACCGGTCTAACTCCAGGTACTTCTTATTCATACAAAATCGTGGTGGTCACCAGCGGCGGTACAGTCACATCAAACACCACAACTTTTATTCCGCTGTCTGCGCCAGTGCCTGTTACCACTGCGGCCACTTCTCTGACCTCGACTTCGGCCACCATCAATGGAACTGTTGATTTGAATGGCAGCACAGCAACATCGTCCCAGTTCTGTTGGGCGCCAACTTCTACTTTTAACAGTGCATGTACCAGTATTGACACCCTCACTCAGACCAGTAACAAGACTTCAACCAATACTCTTTCCAGCCCTCTTACAGGCCTTACCCCTGGTACCTCGTACTCTTACAAAATCGTGGTCGTCACTGCCGCCGGCACATTTACATCGAACACGACAACGTTCATTCCGTTGTCTGCGCCGGTGCCAACAACCACTTCGGCAACTTCGCTCACATCATCTTCGGCCACCATCAATGGAACTGTTGATTTGAATGGCAGCACAGCAACATCGTCCCAGTTCTGTTGGGCACCTTCATCTACTTTTAGCAGCGCCTGTACAACTATTGACACCCTCACTCAGACCAGTAACAAGACTTCAACCAATACTCTTTCCAGCCCACTCACTGGTCTTACCGCAGGCACTTCTTACTCTTACAAGATTGTTGTGGTGACCGCCGCCGGCACCTACACCTCGAACGTCACGACTGTCACTCCGACCTCAACACCGACCGTGACGACCACCAATGCGACGGGTGTGACCTCTACCACGGCAACCTTGAACGGTGTCATCACCCTCAATGGAAACACCGCATCGTCGTCACAATTCTGTTGGGGAACATCAAGCTCGCTCACCACTTGTGATTCTTTGGACGCGAGTGATCAGGTAACAAGTCTTTCCGGGTCAAACACAATTACCAAAACGCTGACTGGTCTTACCCCACACTCGACCTATTACTTCAAGCTCGTAATTATTACTTCGCTTGGCACACAGGCCAGCACCCCGATTCTTTCCTTTAGCACCGCGTACGCAACTACGAACGCGGTTTCCGCAATCGGACTTTCAAGTGGAACTCTCAACGGCACGCTTTATGCCGGTTCGACGGCCATAACATCGCTGACCTCGGTCAAACTTTGTTACAGTACTGCGGCAACTTTGACCAACGGTGTCCTTGACACCACCCCCGTCTGTTCTGGAAACCTCTGGACTTCAGGAACAATTGCGGCAAACAGTTCTCTGCCGTTTACCTATAACGTCACAAACCTGACAACTCCGCCACCACTTACCTACCAAACTCAGTTGCAGGTTGTTTTCTCAACCTCGCCTTCGATTGTTGCAAATGGACTTGTTGTTCCTTTCACAACTCTGAACTCTCCAGATGTTGCCATCAATACGCCAACTAATGTGAGTTCAAAGGGAGCCAGAATTCGTGGTTTGGTTTACCCGAAGGGGAACCGACTCTCCAAGCTGAGTTTCTGTTACTACGAGACCAGCCTTGGTGCGTCATCTGCAACCTGTTTAGACCCGGTAACATCAACGGATCTTTCAAATAACTCGGTTGGTTGGAATGGAACCACAAATACTGGTAACACCGATATGGTTCTCAGTGGCCTTAAGCCACACACTAATTACACCTATTATTTGACCGCAAACACTCAGGCAAGCTCTGTTAGATTCCGTGCAGCCGATGTTAACTTCCGCCGAGCAGCAGTGAGCCCAACCGCAACTAGCTCGACAACTTCTTTCACCACCGCTGGCGCCGAAACATTTCCCGCAACTAGCATTGCCAACACTTCGGCCACGCTAAAGGGAACACTCTATGCCTCATCGTCGGGTATTTATTCTTCAGATGTGACCGACGTAAGAATTTGTTACAGCACAGATGGTTCGACGGTATCCACCGGTGCAACCCAAGGCGTCATGACCGACGCAACGACTTGTGTGACTGGTCTCTGGGCAAACTCGACGATCGCAGCAAACGGTTCTCTTGATTACACACCTGGAGTTACCGGTCTATCGGCCGGTACCAAGTACTACTTCCAGATTCAGGTGACTTTCGCCGATGGGTCTACGGCATACGGTTCGGTGCTCAACTTCACCACCACTCAGCCTCCGGTTGCAAGCACCTCGCCTGCCACCATGATTTCGCAAAACGGTGCAACATTGAATGGTTCATTCAATGCCAACGGAAGCACGATCACGTCAGTGACAATCTGTTGGGACACCACCAATTCATTTGGCACCTGTAACCACCCGGTTACCATCCCTGCTCCAACCGGCGGTTGGGTCAGTGGCTCCAACCTCGTCAGCACAACTGTCTCGGGTCTTTCGAATAACACCCTTTACTACTTCACCGTCATCGCCGTGACCAGCACGGGCACGGCCACCGCAACCCCGGCAAGCTTCACCACCAAGTCTGTGGTCACTTTTGATTCTCAGGGTGCCGGCAGCTATGCATCGCAGACCTACTCAAGTGGTGGAAGCATCACTGACCCTGGAACACCATCGAAGTCGGGTTACACCTTCACCGGCTGGTGGACTGCGCCATCGGGTGGCAGCAAAATCGCGACCTTCCCATACAGCCCAACCGGCACTGGAAACTTCACGCTTTATGCGCAGTGGACTGCTGACGCCCACACCATCCACTTCAACGATGGAATCGGTGCGACAGGAACACTGCTTTCCGCTACCAAGACTTTCTACTCAGACAGTTCTGTAGATGTCACAGATGTGACCGCAACCAGAACCGGCTACAACTTCTTGGGTTGGTTCACCTCAACCGGTAGCACCACCGCTGTCACTTCCCCATATGCTCCGGGTGTCTACACAGATGTAACGCTTTATGCAAAGTGGCAGGCAATTTCATACAACGTCATTTATGACGCTAATGGTGCCGGCGCAACCGGCGGAAGTACCGGAACCTACACGATCGGTTCGACCCTGATTCAGCCGGCGAACCCAAGCAGACCTGGATACTCATTCTTGGGTTGGTATGACGCCACAACAGGTGGGAACGCCGCCAACTTCAGCACTGCACAGACCGGCACGGGTGACCTACACTTCTACGCGCATTGGCTGGCCTACACGGTTCGGTACCAATATTCGAATGGAACTTCAACCGGAATCTCTGATGACTCTGGCGTAGTGACCTTGCCCGCTGGAACCAGTCTGACTGTGCCAAGTGGATCTTATTTTGTTGGTTGGGCCTGCCCGTCGGGAACTTCGACATTGTCGGCTGGCTCAACCCTCACTCCGACTTCAAATGTGATTTGTGTTGCAGTATTCGCCATAACGGGAAGCAAGACGATTACCTTCCATTCGAACTACCCGAATAATTCACCGGCAGCGGGCACGGCAACTCAGTCTTCCAATGTTCCAACCACTCTAGATCAAATCAATTTTGCATCTACCGGCTACACCCTAGTCAAGTGGACTGGTGCCGCCGACGGTACTGGCGTTCAATACGGATTGACTGACACTTATTCATTCGATGCGCCGATCGATTTATACGCCCAGTGGGTTCCAACCAGCTATGACGTCACCTACGACCCTCAAGGTGGAACCGCAACCCCTAATGGAAGTTACTCGGTAACGACACCAACGATTAAGCCGGCTGATCCAACTAAGTCTGGATACACGTTCCAAGGTTGGAGCACCTCGACCGGAACCATGATTGTTTGGACCACCGGAACCTACCGGCCAACTGGAACTGGCACCTTGGCGCTCCACGCGACCTGGACGAGAAATGATGCCACGATCACTTTCAATTCGAATTACCCGAGTGGAAGCCAAGCAACTCCGCACACCCAGGTTTCAAATGGATTTGCTGTTCCATTGGATGCGCCGACTTTCACACTCTCGGGTTACACCTTCAGCAAGTGGATTATTGGTTCAAGTTCAGGAACCACCTACATGCTGAGCACCGACACCTACGATTTTGGTTCCGACCTTGCTTTGTACGCCTACTGGACGCCTAACACCTACGTTGTCAACTTCCACGGCCAGCAGCCGACCCCAACTTTGACCTCGGGAACCTACAGCACCGGCGGCCTCGTTTCACTTGCAGCTGACCCTGGTTACACCGGTTACACCTTCCTAGGTTGGTCCAACTCGACCAACGGTTCGGTAGTCGCGGAGCCAACTGCATCGATGTACCGCCCGGGCACAATCGGAGCCCTAGACCTTTACGCACAGTGGTCTGCCAGCAGTTATATCGTCACCTTTGACTCACAAGGTGGAACCTCGGTTGCATCTGCCACCTATGTCACTGGTGGAACCATCGCTGCCCCAAGCAGCACACCAACAAAGTCCGGCAACCACTTGAATGGTTGGTTCGTCGCATCCACTGGTGGCAGCGCCTTGACCTTTGCCTATGCTCCAGGAACCACTGGGCCTGTCACGCTTTATGCTCAGTGGACACCATGGGTGATCTCGTTCAATGCCGGTTCAGGCACCGTAACCTCGGGCCAGAGCCTGCCAGCAAACATCAACGGATCAACCACCAACATGCCTGGCGGCACAAGTTTGACGCCGCCGGCAAACTACCACTTCACCGGCTGGGCCTGCCCAACTGGAACATCAACCATCACTCCGGGCTCGAGTTTTACTGCAACCGCAAACGTCGTGTGTACCGCGGTTTATGACGTCAACGGCAGCAAGACCGTAACGTTCTACTCGAACTACCCATCGGGTGGCCCAGCCGCAAGTACCGTGACGCAGACCACTAACACCACCACGCAGCTGACTCCAAACAGTTTTGCCATGTCTGGTTACTCATTTATCCGTTGGATTGTCGGTTCAACCACCGGCACAAGTTATATGGCCAGCACCGACACCTATGACTTCAGCAATGACCTCTCGCTCTTTGCAGACTGGCAGGCCAACGCCTACACCGTTTCATTCCTGCCAGGCTCTGGTGGCGGCATGCCCGCAACGGGAACGCCTCCGAATTCACTAACCGGCACATCGGTGCAGTTGCCTGGGCAGGGAGGCTTGCTTGCGCCGACCGGATATGTCTTCACCGGCTGGGTTTGCCCAACTGGCACAACTCTCTTGGCCGGCTCGTTCATTACACCGACCGGAACCACAACTTGTACTGCGGTTTGGTCGCTATCAACCGCAAAGACAGTTACCTTCCACTCGAACTACCCACTTGGTTCAAACATCACAACGGTTCAGACCGGCACCGCTGCTCACGCGCTTGACCGCAACCCGTTCGTTGCCGGAGGCTACCGCTTTGTTGGTTGGTCAAACACTTCAACTGGCGCCAAGTCTTATGACAACACCGATGTTTACGACTTCTCCGCCGACACCGATTTGTACGCGCTATGGGAAGTCATCCCGACTTCTAACAACCCATCGCCGGTTTATCAAATCGTGTTTGTTTACCAGGGTGGAGCGCCAGGCCTAACAGTCACATACTATGCACCTGGTGACCCTGGCATTAAGCTGCCAACCACCGAGAAGCCTGGTTACACGTTCAACGGTTGGGGAACCGCGCCAGCGTCTTCCAGCTCAGTCAGCGCGCCGTTCACCACGGCCGCAAGCGTGACCCTGTTTGCCCTTTGGTCTCCAAAGCAAGTAACCATCACATTCAACTACTTGGGTGGTGTCACCGGCATACGAACGATGTCTTATACCGTTGGTCAACCAGGCATGACGGGTCTACCAAGCAGCACCAAGCGCGGCTATGAGTTTGCCGGCTGGTCTGAGGTTTCAGGCGGCTCAACCGCAGTGAACGAGCCATACTCTCCGCTTGAGAGCATCACGCTTTATGCAATTTGGAACGGCACTAAGTACACCGTCACTTTGGTACCTCAGACTGGACCGCAGCAAAAGATGACCTATACCGTCGGCGGCGATCCGCTAATCCTGCCTTCAATAGGCACTAAGACAGGCCTGGTCGGCTTGGGTTGGGCGGCCAACAATAATGCCACCGAGGCCGTTCCTAATCCTTACCGACCAAGCGCCTCAGTAACTTTGTACCCGCTATGGTTGACCGATCGATTGAAGACCCCGCTTTACTTCGCAGGTGACTCATCCGTGCTTGATGCGAAGGCTAAAGCAATTTTGGCCGCGACGGCCAAGAAGATCATAGCCGCGGGGCTTAAGCCGACTTTGGTTGTGGATGGTTGGGTAAAGGCGACCCTAGACACCAGCTACGACTTGAAGCTGTCACAGGCGCGTGCGGCTCAAACTGCAGCTTACTTGCGCAGCCTTGGCATCAACGCCTTTGCAAAATTGACGCCAAAGGGCATCGCACCGCAGAATAACCCGACGGCTCGTCGTGTAGATATGGCCGTTTACCTTGGTGGGCCAAAGGTTAAGAAATAGTCGCTAAAGTAGCGAATATGACTAACCTTCCACTAGTTCGAACCCTTACCGACAGCCACGGCGTCGAGATCACTTTTTATGAGTGGCCGGTTGCTAACCCAAAGGCAGTCGTTCAGATTGCGCACGGTTTGGGTGAGCACGCACGCCGTTATGACCACGTCGCCGAGGCTTTAAACAAGGCCGGCTACAGCGTTTATGCCGATGACCACCGAGGTCACGGCGTGACCGGTGCTCACATGCGTGAAAAAGGTTTGATCAAGAATCAGGGAAACCTTGGCCCGGGCGGCATGCCGGCCACCTTCGCGGCGGTGCGCCAACTTAGCCACCTCATCCGTGGCGAACACCCGACCCTAAAACTTGCCTTGCTTGGTCACAGCTGGGGTTCGATGATTGCCCAGCGCATTCTGAATAAATTTGCCGACGAGTATGACCTAGCCGTGATGTCCGGCTCGACTTTGCTGTTGCCGGGCATTTTGCCAAGTGGCGGTTTCAATAAGAAATATGCGGCCGTGGCCAAAAAGAATGGCGAATCGGTTTCGGGTGGCGAGTGGCTGAGCCGTGACCTTGAGGTTGGCAAGAAGTTTCGCGCCGACCCGCTGAACTTCGATGAAACAGCGATGCAAGCCTTTGGCCTTGGCAATGTCTTGCCGCTGCTGGGCACCCCGGCCCGCCGATTCCCGCACGACCTGCCGCTGCTATTGATGGCCGGCAGCGATGACGCCATCGGTGGCGAAAAAGGCAACGTGCTGCTGCTAAATGCCTATAAGCGTGTGGGTTTGACAGACCTCGAATTGATCATCTATGAAGGCGCCCGGCACGAGGTCTTCAATGAAACCAACAAGGATGAAGTTATGCGCGACCTGGTTAGTTGGTTGGAAGCCCGAGTTTCGCGCTCGCCTTAGCCACATTTGGTAGGCGGCAAGCGGCAGCTGCTTCCTCGATTGGGTCCTTCAAAAGGTCGTGAGTTTCAGGGTGCTTTTCCATGTATCGCACGGTGTAGGAACAGACCGGAACGACCTTGTTCTTAGCCTGCGCTCGAACATCGGCCAAAGCCTCACGGGTCAAAATTGCGGCCAAGTTTTTGCCCTGGTGGGCTGGGTTCACGCCGGTGTGCACAAAGTGAATTTCGCCAAGCATTAGCGAATAATCAAGCTCGCCGGCCATCTCATCGCCCAACCAAATCTCATACCGGTGTTCGGCAGTGTTGTGCTTTACTACTGGTGCCTCGCTGATTTCTGCGCTCATGCTGTTAATCTCTTTCTGTGCCGGCAAATAAAAACAAAGTCTTCTATGGAGATAACCTTGCCGTACTTAAATCTATGCCCGATGCGTGCGCGCAACTAATTTATATTGACCCGCCGTTCAACACCGGCCGCACCCAAACCCGCGGCACCGGCACCACAACCCGAGTCACCGAGGGCGGTCGGGTTGGTTTCAAGGGCCGCCAGTATGAAACCGTGCGCCAAACCGTGCTTAGTTATGACGATGAGTTCGCCGACTACTGGGCCTTCTTGGAGCCGCGCCTGGAGGAAGCCTGGCGCCTGCTCAACGAGACCGGCACCCTTTATCTGCACCTCGACTATCGCGAATCGCACTATGCCAAGGTTTTGCTTGACGCGCTCTTTGGCCGCGACTGC
>Ga0213919_1000934_pt1 | contig 11572 bp, 8 predicted proteins | sample McNCre317MG_FD_161056 | JGI IMG/M metagenome (GOLD analysis project Ga0213919, IMG submission 161056) | Freshwater microbial communities from McNutts Creek, Athens, Georgia, United States - 3-17 MG | ecosystem: Environmental > Aquatic > Freshwater > Creek | place: USA: Georgia | collected 2017-06-12 | reverse complement strand
TGCTTAACTGCATTGAAACTTTTTATGATTGAAGCCATAATCCCCTCTAATCGGTTAGGTAGGTCACATTAAAACTAAAATCTGAATATTGGATAATCTGGTTGGCAAAGCCAGCAACACTGCCGAACTCGGCTATTTCTATTTTATTGTCCCCTTCTGAAATTCTACCCATTATTGGGGTTTTTACACCACTATAAGCATTGAAGAACAAAGAGCAGGAAACGCGGTTGTTTAAGGAATTTGAGACTGCATATGGCAGGTTGCCAATATAAGCCCTGCCAGAAGGTGAATTAACAGAATCGGCGCGGATATATCCAGTAAGCGTTACTTCCCTGCCATTCTTTATGCACTTGCCAACTTTATAAGATGTTGCGGTTATAGAGCCTATATCGCAAGTCAGGCTTGGTACCCAGTCAGATAAAACTATGCCATTATTAGTAATTTTCCCTGCGCTGCTGCCAGTCACTAACGAGAAATCTAAATCAGAATCATAAAACTTGGTTCTGTCGTTATTTATTTCGGCGTGGCGGGTTACATTTTCTAAATGCACATAGAAAGTGTTATTAGGATTTGCCCCATTATTTGCCATAGTATTAGCAACCTTAATCCCGGTTGGCGTGCTGTTTGGTGACGTGCCAAGAGTAATGTTTTCCATGTTTAAATTATGGAATTTATTACCGCCGCCAGCATCAATCTGGATTCCAGTATTACATGAGCCATTTATAAGAACATTACTGAATGAATTGGAATTTGCACCAGAACCTACCAAATTAGTAGTCGTACCGTTGTCCTTTATCCATATTGCTCGCTTACCACTGGTGAATTTAAGGTTATCAAAGCGATTATACCAACAGCCGGAATCAGTACCGCCAATATTCTTACCAGCCATGATAACTAATTGCTCATCACCGCCGCTGAAATTGATGCTCTGGAAATAGTTATAATTCTGGTTGCAAACTGATGTATTGGCATTTTCCAGTTGCGGGGTTAAGTGCATCAGATGAATACCCTGATTATTTGCAGCAAGGTTTAAATGCCCGATTAAGCATCCCCAGCTATCTGCCCAATGCAGGACGATTTGATTAGCGGTGTTTCCTTGTATGGTTGCCCCATTGCTAACGATAGTCAGTTTATTGCCATTCACCCCGCCATAAGGCACAAGAACCTCGCTGGAGGTGTTATATACACCTTCTAGCAGCACAGGGACTTTGTTAGTAATAGCTGAAGCTATCGCCGCATTAATGGTGATATGGTCATTATTCGTGCCATTTGCACCAATTGGAACTGCTGTAACCATAATTAATACAACCCCCTAAAATGCACAGTTAGGATGAATTACAGTTGCGCCGGGGTCATTATGCTGCACCGCGCCAAAATCAGGATAGCCAGTTGTAGTTGTTCCCCATTGCCTCGGCAAGCTGCTGTTGCGAACTGCTGCCCCTGCCCCTGCCGTATTGTTCAAGCTAAAATCCCCTCCCGCCGCGTTGGTAAATGGGCTACCCGTCAGCGTAATATCATTAACCGGAAGATACGGGGGGTTGGCTGAAGTTTGGCTATTTCTGCTGGTCACATTATTTTTATTGCCAGAGGTGTTATTGTAGAAAGCGTTGCCATCCTCATATGGAACAGTTGCGGATGTAGAAGATAACGAAATCCCATACCCCGCATTGTTTACTAGAATATTGCCAACAAGTATTGTTGGTGTAGAAACCCCTAGAATCCCTATGCCATGCCTCCCGCAATTATAGGCAGTGTTATTTCTAATCATTGGCGGATTATTTACTGGGGCAGTCATTTGGTAGCAATCTGATGATGCGCCCGACTGGTTGGCGACTATATTATTTTCCATAGTAGCTATAGAAACACCTTTTATCCCCACACCTTGCCCATCGTGGACGTACGAACCAAAAACTATGGATGAATTAACCATTGATATACCATAGGTGGCATTAGAAGTGCCGCCTGTTGCTTCACAATAAAAGCAAAGTCCATTACTACCAAGAGTTATACCTATGTTATCATAATTCTTAATCGTGACATTATAAACGAATGGAGTGGTACTAGTAGTGTTGATGCCACTAGCACCAGAACCAGAATTAGCGTCAATTATAAAATTCCGTAGCTGCCATGTCCCAGAAGAAAGGGTAATAGCGTAATTAGATGTCCCAGTAAAAGTCAGCTTTGGTCTGCTGGTGCTGAAAGGGGATTGGTCTAAATCGCCACGGGTAGAATTGTACCCCTTTAATTGTCCGCCCCCGATTGAGCTTGAAATAGCACTAGAGCTAGTAATTGCGCTATCATTCTTCCACCAGATAACATTACTGGCGACAATGCCACGTGAACTGAATACTTCGTCTAAAGAAGCAAGCGCACCACCGATATTTAAGGTCATACCGGTAGAGGCGGCAATCGAAGCATCTATTGTAACTGTGGTGGCGTTGGTATAGCTAGTCACCGCTCTGCGCTGTGCTGTTATACTTCCTGTCCCCCCAGAGATATAAACAACATTACCAACTATATCCTGAGTAAAACTACAATCAGCGCAAGTAAGAGTAGTGCTTCCAGCAGCAACAGCGAGGACAGAACTTCCATTTGAACCTCCATTGGGGTTTATAGCATTCTGCTGGCTGTAATCCAGCCCCTTATAAATAGTAAATGAGCCACCTGTCGTACTAGTTGCGGCAGGTGAAGCGTTTAAAGTAGCCGTTGAGCCTGATACTGATAAAATCTGGTAATAGCCAATAGTAAAGCCTGTTCCAGCAGTTATATTAATCCATCTGCCAGCATCGGCGAAGGTAAAGCCGTAACCAGCAGAAGTAACCTTGGTGTTGGTGGTCGCATCAACGGCTAAATCAGTTTTACTGGAAATAGAAGAAACGCCGAGCGTAAATCCGCCACCATTAGTATCACTGCCAGCTTGCCGTATTTCCCAGTTGGTAGCAGCGTTGAGTGCAGCCTCCGCGCTCATTGGTAGTAGAATTAGGAAAAAAGCTAAGATATATTTCATGTCGCTCTCCTAATACAATGTGACCATTTGTATGGTACAATCCGCACCCGGTGCGCCAGAACCAATCTGAGCAGTATCAACACGGAATAAATCACCAGCGTTGAAGGTAGTTGTATCAAAACTGGTTTGCGTAGCGTTATTAGTACCAGCCGTGATGGTAATCCGGTTGGCTGGCGTACTATTCCAAATCGAAGTAAAGCTTGTGCCATTATTGGTAGACTTGAGAATATCAAATATTAAATTAGCACCAGTCGGGCTAGTTTTACAATCAGCCCATACCTTTGAAATTGTGCCAGCATAAGGAACAATTACCCAGTTAGTTTGGTCAGTGCCAACCACCATATTCCCGAACAACGCGAATACATTAGGGTGAGCATTGCTTGATGGCTGTGCTGCCCACGAAGTATTTCCAGAACCGTCTGTGATAAGCATGTAGGTGTTAGTCCCTGCGGTAGCTGGTAGTTTGAACGTATATGCCCCGGCTGCTGCTGGTACAGAAAGGGTTGTAGTCCCACTAGTTGAACCATTCAGTAAAATAGAACCCTGAGTAGTTCCAGCCTTACCTATATCAAGCTGACCAGCCGTTGCCGTCGAAGTTTTTGTTCCTATCGCAACACCGCCAGTATAAGGCATGGAAAGGGTAGATTGCGTAGAATCAATCGTATTAATACCTGGAATCTCCATCTTAAAATTGGTTGGTGTGGCTGCCGCAAAATTATAAGGAGAAACGCTATATCCCTGCCTGCCATCCCCACCAGTAATAGAAATATAATCTGCACTAGCACCAGACAGAGTGCCTATCAAATAGTTTGATGCTGCCCCGCCCCCACCAAGGTCTTTAAGCCACTCTGCACCATCTATGGAAAAGTTAGTAACAGTCCCACCAAGTGCAATTTGGGAAAGGATAGGGGCGGCAGTAGAGCTAGAACCGTTGCCTTGGAATGTGCCGCCAGTGAAGATAACATCATTAACTGTGGTGCGAGTCTCAACAGCATAACCCGGATTAATTTGGAAATGCTCCCCTGTGAATTGGTCTGCGCCTGTACTCTCAAGGACTATAGCACCATTATTACAAACCTCATAACGCTCCAAAGCAAACCGATTAGCGGCATTGCCTGTAGAACCACCAGTATTTGGACCAAGCCACATACATTTAAGGAAGCCTCCTGTATGTATGTTACCGGTTGCGGTAAGGTCTGAGAAATCGCCATTGACATTAATCCCGCCGTTATAAAACTGATTCCAATTTAATTCTCCGGTTAAAAACACTCCATTTGCTGGTGATGTCATACTCACTGAGGAAACTGTCTGGGGGTCTGCGATGGTATAAATTCCTGCGCCTGTATTAAGTGGCGATGCCAGTATCGTTGTGTAGGATACAAAACTACGAGATGATAAAGTTGCGCTAGTGCTTACTGTATAAGTTCCTGTGCCGCCCGTACCTGTACCGAGTGCGGTTATAGTACCCGCAGATGTGCCGGATGATTGTTTCACTGGCTGCCCCACTGCTAATGCACCATACGAAACTGCTGATACAGTCAGTGTGTTACCAGATTGCGATGCAGTAAACGAAGCTGTATTAACAACCCTGTTATTAGCCAATCTATCTTTAATGTACGGGTCAGCATAACCAGCTCCATCTTTAAAGCCATAAGCCGTAGAGAAATTGTTGCTGTCTATGGAACTTACCGTCATCTGGTTGCCAGAAATCGAGGCAGTGAAAGTAACTGGTCGATTCATCCCGAATGGAACGCCATAATTGACTGGAAATAGCGAAAAGTTGTTGTAGTTTATCATTGATACGCCGGGGTCTAATGACTGATTAGTCTCTCCACCAATGCCAGCCAACATATATCCCCATTTTAAAACTGGGAATGTAGAGCCTTGGAATCTCACATTTCTGATTCTGACATATAGGCTAGACTTGGTAATACCATCAGCATTTAATCCAAATTTAATCCCAAAATGCGGGTCACTTCCTAAAGCATTTGATGCTACATACCATGTAGAAGGAGAATTATGTGCAGGCAGTAAGTCACCATAAAGTAACCCGCCAGTTGCCCCCTCTAACTGCGTGTGGTCAGCTAAATCCAAATCATGTATCAGGCAATTATTAGGAGCGTATAATGGAACTCCCTTAGCTACTGCGGCTGCGGAAGCGTTTTGGATAGCGATTGTATCATCCTGAGCAGTTGATGGGTCGTTCGGGTTAGAGGGGTAGCCACCCATATTTGCATAAGAATTATTAGAATCACTAGAAGCATTGACTCCTATACGCGCACGATTAAGAGCCGTGTCTACTTCCGCAATATACGTTGTTTGGGCAACTGCTCCTTTACCACCTTGTAATGTTGCACCATCCCAAGACGCATTAGAACCAGTTGAACTAATAGCTATGGAATTTCCTTCTACCCCAACCTGTCTATAATGCACCCTTACAGCATTAGGTGCAGAAACGTTTATACTAGAGTAAACTGTTGTGTTCTTAACAGTTCCAGTACTATATTGAGTTCCAGCACCGACTTCAGCATTAAGAGCATCACGCATGTTATTAGCGGAAGTATTTGCATCTGCTCCTATTAAAATTTGGTCAGGGGAGGCAGTTAAAGTCGTTTTCCAAGTATATGTACGCCCATTAATAGTAACTGTATCATTATTCGCTGGTGGCGTAGTTATGGTGTATATTCCTAAAGATTCTTCAGGAAACCCGATAATAGATATAACCTTACCAACATCCCCCCCACCAGTTTGAGTGGCAATTCCATCTTTAAAAGTATAATTATTAATGGTTATCCAAGGCGAGCCTAGTGTAGCATTCACTGCATTATTGGGAGAACTATAAGTATTAGCGAATTGCTTTGTATTACAAGCAGCCCCATAGCCCCGTGGGTCTACCATTGCGTTAGAAGAATTAGGAATAAACTGCATCAGCCCTTCAAATGCCTGTGAAAGGTGTATTTTACCCGTAGCATTTGGGGTCTGGTCATCTACGCCACCTGTCATGTCAGTAGTTGAATTGATATAACTACGAACATTTACAAAATTTACACCTAATCCATCAGATTTTAATTGGCTTGCCTGAGTAAACACCGCTGAGTCGTAAGCAGCGGTCGCATATGAATTAAGGTCGTTCAGTTCATATATCTGCCCCCCAACAAACACTGTAGGATTGCCACCGAGATATGCTTTGCCCGGAGGTGTACCCAAACCATAAACCGTAACAGTATTAGCTACATCAGTAGCGGAGGTAACTGTAATCGTCACAACATGCGAACCAGCCGTGAGGATAGGCAATCTTACGCTACCAACCGAAGTATGTGTACCAACTGGGTAGCTAAATACGTTGCCGCCGTTGGTAGGTAGAGTAGTTGCCGTTCCGCCATCAATAGAATAGGTGAACGTGCCGCCGTCATTTTCTTTTAGCCCGTACCAGAGATAAACGGGACCCCCATTCGTGGTAATCGTTCCAACCGCAGTATCGCCATTGGTATGAGAAACTACGCCGTAAGTCCCGCCGTAAAGGGCTGAATTAGTCCAGCTTCCGGTATTAACAAATCCTGCACTTTGCCCCAGAACTTTATAGGTGGAGGGGATAGTCATCCATGTAAGCCCTGCAAGTCGGCAGGAATTAGTAATGTCCAGATGTGGCTGGTTAACTGTGCCTACTCCTGGTGCGCCATAAGGTGGGTCAGCCACTTCCGGCAACCATGTCACTAAAGGATTGCCAATTAACCCAGGATTTGAGGTGGGAAATATTTTCTGGTCTACTACATCACAAGTAAATCCCTGTTCTACCACTTGGTTGGTTAATGCGCCTTTTAAATCATTATTTATTAAATATGGGTATTCTTCACTAGCGACTGCAAATGTAGAATAAGTAACATCATCACCATATGCTATATACGTATTCCAGATACTATTGGCTATACCTTTTACCAGAGAAAGTAACGCGCCAGATATTAACCCGCCTTGTTTTGGCTGCCCATCTATATCGACTTTATAAACGGCTGGTTGATTATTGCGAAAGATAGAGAAATCGCGGACATACGCCGCTGAACCAACAGGGGTGCTAAATGCAGAGCCGCCTGAGAAAGTGATATTATTATTATTAGCACCAGAGGCAGTCATGTCCAAAACATATGCAGGGGTATTAGCATTTGAAGTACCGATAGGATTTGTATACCCTCTGCCGTAGCCATTAAGGAAATTCACATCATTGAATGATAGCGTACTATTACCAGTGCCACTTCCAGTGATACAAATATGCGCGTCCTTGCCAGCGGTGGTATTACCTGATGTTCCGCTCCCTGAACTATTGGCGTTCCCGTTAGCTCTAAACCAACCACCAGTGACATTTATCTGTCCCCAGTTATTATTAAGTGCAAGCCCACACCATCCATTAGTATCAAATTGGTTATCCATCATGCTTATCAGAAACCCTTGCTTTATAACCAAACCTTCAGAGTTAAATTCAAAACGATTAGAAAGAAATCTTGAAGCACCGGCAGAACCCGCAGCCGCTTGAGTTGGTCCAATAACTGCGCCACCAGCAGAGCCATATGTACCAAATCCGCCATTGGAATTGAAGTTATTGCCAATTAACTGTAAGTCGCTGAGTGGACCGAAAATGCCAGCATTGTTTGCGTTAAAATTATTAAAGCGTAATGCCGCGAAGATATAACCTGATGCACCCCCTATTGGCGCACCAAACCCAACGCTGGCGGAATTGAATGTCACATGCTGAACTACTATACCCGGAGCTTGCCCCCCACCTGCGCCAGCACTGGTATTCGCACCTATAAGCACCGGAACTTTCAAGAACCCAAGTGAGTTATTCCCAGGAATATTAGTGGTTATAGCGAACCCTTCAAAGAACATCTGGGCTTTCCCACTGATATTAAAGCCATAGGCGGGTACGGTGTTGCCCGGAGCTAAAACATGCAAGGTTTTCTGTGCGCCTTGGCTTTGGAAGTCGTAATTAGGTATGAAGCTCTGCCCGATTATCTGAGAACCTTCTGGCAAAACAGTGCCGTTAGCTTGACTACCGTAAATTGTGCAATTATCAGGAAGGGAAACATATCCTTTCTTAGTAACAGCAGCAGTCGCAGCAGCTACAATACCCGCTGAATCGTCATGCGCTATAATAATGCTGTTACCAGCAGGAGGTGGTGAAGCAAACGTTACCACGACCCCTGCGCCACTATTTACACCAGTTACAGTAAAGGATGGGAATGTAGCAGTTCCAAAACCATTTGCAGGCTCGTACCACACCATCATCTGGCTGGTATCGGTAGAACTTGACCCACGGAATTTTATACTGGAATTAAAAACAGTAGTCGAGCCATCCCCTGTAGCCAGAGTAACGCCGCCGCAAACTGCCCCATAAGTAGGGTCGCGTGGGTCAAAAGCTGTACCAGCGGAAACTGTAGTATGTGCCTTATAAGCAGCGTCAGTGTCAGCGGCAAGAGCAGCAAAGTTCGTTGCATCCTTTTTAATCTGTATGTCATTTGCGCTGCCAGCAGGATTAGCGGCGAATGTTTCACATGAAACAAAAGATGCAATTGCGAACAAAGCTATTTTTAAATATTTCATATCTATCCTATAATTGCCCATCCTAAAGATGTGTCTTTTAATATAACCCATCCCTTTGCTGTACTAACTTCTACATAAGCTAAATCACCATCTATAAGACCGCTAACTGACGTAACCCTTATGGGGTAACTTTCAGAGTCCCCATACCAATCCTTGATTATTAATTGTTGTCCTGTGCCTGTGCTGGTGGGGATAGTTTGGAATTTATCCCCTGCGGTTGCGCTATTCCAAAGCACAATTGAATTTCCATCGCCAGTAATAACTGTATTAGTAGTTCCGGATGACACAATTATCTCATGCCCTACCCCCCCGCCTCCGCCAAGATTGCCTATCGCCGCAGTAGTCGTCTGGAATGTCTCCCCACTTGGGTCTCCATAATTGCGTATCCCAGTTACAAAAACTATTTCATTGCCAGTAAGTGCCATGTTAGACTCCCCATTTTGCTGCCGAGTAACTAGCAAGTTGAGTTATTTGTGGTCCGGTTAATATCCCAGTATAAATCGCCACTTCAGCTATTGGACCATCTTGCCCATTGCTAAAAATGGATACTGATTCGGAGCCTATTGATTGAATTCCTTGACTGTATGATGCACTAGTAGCATTAGAGCCATTAGAAACACCGTTTCTAAACGTGACGTTACCAGAATTGTACGTTGTTATTATAAAGTCGTATGGAGTTGACACCACATTAGTAGTAGAACCGTTTAAAAGCACAGATTGTCCACGGCGAACTACCTGCATAACTCCATTACTACCTGAAACAGCGAAACGCATTACTGGACCACCTGTATTAGTTGCGCCGATTATGGTGCGCGGTAAAGTAGCGGATAGAGTATCTACCGAAGCAACAAAGAAAATAGTATATGTGCCGCCAGTTATAGCGGTAGTTAAGGGCATAAAATTAGCTGTTCCGTCAAAATCTAAAACGTTCAAACTATTAATAGTCCTAGTTCCGGTAGTGGGTCTGCCCGTGCCAGATGCGGTAGCGTTATTACCGTTAGTTGATTTATCACGCCACTGTGTTACCCTGCCTGAAGATGAAGTTATGGTGGTGGCATCAGAAGCATCCAGCCATAAAGCGCAATTAGGTAAATCAGTTGGTGAAAACCCAGTAGTTACCCCATTAAAAGATTTGACCGAAGCGATAGCAAGCTCATCAATGGTTTTGATACTGGCTAAGGCTAAACTATTAAAGGTTTTTAGCGACATAATTATGTATGAGTAAGATAATCAGGGGATGGAAAGAATAGCACTGTTGTAGCGGATAAGGCTACGCCGAGAACCTGTATACAATCATCTGTTGCAGCAGGTTGAGTTTGCGTCATTGCGCCAGCAGTAGTTGAAAGATATAGGCGACCACCTACTGTCCATGTCCATGAACTCAAAGTAGCAAACCCCAATATAAGAAAGCTGCCAGTGGCATCAGCCGATATTGTGCCAAGAGCCATGTATTGGACTGGAAATAAGCCTGCGCTATTAGCATCCCCCTTCCATATCTTCCCATCAGATTTTATGTAGCAAACATTGCCAAATGTTAGATTCTCGCCAGCAGTAAGAGTAGCAGTAATACCACTACCAGTATTAGTCGCTGGTGACGGATTAATATCCGCGCTACTTGCTGCACTTTGTATTGAACTCTTGAAAACCATTATTGCCCCTTCCTATTCTTTTTCTCAGCATCAAGCTTGTTTTTATTCTCAATATAAATGGCAATATTCTCATTTAAATTGGCTTCTTTTTTATCTAATTCCTCACGCAAAGCCTCAAGGCGTTCACTCTCTTTTTCTTGTGCGTCAACTAAAGCTTGGTAATCTGAGAAGTGCTTTATTTTTCTTTCTTGGAATAGTTCCATGTCAGCTTCCAATTTCGCCCGCTTCTCATCATAATCAGCCATATATTCATGCGCCTGCCTGAGCTTTTCTTCCTCAGCCGCAGTTAGTATCATTTCTCGCCTAGCAGTGTCATGCGCCATTACTATCTGCCGAGGATTTTTTATAAGCTCAGTCAACATCCTGAAAGAATCCAATTCAGTTAATTGCTGTATTAAATCTACAAGTTGAGATGACATATTACTGCCCAACCCCTACTGATATTTCTAATGTCGTAGTATCAGACCCTCCACAAATAGCCGCGAAGGTATAAGTACCAGAAACAAAATCTTGAGTAAGAATTGCCCCAGCAGCAATATAATCACAATTTGATACTGAACCAGTCACAGGCTGAGGAGTGCTACTAGAAACCACCGCTGTTGCTGATGAAGTGCCGGAAGCAAGGTAGCAACCCTTAGAGCCAGAATTGGTAATCTTCACAGTAATACGCCCACTGCCTGCAAAGTCAGGGAAAGATATGCTGCCGCTACTAGCAGTTACAGCCAGCTTCGCTGATTGCAAAGCAATAAAATTATTTGCAGTTATAGGCTGCGAAAGCATACTGCGGAATGTTGGAAGAGTAAGTGTCATATTTATGATTCCTTTATAAGTAATTGCTTCATTATATGCTGCCTCCCGTCAAGGTTATTTCAGCGTTGACATTTTGTGAATTTAAGAAAGTGCCATCACCTGCGGTAAGCCCTGCCGCCACTGTACAATCCAGCACAATTCCATCAAGAGTCGCTGAAACAAAAGTGATAGAAGAGCAGTTAATATCTATCGCAGCATTGCTCTGGATGGCAAAATTAGCTACGTTAGCAACAGTTATACCAGTTGGAGCAGTGGCAAGGTGGAACTTGAACGGAACCCATATCCTTGCTTGAGTAGTTGACCTGCAATAGCCCGTACCAACCACCCCCGCTGCCCCCCCTAATGTGTAAAGAATACGCGGCTGATATTGATATGAAGTGCCATTTATTTTAGCATAAAGACCGCCAGTAGTCGTCCACAAATCGCCATTAACCGGAACAGTTGGTGCAGTGCCATGAGGTAAGTTTAATCCTGCTCCTCCCACTGCTGAAGCAATAGTTACAAGCTCCCCACT
>Ga0213919_1000931_pt1 | contig 11581 bp, 15 predicted proteins | sample McNCre317MG_FD_161056 | JGI IMG/M metagenome (GOLD analysis project Ga0213919, IMG submission 161056) | Freshwater microbial communities from McNutts Creek, Athens, Georgia, United States - 3-17 MG | ecosystem: Environmental > Aquatic > Freshwater > Creek | place: USA: Georgia | collected... | reverse complement strand
CTGCCCTGTTGATGGAGCACTGGCTGCGTGGACGTCAACGCTGCCCGTCGTCGTACGAAGAGCTGATGCGATTCTGTCGTCGGAGAGACGTGAGTCGTTTCCTTGAGCGACGGTGCCAGAGGTTGACCCGAAGTTTGCCGAGAGGGTTACGGCACCAGTCGTTCCGCCACCGGATAGACCGGCGCCAGCGGTGACTGATGTGATGTCTCCGCCGACTGTGGTCGGGTCTTGCCAAGTCGCGGCGAAGTTTGTGCTGCTTGTCTTGGCGAGTACCTGACCGGCTGTGCCGCCCTCCGGGATGCCGGTCTGCGAGATGCGGCCGCGCAGTGTCCAAAGTCCGCCAACCGTCTCGTAAATCAGACCGCGCTGCGGATACGCGTCGAACCCTTGCCCAAGCACAATGCCGAGCGTGCCGTCTGGGTAGCTTCCGCTGATGACTTCGGTGTTTTCGAACAGGATGATCGGGTTATCGCTGACGCCACCACCGCCACCGCCGCTGGTTACCGACTGCCACCAGACGTCGAAGTCTTCGTCAGACCTTTTGGTTAGTACCTGGCCCGTTACGCCAGCTGGCGGCAGAGAGTTTACTGCGTTGGGCGTCCACTCCCGACCGTCCCAGCGCAGTTGGATCTTGGATTCCTGGACCCAGACTTGGCGGCCAACGATTGGCGCCTGGTACTTCCAGATGCCATCCGAAGTGCGAACCGCGATCTGGTTTGGAACGTCGAGCCAATCTGTTTGCGGATTGGTGCCGACTAGATAGCAGTCGTTGGTGCGCGCGCCTTCAACCGGGATGTTCGTTCGTGCGATGACAGCAAACGGCCATCCCAGGAGCGGGATCTCATGCAACTGCCAGACGAAGGAAGGGTCGAAAGCCATGCGGTGCGTTTAGTCGTCGCGGTCGGGGCGCCACACGGCGAGTCGAGTCAGGCGGATTGCTTCGGCGGGGTCGCTGCGGTGTTCTGCAAGTCGGCGTTCGAGCTCGCGTACGTAAAACCGGCGTGCTCGCTCGATGTATTCAGGCTTGCGCGGTGACTTGCCGTAAGCGCGTTCAACTTCCGACTGCGCGTGCAACTCGATAACGCTGCGGGCCATCTCCGCAGACAACGACTGCAGCGCTACCAGGGCTTGGTGATTGCTGAAGCCTTGCGACTGCGCAGCCTTGGCAACGATGGTCACGTCCACGATCAGCGGTCGAATCTCTTCAACGCTGGTGCGGCTTTTTATCCAGCCCCACGTGGTCGTTGCGGACGTTGCGGCGGCGGTGAGGATTACGGGGACGAGAAGTTTGGCGATGGATTTGGCGCGCTGGACCGTAGACGCTGGTACGTGAATCGATCCGGGCACAAATGTTACTGCTGTATCGCCGCCATGTTCACCGCACGCATGAATGCGTCGAGCGGAAAGCTGGCGCCTGGGTCTGTGTGCGACGACTCTTTCCACGCAGCAGACACTGCAGCGTGCGTGGTGATTCCTGACTCTCCGGTGCGAAGGTGCTCAGCGTCGAGCAGTTGCACGGGCAGGTTGTACTTCTTACAGAGGTCGTACGTCAGGCGAGCAGCGATGCTTAGCGTCGCCTTGGACGTGTCGTCCAGCCACTCGGCGCGGGTCTGCTTTGCGAAGCCGCAGATCTCAATGCCGAGTCCGCGCAGGTTGCCCTTGGAGCCGCAGTGCCAGGCCACAGAATCGTCAGGCACGCATTGCGTGGCGCTGTCAGCGTCGACGACGTAGTGGCAACTGCGGCGCGGGTAGAGGTCTCGTTGAGTAAACATCGCCGCAACGTTGTCGTCTTGACGTGTTCCCTCGTGGCCATCGGTGCAATGGATCACGATGAACGTGATGACTCTGCCTGGCCGAGCGTACTGATAGTTGTGCCGGTGCGCCGGGACAGACTTGATCGTCAGCGGGTGAGGCGCCGGCAAGATCGCGTCGATCATCGGCGTCGTGATGTCTTTGCTGCGATCGGCTGTCATTTGCCCTCCCTCCGACGACGTTCCAAGTCAGCGCGAGCGCGAGTAACCATCTCGTCGATGGACAACGTCTTGAGCGGCGGATCGAGCGTTGGGACCGGCTTACGCGGCTCGTTCTTCTTGTCCGCTATCCTGTCCACGATGATGCCGATTACTTTGGCTGCAACGTCTACGATTCGGTCAAGGACTGGCATAGGAAGCCTCGCAGGTGGCACCGTTCGCCAGTTCGGTCAGTTGGGCCTTGGCGATTGCCGCTGCCGCGTACAGCGGCGCACCGCCCCGAATCTGACCATAGGAGAGCGAGAGAAGATCTAGGGCGGCTGCCGCGCAAGCAAAGCCTGTCCGTGACACATCGCAAGTCTCATCACTGGACGCCATGCACTGCGCCAACGCCCCGTGGAGCACGTTCTCTGCCTCTTGGCAGGCTCGCAGCGCGTAGACGATGGCATCGTACGGCTCTTGCGCCTTCGTGGCTTCTGCGGTCGGCTTCTCAGCGTTCTCGGCGACGGCAGCCTCGTAGAGCGGCTTGAACACGTCCGCGGCGTCTACGATGACTTGCCGGAAGACGTTGTGCACCGGTACGGACTGCGCAAGATACAGGTGGGCGCAGCCGGTCATCAGAAGCAGAGCGGCGACGAGTAGCGTGCGCATGTTCAGATCGGTGTCGGACCCTGGTCGGTCCACTCGACGGTGATCGCGTGGACGTTGTTCGACAGGGCTCCGCTGGGGGTCCAGCGCAGGTTGAGTTCGTCGAATCGGTCCACAACGGCGCTGAGCGTCATCGCTGTGATGTGCATGCCGGTGGCCGAGTCGCTGGCCGTTGTCGCCAGCACTGACTCGGGCGGAATCGTGATGCTACCGGAGTCCCAAACGGTGCGGCGCCGAGTGACCTCGAACGTCTCAGCAGCGGATGAACTGATGTTGTGCGCGATGCTGACTTTCGTCAGGACCGCACCAGGCGGCAGGTGTATCGGCCAGCGGATGTATGAGTGATCGCCAATAGTCGCTGTGCCGACAGATCCATCAGCGCCATCAATGCCGTACAACCCGGCGCAATGCGCAGTGGGGATGGTCCGCGTTCGAGTCCGCGCTTGCGCGTAGCGAAACTCGCCAACCGTTTTGACGGAGCCTTCGCCGTTCGAAAACGGAGTCGTCGGCCAGTTGATGAATGGCGTGGTCCCAGGCGGGATGTAGTGAAACGTTGTGGCGGCGGCGATCCACAGGACAGCGGCGCTGGTCTGGTCCGGATCTTCTTGCTCCCACAGCTGATCGTCAGCATTCCAATGCGCGTTCTGTGTCCACGCCAGACGACCGATGCCTTGAACAGCGCCCGTGTACATGCGAATCGTGCGGTTCGATTCGATGTTGAACTTGAAGACGAGTGCCCAACGGTTGTCTGCGTCGATTGCGCCTGGATAGCGGGTGGACGACAGAACCGCTTCCGACTCGTTGGTCGGGTCAATCTGCTGACGGCGAGTGAAGACGTTGATTGCGCCGATTGCGGCACGGGTGGCGAGCGCGTAGGCCGACTTGTCACCCAGCGCGCGCAGTGCCGCGTTGACGCTCTCCGCTGTCTGCGCGTCCAAGTCGGACGGCAGCGTCAGCGTCGCCGGATTGTTCGTATCGTTTGGCGTATACGTAGTCGGCATTCGTGCTCAGCGTTCGTAGTGGTAGAGCGAGTCCGTGCTTCTATTCGCGGGGTCGCCCCATGTTCCATCTGGCGACGGCGTTCCGCCGCTCATGACGACGATCGTGATCGGGAAGACGTGGCCGGGCTTCCATTTGCGAATCAGCCGCAGCAGTGTTGCCGCTTCGTTGGCGGTGGCGTCGCAGCCCCAGACTTGATCGTTGGTCCACTTTCGACCGGAGCCGCCCCAAGCCGTCGGACTCCAACCGTGGCCGGTGATTACGGTCCAGATGCGCGACCAGTTGTTTGCGTCACCGTCCCAGTTCCAGCCGCTGGTGAAGTTCTCTTTGATGACCGCGGTGAAGCCGAGGTACAGGAGCTCGGAGACGAGACGCATCGTCCCGGCCTGCTCCCAGCTCTCCCAAGCGCCTTTGACGCGAGTCTTGTACTCATCGTCGGTCTCGTCCGGGTAACGCTCGATGCTTCGTTCGCTGCCGACCAGCGCCAGTGCGTCAACCGGGAACGTCGGCGCGCCGATAGAGCCTGCAGCGCCGGCCTGAAACACCGCATCGTAAGCTTCATCGAACAGGCCGCCGATAGTGTTGGCGAACTTCTCGCCCCACGGACCGCGCAGCCACGTCGGAGATAGTTCAAGCGCCCACTGTCGATACGTGCGGATTGCCATCAGTGGACCGACGTCAGGCTCGGGTTGCCTACCGGCACCTGACCGGCAGTCACGACCAGGTCAGTGGTCGGAGCCGTCAGTTGTACGTTGCGGACGCCTTCGACTGCCATGATGCGGCGGTACAATTCAGCCAGCAGTACCGTGCCGCCGACGGCGACCGTAGACACATACTCGTTGATCGCGTTGTGAACGGTCGTCCGAATCGTGGTCAGGTCGTACGACGTGCTGCTGTAAAGCGTGCCGGTGACCGTAACGTTGTAGTTCGTCGCGTTCTTGACCAGCAGGTTGGTGGACAACGGTCTGCGATAGATGCCGTCAACTCCGCCGTTGATGTACGACTGCACGGTGGTCGCCACGCCACTCGGTAGCGCGCCGCTGACGCCGGCAATGAGCACATCGATGCTGCCAGGGCCGCGCGGATTCAGGTCGTCGACGTAAACGCGGGTAACGCTGTTGGATGCCTCCATCGCCCACGTGCGGTAAGCGTCACCTGGAGCGGCGGGTGATAGCGTCGACCACTTGGACCGGTTGCGGTCGCGAAGACGTTCGTCGGCCTCGGCGTTCGAGCCGGGGCGGATGATCTCGACCAGGGCGATGTCCACGCCGGCTAGTTGAGTCACCAGCGCAACTGACGATGGATGCGAGCCAGCGCCGGGCACTTCCGCGTTCAGTCTGATTTGAACGTTCGTTGCGTTCTGCGCCAGAGACAGTGCATCGATGCTGCGGTACGTCGCGCCGTCTTGGTCTTTGACGACCAGGTCAGATGCTGAAACCGAGAACGGTCCGGCGCCGCTGTTGTCGTCGAACTTGACGCGTATCTGCGCTGCGACGGCAGGGCTGCGTTCGTTGTTGAAGTCGCTGCGAGACTTCAGCGAAAGCCACTCGCCCTCCGCGGTGTCGTTGTACCGACCTTTGGTAATCAACAACGTGGTGTTGCTGAGCGACGAACGAAGCCGCGCCATCACCTGAACGATGTGTCGCGCCTTGCTTCCCGGCTGCCAAGACGAGGCAGAGAAGCCCAGCCCGTTGAGGATGGCCAGCAACTCGTCGAGCGCCTGTTCCTCCGTCTTCGGAGTGAGCAGTTGGGCGAGTGTAAGGCTCACGCGGCCTCATCGATCAGCATCTTGCCGGTGACCTTGTCGACGGTGAGCGTGAAGGCGAACGTGCCCTCGCTGAGAACGAGGCTCAGGCGGATGGTCAGCTTGTCGCCGACGAACCTGACTTGCGCATCGGCGCTGTTGACGCGTTCATCCTGCTCGGCCTGCTCGACGACGCCGGCTGCGATGGAACCGGTGTCTTTGAGGTGGCCCGAGAAAAACTGGCGTGTGTCGAAGCCCCAGCCGGTCGCGTACCAGAGGCAGCCGTGCCGAGAGACCAGCGCGCTGGCGATGTTTTCCGCGACGCAGCGCGGGCCGGAGACCTCGCGCATGGTGGGCGAGAGGTCCATTACACCCGCAAAATCTGAACCGTAGTCTGGCATCCTACCTGGGTGTGTGGTCAGTTGCCGCTCAGAGCGGCGTCCGGGACAATCGAGTGATGCGAATCAGATGCGTTCTGGTTGCCGCGGCGTTGTGCGCGTGCGGCGGAGACGACAAGCCTTCAACGCCAGCGACGAAAGACGCCGGGGTGGACGCTTCCAAGGCGCAGTTTCCGGCTGATGCAGGAAAGCCGCCGCGAGATGCAGGCAAGCCTGTCAGCGAGCCTGAAGCGGGCAGCGGCGGTGCTGTGCTACCGGTGGACGCCGGCAAACAGCCGAGCGGTGGAATGGCGGTGGGCGGCACGGGCGGCAAAGCCGGTTCCGAGCCCCCACCAGAAGGCGGGAAGGGGGGCCAGCCAGCACAGCCAGCGGGTGGCTCTGCTGCGCCGTCAGAGCGTGTGCTCTGGTCTCAGGACTGGACCGTAGGGGTTCACGACGCCGTGGCGTACGGAGCCGCTGAGGGCGACACGATGGGCATGGTCCTAGACGCTGGCCCGGGCTGTGTTTTCGGCCTGAGCCGTGCTGCTCCGAGCGGCGAGTCGCAGACCTTCGACACGGACGGCAATTGCATCACCGAGTACAGCAGCCCGACAGGCTTCGCGGCCTTCTTCAGCGCTGCCGGAAAGACCAGCGGTCACAGCGGAAGCGCTGACCTGGTCGGTTGGAAGACGGCCGTCGCCGGGCACACGGTCAAGTACCTGCGCCGGAGCCAGACGTACACGATTCAGTTGCTAGGTAGCGATAATCAGCGGTGGAATTACGCAGACTTCACTGGCAAATGGGAAGCTGTCGGATTCTGAGTCGCTGCGCTATCGTCTCCGCAGAATGACGTGAGGCGATACGGCCACGCGCCGCTCGTTTCACGAAAACTGAAAGGGGCGACGCGAATGGAAGCGAAGCAGATGACGTTGTTTTCGATCGATGACGCGTTGACGGTGATGGATGCGGTGATGGACTCGGAGTCCGAAGACCAGACGCCGTTTGTGCAAGCGTGCGCAATGGCTAAGGACTACGGGCGAACCGCGGCTTACCAGCATCACAACCTAGCCGTCCTTCGCGACCGAATCTTCGGTTACGTCGACGGTCTCAGCGCGGTCTACGAGTTTGGCGAGGTGCAACGGGAAACCCTGACGAACCTGGCATTGACTCACGCGGACATCGTTCTGCAAACGCGGCAAAACTAGAGAGTTTGCCTACCGGACGCCTCACGTCGTTCCGGTTCAAGTGCCTTCCTGGTGCAACGGGGCAGTCTGACGCATCGTGAAAAACGAACGGTCAGACGCGGGCGGTAGCCCTGGAGGTTGTATGAAGAACGTTTCGTTTACCGAGTGCCCAGTGATGACGGCGACGTTTGCGGCTCATCAGTACGCGGTGCAAAGCCGTGCGCTCTACGATGATGGCATCCTGCACATCGAAGAGTTGGAGACGCGGATCGGAACGACTGTCGACGCGCTGGCAGAGAAGCATGGTCTGGAGCCGCGCGAGGTTGCCTCGTTGCGGTCTTCGGCACGCCTGGCTGCGCGCCTTGTCGACGCAGCATCCTAGGGAACTGGACGTGGCAGCGGTCAACACTGCTGTCACGTCCTTTGCCGCTCGCGTCTACCGTTCAAAACTGCGAGCGTGGCGAAGGCGTTTCTCGGCGTACTCCAGTTCAAGCAGCACCAACTTGATCGCGGAACTGATTTGCGAGTAGTTGTTGGTTGTGCGTGGGTCGGCAGTATCGCCGTTGTTCTCGATGAACCTGTCCGACTCTTCAGCCAAAGCCATCAGGATGATTTTGGCGGATGAGAGGGTCATGATCCAGGGATCGGAGGTGAAGATGGACCGATCGGTGTACTGTGAACGTGGGTCGTGAGTCTGTTGGGAACAGTGTTGTAGTGAGCGGTCACTTCCCCAACGACGTTCAAGTTCCCCTGTACCTCTACGCTAAACGCTGCGAGCGTCACGCTAGGAGCGGTAATCTTCAGTTCCGACAAGCACGTCAACTCGATTGACGTAACGCTGCTGCCGTCTGCCCACAACGAGCAACAAGGGAGCTTTGGGTCACCGGCTTCAAAGTACAGGTTGATTTTTCCGCCTGGCGGGACGGTCACTTTGACGCCAGGTATCCCGTGCTTGATTGGAACACCATTCAGCCCGTTGCCACGAATGACCGGGTCATCAGGCAGAACGTCAAGGCTGCCATCGGCCGACTGCCGCACAACTCGTGACGGGTACAGCCGAGAGTAGTCAATGCGGTGGCCTACCTGCTTCTCGACCAGCGCTTGGAAGTCTTCGCTGACACGCGAGCCGCCGTTGGCTGACTCGAACAGGATCTCCTGCCGCAGTCCGCCACCGTCTATCGTCGCAGTGGAGACGCGAGACACGCGCTTACCGCCGAACGTCTGCCCCGGCTGCACGTGCGGAGTCTCGGGCGCAATCAGCGTCGCCGCACGGCCCGGAGTCTTGCTGATCTCCGTGTCGCCAGCGGCCTGCGCTTCTTGCCAAGTGTCAGCGCCAAGCCAGACGGTGCCATCGCGGAGGATGCGCCACGTCAGGCCCAGTTCGTCGGCTACGAGCTCCAGCGCTGCAGACGCCATACCGAGTGGACGTGACCAGCGGCTGACCACGTGCCCCCTAACTCGCGCATCTGTTGTCGGCGATAACTTCTCGCCCGTCTCCAGCATCAGGTCGTCAACGACCGTGCCTAGCGATGTCCCGCGGTAATGCTTCGTGTTGAGAACGGTGGAGATTTTGCCCTTTCCACCAACAATCTGTGCGTGCACACGGCCGGCGTGCACATCGCCTTTGATGACAACGCCCTTCCAGGAGATGCCGTCGACAACCAACTCAACGTCGCCGCTTATTACCTGCTCGCTGTCTACGTCAACAACCGCATTCCACACTCCGATGCGTGGCTCGTTGAGCGTGAGGCTCAACACGTCCTTGCCGTTTAGAGTCGCGGTCATTAGAGCTCAAACGGGTCGGACTGCGCTGCGGAGAACTTGTCTTCGCTCGGGTCGATGTCTTTGGCGCTCAGTTCCGGTGGGTTGCGATAGTCGTGACCGGTTGGCGCGACGATATCCGGGTCCACTGCGGTGAATGACTCGGGGTCGTTGGCTGCTCGCAAGGTCGACGTGTTCCACTGACCAGCGCCGCGTATCTGGGCGACCATGACTACGGCATCATCAAGCCCAGGTTCTTTCGGCTTCTGGACGTTCGTCTTCTTTGGCGTCTCGGTCCACTCGATCACGTCCAGTTGCATCTCAAGGATGCCGTTGGCGTTGACCTCCGGTGGTCTGATACGCTCAACGTAAATCGTGTTGACGCCGATGATTGCCGCGGCCGGGTGATAAATCTTGAGCGGGAACTTGGGACCACCAGCCTTGCGCGGATTGATGTCCGGCATGATCTTCTGCAGCGCTTCCCAATGGCCAGTTGGTTCGCCGTTTGGGAGCCGCGATGCCATCCTGCCCTTTATCTGTAGGCGCGGTGGCAGAAGGCCAAGATCCTTGATGAGCGCTTTGTCTTTGCTCTTGGTCTTCTTGTGATCGACCTGACGCGCGCACTCGCCGCCGGTGATCGTCCATACGCCGGGCATGACGTTGTCGCCCAGGATGAGCTTGTCCCAGGGGTCGCCGTCGTCTTCCCAATGCGGTAGTGCGGCCATCAGCCAGCCGCGCCTTGCTCAAGCGCCTGGCTCTGGAAAAACTGCTCCATCATGCCGCGCTGCTGGTCGGAAACGTTGCGCGCAATCTCGTTCGGGTCGTGATTCGCGCCATCGATGTTGATCGAAGACTCGAACCGCACGTTGTTCGTCGTTGGCGCGCGACCGTTGGCGTTTTGCAGGTTTGCCAGCGCCTGTGTTGGCGTCGCTGGACCGAGACCGCGACGCGCCGGGTCGTCGTTGCGCTCGCTAAACATCCACTTGGCGATCTCTTCGCGGTAGGCGATGATCGCTCCGGCGCCCGCAAGTCCTGCTAGGCCGATTGCGCCTGCGCCGAGTGCAGCGCCGCTGACGCCGAGAGCGGCGGCGGTAGAGGCGGTGCCGGCTGCTGTTCCACCAATGCCGAGCATAGCCTTTCCGGCCTCTGCCAAACCGGCCCCTTGGCGCAACGCGTTGCCTCCTCGGAATAGGCCCTTGCCGGCTCCGATGATGCCTTTTGCTGAGGTACCGACGCCGCCCAGCCGATCGATGCCCATCATTGCGCCGATGCCTATGGCCACGCCTCGGTGTGCATCCAGCCAAAGGACCGTCTCCATCAGCTTCTTCATGACTTCCAAAGCCATCTTGAAGCCGTCAGCCAGCGCGTGGCCCATGTCCTTCGCCGTCTCCAGCGAAGCCTTCGAGGGATCCAATTGGCCCAGCGCCGCGTTCATCTCGCCGAAGCCTTCGCCGAAGCCTTTGGCGAACGACAGGGTGAGCGGGACCAGTTTGGTCATGAACGACAGGGCGTTTTCGACGAACGAAACGACCGTGTCGCCGTCGATTTTGTCGATGGCGCCGAGTAGCGAGTCGACCAAGCCCTTGAGCTTACCGATGGCGCCGGATGAGCCTTCAATCTTCTCGGCAATCTTGAGGCCAAAGAGTGCAGGAGCGTTCTTGAGCCGATCGAGCAGGCCATTCAAGGTTGAGTTGGCGCGAGCGGTACCAGCCTCACCGGCTGCACTCTCATGCGTTTTGCGCATGATGGCGCGTTCGAGCGCAGGTAGCGCGATGGCGCTCGTGATCTTGCCCTTGTGCATCGCCGCCATTGCACCGGCTTCGTCCGTGCCCATCGCCTTGCCAACTTCTTCCATGAGAAGCTGAGCAGACACGCCCGCGTTCGCGAACATGTTGACGTTGCGCATGTTGAGCTTGCCGGTCGCCTTCACGTGGGCGATGTCCAGCATCACTCGCTGCAACGCCGGCTCACTTACACCAACCGCTCGCAAGTCAGCGCCGAGCTTGATCCACTTCTCGGCCTCTGCAGGATTCATCTGCATCGCCAGCAACTTCTGCATGCTGTGCGCGGCGTCTTCTACGCCCATACCGAGTTGCTTGGACAACTCCACCGTTCGCAGAAACGTCTTGTCGCCTACGGACCGATTGCCTGTCAGCAGCCCAAACGCCAGCCGTGTGGACTCAGCAAACGCCGCCATGTGCACCGTGGACTTGACGGCGAACGCACCAAGAGCAGCGCCTGCAGCGCCTATAGCCATGACGCCGTACTTCGCGTAACGAACCAGCCCGTCCGTAGCCGAGTTGAATACGTTGTTGACGCCGGCCATCAGCGGAACGCCGATTTTCGCCTTCGCAAACGTCTTCACCGCGTCAGCGTTCATCCGCTTGACGACGTCCGGCGTAGGTCCCTTGCCGTTGTACGAGAAGCCGATCGTGCCGGTCTTCTTCATCCGCTGGTTCAGGTCGTCGATCGACTTGGCAGCGGAGCGCGCCGGCCCCGTGACGTTGTTGACCAGCGAGACGACGAATGTGGCTGCGTCCATCTATTCGTCCTGGCGCTGAATCAGCTGGGTCCGGATGAGAAACAGGTCGTCCATCGCCGCAAACACGAGCATGGCGCCTTCATGTCGAAGGTCGGGGTCAGCGTCTGGAGTCACGAACGCCACCAGCGCCGCGGCGGCGAGTTCGGGGTGACTGCGGAGACGCCTCAGAGTTTTTTTGCGTCTAACTCGACGGTGCTTCCGGCCATCTCGTTGAGCAGCGCCGCGATGTTGCCACCAAACGCCGGATAGCGCGTGAACAACGGCTCAACTGCCATGCGGTCTGGATAGACGACGCAGCGTTTGGCGTACGCCTCCATCGCGATCGCCTTGTCCTTGCGGTCGTTCGTCACGTCCGC